>ERZ839489.1902-NODE-1902-length-11042-cov-4.242286_pt1 | contig 11042 bp, 8 predicted proteins | sample MGYA00519938_ERZ839489 | MGnify/ENA primary metagenome ERZ839489 (study PRJEB31850, sample SAMEA3708846) | human gut metagenome | biome: human gut; feature: human-associated habitat; material: faeces | place: China | collected 2014 ... | reverse complement strand
TACGATATTTGTCTATTAAAAGTTTGGTCACCTTTAATTTACTAAATATCAACAACATGCACAACTTTTTAAACATAAATCTTTTATAATTTAACTCCGCCAATAGGTATTCATATATCCAGGAGGAACAGTCAAGGGCTTTCTGCCTTTTTGTTAACTAGTGTTTTCTTAAATCGGTTTTCCCAATAACAGTTATCGAAAAAAAGAGTTTTTCAGATAAAGTGTTATACTTGCTGGTAATCTATTTTTGCGTCATAAATCTTAATATGAAAGGTGATTTATGGCTGTTGAAAATGTAGATCAGAAATATGAGGTTACAGTACGGTTTCGTTTGATACGAAATTGTATGCTTTTATCGGGGATATCTGTTTTTGCTCAGTTATATCTCTTTCAACCTATATTATCTGATTTATGTCGTTTCTTTAGCATAACTCCAGCGACAAGTAGTCTTACAGTCTCTATAACGACGGTTGGTATAGCTGTAGGATTGTTGTATTGGGCATTTAAGGCTGATAGTATATCGCGCGAAAAGCTTATGGGCATTTCGCTTATATTATCATCTGTTATAACTATAGTATCGGCTTTTGTTCTGCTGGTATTAAGCTTAATTAAAGGGATTGCATTGGCCGGTGTCTCTGGGGTAGCATTGGCTTATCTCTCGGAAGAGGTAGATACTTCGAAAATCGGGTTGGCCATCAGCCTTTATTTAAGTGGAAATACATTGGGAGGAATGTTGGGACGGGTAGTTGCTACCCTGGTAGCTGGTTACGGTGGATGGCAACTGGCTACTTTATTCATTGGAATAGGGAGTCTGATTGTAGGTGGATTTTTTTGTAAGATGATACCGGCAGGCAAGAATTTTTCTGCTACACCTTTTACGCTCAGGGAAAAGATTACTCAAATGCGTTCATTGCTTACCCAACCTACCTTTATCAGTATGTATATGATTGCAGCTCTCTCAATGGGAATATTTGTAAGTGTATATAATTATCTGTCTTTTCTGTTAGAATCACCTTTATTTGCCTTACCGCACCATTTGGTTGCAATGATTTTCATGATGTATATAGCAGGTATCATAGGTTCGGTTGTGGCAGGAAGTTTATCTGATAAATTTGCACCGGAGATACTTCTACAAGGTACATTGTTGCTGATGGGAATTGGAATGTCATGCTTATTGGTAATGAAACTTTGGATTATAGTTTTAGGACTAGGTATATTGACTTTTTCTTTTTTCGGAACTCATACACTGGCAAGTCGGATTGTTTCTATACATGCACAAAATATAAAAAGCAGTGCAACTTGTATTTATTGGTTGTTTTATTACCTCGGTTCAAGTCTTATTGGTTCGCTGACAGGAATTGTATTTGTAAGTAACGGATGGTTTTCATTGGTGGAAATCCTTTTGCTATTGCTTTGGGGAGCACTTATTATTGCGTCATTATTCATTTTTAAATATAGATTTTATGAAAAAAGCAAAGTTTACAGCCGTCATCGGTATGGCAGTGATGATGTCCATTCCTGTAGCTAGTCTGGCTGGTAATGAAAAGCAAGTTGAAATAGTTAATGAAAACATCCGTTACTGTGAAAGTACTTATCCGTATAACGGAGGTATTTTGATAGCTAACTTTGGCACAGAACAATTGAATCCGTTAAATGCAGAAGGAAAGGGATACATCCTTTATTATAAAAATGGTAAAATGGATACGCTGGTTCCTGCTGATGGTAACCTGAATGCTCCGAAGGGAATGTTCATGCGCGATAATCAACTATATATTTGTGATGTCAATAAAATAGTTGTTTGCGATCTGGCTCAAGTTAGCAAAACACCTAAAACAATTAATTTGCCGGAAGGCAATTTGTTTGTAAATGACTTGGCAGCAAATGGCAGTGACCTGTATGTTTCAGTGACAAATACGAATAAGATTTTTAAAATAGATATTACGGATCCTGCTAATCCGGGAGAACCTCAGGAATGGATAACTATTCCAGGCCCTAACGGTTTATTAATAGGTGATGGTACGATGTATGTGCTCTCTTATCCGGCTGATGGAAATACAAGTGAGAAGCATGTTGTCTATCGTATAAGTGATTTGACTAATAATCCCCAACCAGAAAAGTTAGTTACTGTTCCAGGACAATATGATGGAATCGCTTTTGCTTCTGATGGTGCTTCGCTTTATGTTACAAACTGGACTCCTGCTGGGATTATTTGTCGTATAAATCTTCGAAATGGTGATTTATTACCCGTTGGATTGTCATTGGAGGAAAGCTTATCCGGTCCGGCTGATATCACAGTTTCAGACGGGAAAATTTATATTCCTGACTTGCCAGCCAGTCGTGTCGTTATAATTTCTGAATAAAAATCTTACTGATAAGTGTTGTTTCAATACTGGCCAATAACCGGCTTACGGAGTCAGTAAATAGAAAAATTATCCTCTCATTCTATTCTTTGAACAAGATGGAATGAGAGGGTAGTTTTTATGTGAAAGGGTACGAAAAAGTCTGATTAGCTTATTATAACCGCTCAATTTGAATATATAGACCAATATTTGAACAAATAGAACAATCTGACTGAACATATATATCAGTCTTTTATACAAACAGAATAATATTTACCAATGGTTTATTCTACCTTTAGGTTGTGTAAAATTAATATTAAATCTGTTACAGAAATGAGAAACATTATTCGAATGGTAGGCATTGGAGTTGCTGCCTTATGTATGGTAACTCCTACAGTTCAGGCACAAGTAAAACTAAATGCCAATAACATTGATGAAGTTATCGGTGAGATGACTTTAGAGGAAAAAGTACACATGGTGATTGGTTGTGGTATGTCAATGGGAGATGGCGCCAAGTTTCCCGGAACAGCCGGACGGACATATGATATTCCCCGTTTAGGTATTCCATCGGTATACTTGGCAGACGGACCACACCGGTTGGCTATGAGTGTGAAACGGGATTTTGACAGTCGGTTCTATTATGCAACAGAGTTTCCTTCAGGTACTACTGTAGCTGCGACTTTTGATCCGAATGCAGCGTATCAGGTAGGAGCTGCTCTGGGAGAGGAAGTTAAAGATTATGGTATGGATGTATTATTAGCTCCGGGAGCCAATTTGATGCGTAATGCTTTATGCGGACGTAACCATGAATATTATTCAGAAGATCCGGTTGTAACAGGAAAAATGGCTGCCGGATATATAAAAGGTGTACAAAGCCAGGGAGTAGGTACTTGTTTAAAACATTTTGCCGTAAATAATCAGGAAACAAATCGTAATAATAATGATTCACGAGTTGCACAACGTCCGTTGCGTGAACTTTATCTGAAAGGGTTTGAAATAGCTGTTAAAGAATCTCAGCCATGGAGTATTATGACATCTTATAATAAAGTCAATGGCAAATATACGTGTGAAGATATTGATCTGACTGAGAATATTCTGCGTGATGAATGGGGATTCAAGGGAGTGGTAATGTCCGACTGGAATGCAGGGACGGATGCCGTTACTTCCATGAAGGCTGGAAATGATATGTTACAGCCTGGACAAGAACGCCAATATAAGGCTATTTTGGAAGCTGTGCAAAACGGTACCCTGGATGAAGCTATTTTAAACCGTAATGTAAAGCGCATATTAGAATTAGTAGTAAAGTGTCATACTTTTGAAAACTATAAATATGCTAACGAAACAGATTTGAAAGCCCATGCAATCATTGACCGCACGATAGGTGCTGAAGGTATTGTCTTGTTGGATAACCGGAGTGCACTGCCTTTGACAGCCAATGTAAAGACTATTGCTCTTTATGGAACAACATCTTATGATATGGTTCCTGCTGGTATGGGATTCGGTAGTACAGGTGTTGGCTACTATTGTGTTTCTTTGGTTGAGGGAATGCGTAATGCAGGATACACTGTAGATGCTGATCTAATAAAGAAATACAAAAAACATTTGTTTGATGAGCAAAAACGTCTTTATCCTAATGGAAAACCTCCTTTCTCACTGACTCCTCTCAAACGTGCAGAAGAGTTTGTTCCGACGAGTGACGAATTATCAGCACAAGTTAAGAATAACGATGTCGCTATTATTACTTTAGGACGGACTAGCGGTGAAGCTTCCGACAGACGTGTGGAAGAGTTCTATCTAAAAGAAAATGAATCAGCTCTTATTAAACAGGTTGCAGAAGCTTATCGTGCAGCCGGAAAGAAAGTTATTGTTATTCTGAATATTTGTAGTCCGGTAGAAACAGCTTCCTGGAAGAATATGGTTGATGCTGTAATTTGTGCTTTCCAGCCAGGTCAGGAGGTTGGTAACTGTGTTGCAGATGTATTGACAGGTAAGGTAAATCCTTCAGGACATTTGCCGATGACTTTTGCTATAAAATATGGGGATGCACCGTCTGATTCTAATTTCCCTTATGATTATGAATTTAAAATGCCTTCGTTTGCAATGGGAAGTGGTATGAACTTCGAATCAAAAGAAAAGGAAGAAAAGCCCAAAGAAGCTGTTCGTAATGTTGACTTTACGGATTATGAGGAAGGTATTTATGTAGGCTATCGTTATTTTGAAACTTTTGATAAGGAAGTATCTTATCCTTTTGGTCACGGTTTGTCATATACAACGTTTAGTTTTGAAATTGTGTCATCTGATATTAATGGTGATAATTGTGAAATGAAGGTTGCAGTGAAGAATACGGGTAATTGTGCTGGAAAGGAATCTGTACAGGTATATGTTAAAGCTCCGGCGGGTGGACTTGAGAAGCCTGCTAAAGAATTGAAGGCTTTTGCCAAAACAAAACTGTTACAGCCGGGTGAATCGGAGGTTGTAACCTTGTCGTGGAAGTTGATGGATATGGCTTCGCTTAATGAAAAGAGCAGTTCATGGGAATTACCTAAAGGAACATATCAATGGATGGTAGGAGCTTCATCGGCTGATGTACGCTGTACGGTAACTCAGAAAGTGTCAAAGGCTCAGAAAGTAAAAGTTCATAATGCCATGATACCTCCATACAAGATAGCTCAACATGATATGGTAAAACGATGAAAAGAGGTTTGTTACATATAGTCATCTGCGTTTCCCTTTGGGGAGCGTCGATGGCTTCATGTGCCCAAAATCTTGTTGTTGACGTAGAAGGTGGACAGATCGAAGGCGTAATAGATCAAGAGGGTATAGTTGTCTACAAGGGCATTCCTTATGCAGCTCCTCCTGTGGGAGAGTTACGTTGGAAGCATCCGCAACCGGTACGGCCGTGGCAGGGAGTGAAGGCGTGTAAACAGTTTGGAGATGCATCTTTTCAAGGTGGACAAATTGAGGGTTCTTTTTATTGGAAAGAGTTTTATCAGGATGGTAATCCTGAAATGAGTGAAGACTGTCTGTATTTAAACATATGGACACCGGCATCGGGAAAGAAAAATGCTCATTTGCCGGTTATGGTCTGGATTCATGGAGGTGCCTTTCAGAATGGTTTCGGACATGAAATCGAATTTGATGGTGATGCATATGCAAAGAAAGGCATTATATTGGTTACTTTAAACTATCGCTTGGGGATGTGTGGTTTCCTGTCTCATCCGTTGCTGACAGCAGAAAACTCAGGAAAGGGTTCTGGAAATTATGGATTGCTCGATCAGCTTGCTGCATTGAAATGGATAAAACGTAATATCGAAGTTTTTGGAGGGGATCCGAATAATGTTACGGTTTTCGGACAGAGTGCAGGAGCGGGTAGTGTACAAGCTTTGATATCTTCACCGCTTGCGAAAGGCTATGTACAGCGTGCCATTATACAGAGTGGTGGAGGATTGGGAGGTATTATTTCTACGAAGTCGTTGCAGGAAGCTGAAACGATGGGGAAAGCCATGTGGGATGCGTCGGGATATGATACATTGGAGCAAATGCGTACTTGTCCGGTAGAGCATTTTCAGGAAGTGATGATGAACTACATGAAAGTGCAGAAAACTTTTAATGGTATGCCTTATTCTCCTTGTGTGGATGGGGAGCTCTTAGAATCGTCTGTATATGATGTGGCATTGCAGAATAAGGAACTGGATATTCCTTATATGATTGGATATACGTCGGAAGACATTGCACCAGATCAAATGAAGCAGGCTGCTGTAAACTGGAGTTTGTTGCTTGAGCGTCAGGGGCGGTGTCCGGTCTATGTATATTGCTTTAGCCGCGATTTACCTGGCGAAGATATGTCTGCTCCCAAAGGTGGTTTTGGTGATATGAAAGGTGCATTTCATTCTAGTGAGCTATGGTATATGTTTGGGACACTTGATAAATGTTGGCGTCCAATGGAAAAAGCTGATTATGAACTGAGTGAACGTATGGTTTCTTATTGGACTAATTTTGCTAAAACAGGTAATCCCAATGGAGTAGGCTTGCCTGAATGGAAACCTTGTACTAAGGTGGATAAACATATACAAAAGTTAGATGTGAAGTAAATTAAGGTTATATATCACTGGAAATACTGAATATGGTAAAGTCTGTTGTCTATTCTGGATAAGGAAAATTAAACAAACCTTCCCTTTGGAGTGAAGTTATGTTAATAATTTTATATCTTTGTATAAATCAGACTTTATCCATGAATATAATACGTAGCCAGATCATTGCATTGTTGTTGCTTATATCAGGAGTTGTCTTATTGGGTGGTGGTGTTTGGGGATTCTATTCTTTGTATGCTATATCTCATCGGTATGAACATACTACTGGAATTATTCGAACATTGCAAACCAAAAAGATTTATCGGTATCGAAAAATAAGGTATAAGAAAGAGATGCAAATAGCATATTCTACTGATAAATATGGTGATTTATTTGCTACCAGAATCAGCTATTGGCCATTGAGGAGTGTAGGAGACAAGGTATCTGTTTGGTATCATCCTCATCGTCCGCATGAAATTCGTTTACCGGAATCAGAATGTATGCTTTGGGGACTTTTAGTGGCGTCGGGCTTCATATGTATGTGTGGAAGCGTTGTTTTCTGGAAAACATCTAAAACAGCTGATAAAAGCGAAGGATAACCATTTTTATAATTTATATATGACAATAGTTCGTTAAAAATTCGCCAAGCCTAAGCGGCTTTGGCGGTAAATAAAATGAGTTCTTTGAAAAGTTTGTCAATTAATTGCGTGTTTGGCTCAATCCCAGACACGCAAATAAATCGTTCAAGCATGTAAGCATTGTGTATGACTGACTTGCATGATGATATGGAATATTTCATTCCCATCTTCTTACAGGCAGCTTTGGCAAGGTTTATCGCTGCAAGTGACGCATTGAAGTGAAATGCCAGTTTTCTGAAGTCGGTTGCCTGACAGTTCGTCATTCCGGCATGTTGCTTGGCATCGCGAAAGCAGAATTCGAGCTGGAAACGTGTCCTGTAGAAGTCTAAAACCTCCTTGGCATCCTGCATCTCGTCCGTGGAGAAATACAGCTGCCATTTGTCCGTTCTTCCATCCATAGGATACCATACAGCTAAGCTCACAAAACGTTTGAGTGCTTTGGAGTATGCTTTCAGTCCATAAAGTTTACCCTTGTTCACTTTATACTCGGTACATCTTGTGATGTCCAGATTTTCAAAATCAATCTTTCCGTCATACAATTTTGGACGTCCGCGTTTTCCTGTCCTATTTTCTAAGGTGGGATAAAACAACACTGCATCATTTCTGAAGCGGCTTATAACGTGGAATCCGTTCTCACACAATGGTTTGATGAAAGTTGCCTTTGAAAAGAACGCATCACATACGACAGTGCCAGAAATACGTTTCAGATGTTCCTGTATGCTGATAAGGTAAGAACTGTACCAGTCTACAAGATTCTTCCCGTAGCTTTCCAACGTTGCGTTATCAGGTGTCTGTACAGAGCCCAAAGTCATACATTCATGGTTGTCAACGTCTATAACTCCAATACCGGTTATTTCCAGTCCACGTTTGTATTCACCGGCACAACCGGACCAGAAATAGCCAATCCACGGCGTTTTGCTGCCTGATTTTGGAATGAAAGACGGATCAACGGCTATCGCCTTGCGACCACCTTTAAGGTGTTCCCTGATGATGGCTTCATTGAAGGAAAACCAGTCAAAGTCATCATTCTCAAAATTGTTCCGGTATGTCTGTTCCGAGAAACATCCATATCGTCCCATTTGAAGGAAATTGACGCGGTTAGGTATAGCCATGAACAATTTCATTGCATCCATGAATACTTTCTGAAAAGATTTGCTTATATTTACAACTGATTCGAGAGCGTTTCTGCACTCGGATTGGTATTGCATAAGGAGTGATTCTTTAGTCATAATTAAAAGTGGTGGAATACTTCTAATTTACTAATAATCAACAAATTATGCAATACTTTTTCTGTTGGTTTTCAGCTGTTTAGCATATCTTTTTCATCCCTTTTCTTACTCCTTGACGATTCATTCTTGACAGTATTTCAATGATCTCTTGAATATATTTTTGAACCGGATTATGCCGATTCTATGTTTAATTTTAATTTATCGGTAAAAATTTACCGAAGTATTGTATGAAGAACAAGAAGTTTTTAAAATTAGTTGTTTTGCTGGTATGTATTGCCTTCTCATCTCATGCAATGGCTCAGTTTGACCTTAAAAAAGCGATTAGTGGGTCTGTAAAGATGGCTCAGGCAGTAACTCTGACAGATGAACAGATGAGTGAGTATGTAAAGGAATATATTACATGGATGGATGCTCATAATCAAGTTTGCGCAGATGATAATGCATATACGCTTCGTTTGAAAAAGTTGACAGAAGGGTTAGGTGATGCAGATGGTATTCCATTGAATTTTAAAGTATATTATGTGAAGGATGTAAATGCTTTTGCTTGTGCAGATGGAAGTGTACGTGTTTTTTCATCTTTGATGGATATAATGAGTGATGAAGAGCTGCTGGGCGTGATTGGTCATGAAATAGGCCATGTTGCACATCGTGATTCCAAAAAAGGCTTTCGTACAGCTTTGCTTACTTCTGCTTTAAAGGACGGTGTTGCTTCTCAAGGGGGTAAGCTAGCTGAGTTGACTGATTCTCAGTTAGGAAGTTTAACGGAAGCTTTAGTAAATGCTAGATATTCTCAGAAACAAGAATGTGAAGCCGATGATTATGGATATGAGTTTTTGAAAAAGGCTGGTAAAAATCCTTGGTCCATGGCACTTTCATTTCAAAAATTAAAAGAACTGCAAGGGCAAAGCGGTGATCAGTTGTCTAGTAAATTGAATCAGTTGTTTTCTACTCATCCTGATTTGGATTTAAGAATTAAACGAATGGAAGAACGTGCTACTAATGAGGGTATTGAAAAAACAGTGATAAAATAGATAGGTATATTCTGTAAATAAGATAAAATTAGCCAACTAATTCATATGTAAAGTGCTATGAATTAGTTGGCTTTTTATTTCTTCAGATAATGAAGTTTGCTTGTTTAAACAGGGAAAATATCTAAATTCAAATGCAGTAAAATACAAAAGTCCTATATTATGGTATATCAATTAACTTGTGTGTCTGAAGGCTAAGCCTCCACTGTGGATGTTCCTTGATGTAGGCTATTACATCATTGGTATTTTGTCCGGAACATGGTTGCAGAAAGTGATGCTTTGCGGGTAGCTTAAGGTAGGGAGATACATCTTGGCCTACATATACCACTTTCACTTCGTCTATGTGATGTAATTTTAGTGTTGTTCCTTCCTTGGGTGAACAAGTAACCCAATCGATATCTTCCGGTAAAACACAAGTACCATTAGTTTCTATTGCGATATATTTCCCCGCTGCATGTAATGCTTTTGTCAGTTGACTGTCAATTGATAGCCCAGGTTCTCCGCCTGTAAGAATTACCATCTGGCATGGGTAGGTACATACTTCCGCTATGATTTCATCGTCTGTCATCATTCGGAATTCTTCATGTTGTGTATCGCAGAAGCTGCATTTCAGGTTACATCCCGAGAATCGAACAAAAACAGCAGGAGTTCCTGTATGAAATCCTTCTCCTTGCAAGCTGTAGAAAATTTCGTTAATCTTTCTCATAAATAGCTGTATTACCTTCCGATTCTTTTACCTCTACTTTGAAACAATGGGGAACTTGGTTGCATATCCAGCAGGCAATATTTTCTGCTGTAGGATTGAAAGGCAATATATCATTCAGATTGTTATGATCTAATTGTTTTTCTACTGCCTGTTTGATGTGAGTAAAATCTACAACCATACCGTTTTCATCAAGTTCTTTCGAGCGGCAATATACGGTTATAATCCAGTTGTGACCGTGAAGCTTCTCGCATTTGCTCGGATAAGATAGTTTTAGCGAGTGTGAGGCTGAAATTTCCATCCTTTTGATTACTGTGTACATAGTAAATACATTAGTTTGATTAATACAAATTTGCTTCTGCTTAATGTCACCTCGGCAGTTATAGTACAAAGATAGCAAATTTTTAAGGATTTTTTATCATAACCGATTGCTACATTTGTGATTTTATAGAGATAGAAATCTCAATAGGTGAGAAACCTTTTTGGGTTTGCTTTACTTTTTCTTATGAAAAAGAGAATGGCAAATGAACTTCTTATCATTGTTTAATCATTTTAAATTAGACATTGGGAAGTCCTTTTAAATATGATATATCTTTCTGTGTATTAGATAGATGAATCGAATTTTGCGACCACTTTTGAAAAAATGGGAAAATGGTCGCAAATTAGTCACAAAATATCCTCTTTTTAGCCCATTTTCAAGGATAATCAGCACTTCTTAATCTTAGAAAAATAAACTCAAATAAAGTGATATTCAGCTTTAATTCAGTATCTACCTACAACTATTTACAAGAAGAAAAAGCAAGCAAAAAGTAATAGGAAATTATCTTTTATTTATGGGGTATATATAAAATAAAAATCCCCATAACTCATGGAGTTACAGGGATTTATTATCTTGATTAAGTATAGATTACTTATTCAAAGCAGTAGCCACGTCAACTGCACAAGCTACTGTACAACCTACCATCGGGTTGTTACCGATACCCAGGAATCCCATCATTTCTACGTGAGCAGGAACTGATGAAGAACCAGCGAACT
>ERZ839489.1895-NODE-1895-length-11087-cov-18.375000_pt1 | contig 11087 bp, 8 predicted proteins | sample MGYA00519938_ERZ839489 | MGnify/ENA primary metagenome ERZ839489 (study PRJEB31850, sample SAMEA3708846) | human gut metagenome | biome: human gut; feature: human-associated habitat; material: faeces | place: China | collected 2014 ... | reverse complement strand
ACCCGCCGCTTAGTGCTCTGCGCACTTGAAGCGGGGGAATGCTTATCTGCGTTCATAAAAAACTCATCGTAAAAAATTAAAAACGCTCTGCGAGAATCTTTTTTATAATTGACAAACCTGCTCTAACTAATTATGCTAACTTATAGAAAAATTTTTCACAATCCAGAAGATGTTTCAAGGTTCTGCTGCATTTGAACTCTGAACCGTAGAATCAATAATAATTGAATATAGGAAAGGATTTTAGCTATGAAAACAGTTCAAGTAAGAAATGTTATTATCGGAGAGGGACGCCCGAAAATCTGTGTCCCGATTGTTGGACAAACCAAAGAAGAAATTCTCACGGAAGCAGGTTCTTTTGCCGAATTTCCGATTGACGTTGTAGAATGGCGTGCAGACTGGTACGAAGATGTTTTTGATACCGATAAAGTACTCGAAACCGCGAAAGAATTAAACACTGTCTTAAAAGACACACCAATTCTTTTTACCTTCCGCACGGCAAAAGAAGGGGGAGAAAAAGCCATCTCAAATGAAGCTTATCAAAACCTTAATCTCGCAGTTGCCAAAAGCGGCTTTGTTGATTTGATTGACGTAGAAGCTTTTACAGGAGACGAAATTGTGACGAACATCATCTCAAAAGCTCACGATTTTAATGTAAAAGTAGTTTCTTCCAATCACGATTTTGATAAAACTCCTGAAAAAGAAGAATTAATCCGCCGTCTTTGTAAAATGCAGGAACTTGGCGCTGATATTCCAAAAATTGCAGTCATGCCAACCTGCAGACGTGATGTGCTTATGCTCCTTGATGCAACTCTTGAAATGACTGAGTCTTACGCCGACCGTCCGATTATTACCATGTCAATGGCTGGAACAGGTGTCATCAGCCGTCTTGCCGGTGAAGCCTTTGGCTCTGCCCTCACATTTGGAGCTGCCACAAAAGCTTCTGCCCCAGGACAGATTCCAGTAAATGAGCTTAAACAAGTATTGGATATCCTTCATAAAAGCCTGTAAAATATAAGGTGGCTGCTTGTAACTACAGCCACCTGCTTTCTATCTACTTTCATCCATCGCACGAAGTCTCTGAATCATTTCCTCACAGATTTCCTGCTCATTTTTTCCATCTGTCTGTATAATGATATCTGCTGCTGCCTCATACTTCTCACTTCGTTTCGCCATCAAGTCTGCAATAAATGATACATTCTTATTATTTTCAAGCAATGGCCGGTCATGATTGTCTTTTACTCTCTGCAAAACAGTTTCCGGTTGTGCAGTAAGAAGCACGACACGTCCATTCTTCTTCATCTCAAGCACATTATTTTCACGCATTGGAGTACCACCGCCACACGAAATCACTACATTAGACTTATTCTGCATTTCAACTAAAAGATTTGTCTCCAAATCACGGAAATACTGCTCTCCATGAGTTTCAAAGATATCTGAAATACTCATGCCCTCTCGTTTTGCAATAATATCATCCATCTCAACCACATCCATGGAAAATGTATCATGCAAATATCCCGCTATCGTAGACTTTCCACATCCCATAAATCCAATCAAAAAAATATTATAATCAAACAACCTTTTATTTTCCATTTTTCTTTTCTCCTTGATTTTACCACTTTAAACAATTAACTTGTATTATATCAACAGATTACATGTTCTGCAAGTGTAAAAAAGTAGACCGTTTTTTTGTACACTCTTCCCCTTTACTTTCGTGCGTTAGAGGTTGCTGCATGCCTGTGGCATGCGCTTAGCAACGACCGAAGCGGAGCGGAGAACGAACCCGTTCGAGTCCACTCAAATCTAAGCAAAAACAAATCAGAGATAACGTTCCCCTTTGCTTTCGTGCGTTAGAGGTTGCTGCATGCCTGTGGCATGCGCTTAGCAACGACCGGAGCGGAGCGGAGAACGAACCCGTTCGAGTCCGACCCGGACTCGAGTAAAAAAATAGACAGGGTTTTTATACCCTGTCTACTTTTTTACTAGCGTGCGTTAGAGGATTCGAACCCCCGACCTTTTGGTCCGTAGCCAAACGCTCTATCCAGCTGAGCTAAACGCACATATTTCTTATTTATTTTGTATTGCCTCAACAACAAAACCTATTATAATGTACATATTCCAAAAAGTCAACCCTTTTTTTGAAATTTTTTTATTTTTTGCGAAACTTGCGATTTCTCTGTATTTTCGCTATAGTAATCCTAGATTTTTATAATTTTGAAAGGGGTTTTTTACTATGCCAAAAACTTCAAATGACTTACAGACCAAACTCCACGCAATTCATCAAAAAGGCTATCCTGCTTATAAAGAATTACGTGGCACTTATCAATTTCCAAACTATCTTTTATACATTGACCATGTTCAGGGAGACCCATTTGCCTCTCCATCCAGTATCAGCGTTGAGATTCCGCTAAAAACTGCCGGATTCCCTGCTGATTACTATCAAAAATCCTACACCCGCATTGCACTGCAGGACTATCTTACCCGCCAGTTTGAACAGCAGGTAAACCGCTATAGTTTCCGTGCAAAAGGTTCTGGAAAAAGCGGTCTGATTTCTGTCACACACTGCGGTCAGGAGATTTTAGAGCGAAGTGCCTGCCAAATCACAAAAAATTCTATCATTGCACGTTTCTTTGTTGGATTTCCCGCAAACGGCAGACGTATCAATTCTATAGAATTAGAAAAAATCTTTTTTGATTTTCTTCCAGTCTGTGTAGAAAAAGCATTTTTCTACCGCAATCAGAACACTAAAGTGGTAGAACAGGTTTATTTTCTCGCTGAGGACCAGTATTTTCTACGTAAAGAACTGAAACGCCTTCATCTTACTGCCTTTGTCGCCGATGCTTCTATTCTTCCAAGACAAAGTGGTGTTTCCGATAAACCTTTAAAAGAAAGTATTCCGTTTTTTGCTCCGGATTCTCTTGCCATTGAACTTACGCTTCCACACAAAGGAACGATTCGAGGACTCGGCATCAAAGAAGGAATTACTTTAATTGTCGGCGGAGGCTACCACGGAAAATCCACTTTATTAAATGCCTTAGAAAGCGGAGTCTATAATCATATCGCAGGCGATGGTCGAGAATATGTAATCTCCGATGACAATGGCGTAAAACTTAGGGCTGAAGATGGACGTTTCATAAAAGATGTGGATATTTCCCTTTTTATTAACGATTTACCAAATAAAAAAGATACTCATTGTTTTTCTACCTGTGACGCCAGTGGTAGTACTTCTCAGGCGGCTGCTATTGTAGAGAGCATGGAGGCCGGAAGTTCTCTTTTCTTTATTGATGAGGACACTTCTGCAACTAATTTCATGGTTCGTGACTCTTTTATGCAAAAAGTCATCGGTCGAAGTAAAGAGCCAATTACTCCTTTTTTAGAACGTGCCAGAGATTTATATGAAAAAGCAGGAATCTCCACCATTCTTGTAGCCGGAAGCAGTGGTGCTTTCTTTCATATCGCAGACACTATTATTCAAATGGACTGCTATAAGGCAATCGATATTACGGCTTCTACAAAAGTACTGTGCAAAGAAAATCCGCTTCCGAAAACTTCTGCCACAGAATTTCATCAGCCTGACAGTTACCGAATCATGAGCACACCGGATTTTCAAACAAAAACTTCAAGAAATCCTCATGCTTCTCATGCAGATAGAGGTTTAAAAGTAAAAACACACGACCGATATACCTTTTCGATTGGAAAAGAAACCGTTGATTTACGATATGTGGAACAGCTTGCAGATTTTGAACAGACATCAGCGCTTGCATCTATGCTCCGTTTTGCCTGTGAATCTTTGATTGACAATCAGCTTACTTTGGATGAAGTTGCTAAAAAATTGATTTCTATTCTCGAAACAAAAGGCTTCTCCGGCATCAACAGTACCTCTTATCTTTCCTGCGGACTTGCCATGCCACGAAAACAGGAAATTTATGCCTGCCTGAACCGCTTCCGCAGAAAATAATTTACAGAAAATAATCTGCCAAAAATAATTTCTTGTTCAAAACAAACCAGCAAAAAAGGATATCTTAGCCAAAACTTATTGACTTCGATATCCTTTTTGTCTGCTCTTTTTATTTTGAAATATTCTCATAAACAACCGAAGAAATGTCAACAATTCGCTGTCTCGCTTCCGTCGTATCACTTAAATTATCTGCCATCACACAGATAATGTATGGATTTTCTCCATCAAATACAATCGCTGCATCATTTTCTACATGGTCTAATTCTCCGGTTTTATTCGCCGTTTCTACTCCAGATGGAATACCTTTTGGTATTTTTTCTGTTCGGGTCTGCTGTTTTAATAAATTCAACATATCCTCAGAATGTTCTAATTTATTTTCATAAATATTTTTCAAAAACACACTACAATCTCTTGCGGACGTATAATTTTCGTTCGCAGAAGCTTTTTCAAGCAACATTCTTCCCATGGAAGTATCGGTGTAACCATTATTTTTACAATAAGTATTGACTGCTTCCTGACCTGCTGCATTATCACCATTTCCCAACATTCCAACCAGTGTATTTGCAGAATCATTATCACTGACTGTAATCATCGCATTTAACAGCTTATCTACCTGCTCCTGTCCATTTGCAGCAGCGATATTATCATAAGAAGAATAAACTGCGCCCATAATATAAAGTTTGATTAAACTTGCCGCTGTCAATCTTCCCTGACCAAGAGATGCTCTTGCGCCATCTTTCAAACGATACACATAAATCTGCCATGCCTCTCCAAATTCATCTGTACCTTGCAGTTTTTCTTCCACTGACGCACGAATTGCTTCCAAATCAGGAGCATCTTCTTCTGCAAGCTGTTCTTCTGTAAGACTTTCCTCAGAATCCGCATCTTCTTCTGTTTCATCTACAGGCTCTCCGGCTTCATCTGAATCCTGTTGCTCCTGCGTTGTATTTTCGGCATTTTCTGCTTCTGCCTGCTTTTCTTTCAGTGCTTTCTGCTTTTCTTCTAATTGTTTCTTTTCTTCCTGTGCTTCTGTATATTTTGTATTCTGAGTATTCTGTTTTTCTTTCAGATATACGTTCACACAAAGAACCGCTAAAATCAAAACCGCTAAAACAACGATTCCTGCAATTACCTTTGTCTTTTTCTTTTTTTCCATTTTTTATTTGTTCCTTATTGTATTTCTCTTTCTCAATTTCCTGCTGCAAAATAAGCATCAATACCGTTTGCAATGCCCTGTACCATTAATTTCTGGAAATCCGGATTTTCCATATTTGTATCATCACTTTCATTTGACATAAATCCCATTTCCAGAATAATAACCGGCACAGTACTCCAGTTAATTCCTGTCATATTGTCAAAAATCTGTACTCCGCTGTTTTTAATTTTACAAGATTCACAATAGGCATTAATGACCGCTTCTCCAAGTGCATAGCTCTTATCATGCAGTGCTCCGACATAAGGATTCTGTGCAGACGGAATCATCGTAAATGCCCCATTGACACTGCTGTCATCACTTCCATTTGCATGGATTCTCACATAAATATCTGCTCCATACTGTGTTGCAAGTTCTGCACGTTCCTTATTACTGATTGCAGTATCATTGTCCTCTCTTGTCAGCATCACTTCATACCCACGGTTTTTAAGTTCTTCACGAAGCTGTTTTGAAATGTTTAAATTCAGCTCATACTCGGGAACACCGGTAAAACTTCCCTGTGTTCCTGTCGTTGCCTTTGCTTTCATTTCGCTTGAACCTGGACCCATTGGCTCTTGTGCACTCATATCTACATTGTAACCCTGATGTCCTGGATCAATTGCGATTTTCTTTCCATTACCGGTCTCTGGCACCTGTGAATTGGCATCCGTTTCCTGATTCTTCTGCTCTTCCCCAGCTTCCGGTTCTTTTTCTTCTTTCTGCGCTTCTTCCTGCGTTTCTACAGATTCTGCAGGCTCTTCTGATTCTTCCGCTTTTGTATCGGTATCCGCTTCTTCTTTCTGCTCTGCATCTTTTGTTTCTTTTTGCAGAATTTCTGCCTTCTTCTGCTCTTTTTCCTGTTTTTCTATGTCTTTCTTAATTGCCCTGATTTCTTTTCTTACCGCAGTAACCTGTTGTCTTGTTTTATTTACCTGATTTAATTGAAAAAGCGCAACAACAATTAGTAAAATCAAGACAATTGAAAGGCATCCCAGTATGATTTTATACATCCGTTTCACAAATTAAACTCCCTGATTTCTAAACTCTCTCGTAAATTTTATTCTAATAAATTTTTTTAATAAATCTCTTTTCCGCCAAAAATAAAGCTGACATCCTCATCAATGCTCTTAAGTTCTTCTTTTCCAAGATAATATTGTAAGTCACCACGATAAGACTTCATACTATAATCAATCAAAAGTGCAATATGTTTTTCATCAATTGGAAGATAAGAATAGACATCATCTGCAATAATCTTGTCTTTCTTTCCATCATACATTTTTAAAGTTGCACTATTATTTGAACTGTTGTAATCAACTGCATAAAGCACATTATCGGAATCTGGCACTGTATAAAGCGTTCCGGATTTTACATCAGAATCAATATTTTTGTCGTTACAATATAAATCACCATTTCCGTCACTGTCTGTATCTTTCAGATAGTACACATCTCCATCTTTTATTAATTCCTGATAATATGCCACATCTTCGGAAATCAGTTTACATTTTCCATCTGAATTATTATCTACAGAGAATGAATATAAGTTATAGGTTGCGTCTTCATCTTCTGAACCGGAATCTTGCATTTTTACTCCATATCCGGTTTTAGAATCTGCATCTACGCCCCATACAGTCGCAAGATTTTCATCCAATACAACGGTTTTGTCTTTCTCTGTATACACACAAGTCTGTGCGGATTCTGAAAGCATCTGATAATAATCAGACTCAATACTGCTGGCACTGTCAATCTCAGAAATTTTTAACTTCGGAACATCATCCATATTATAACGGCTATACACAATACCCTTCCAGTCTCCAGTATAATAATACATCTGTGCAACTGTAGCATCTACCTGTGTTTCTTTTCCATCTTTTACATAATACAATTTTTCCACTGGTGTAGAAATTTCATAATCCTCTAATGCGTCACGAATTTCATCTCGATTTTCTTTGTCATAATATTTTTCATAAGCCGCATCATAAGCATCTTCATCTACAGACTCTACTTTTTCGTATTTTCCGGTCCAGTCATTTTTCTCGATTTTTTCAACTTTATAATCTTCTCTATCCGGCTCTTCAATCGTTGCATCACTGTCTGCACAGTCATCTTCAACCACATCTTCTGCACTTAATGTTTCCTCTGAACTTTTTGTGTAATAGATTCCTCCATTATCTAAACCATCGTAAGAAACATCTTCTACACCCGAAGCAATTTTTTGCTTTTCTCCAAAATTTTCCACCATATAAAGAGTATCTTGTTCCTGGACTACAACATATTTTAAATCACTGCTTGCATAGAAAGAATCCACGTCTTTTGCCAACGTTTTTTTCTCTTTTTTAAGCGCAACATCCTGCTGGCAGACGTTAATCGTGCCATCTCCGTTTGATTCGCTCCACACAATATTTTTCTGGTCACTGTCTAAATAAAAATAGTTGACATCAGAAGCAATTTTTTCTTTATTTCCCTTCTTATCATTAATATAAAGCGTATCATTTCCGGCTTTCTTATACAAAATTTTATTATTGTCCAAAATTGTATAACTTGTAACCGAACTGTCAATCTTAACCGGCTCTTCTGTCTTTCCTACTTTCTGCATATTTAAACGAAATTCTATACCATCATCGCCATAATTTACATCTGTAGGATAACAGATGTATTTTCCATCTTTGGAGTAACTCACACCGGCAGAATAATTCTCTCCATCATCACTTGTGCTTCCGTATCTTCCCTGATACTCTACTGGTTTTTTCTTATAATGTTCAATATCGGACTGATTAATATAACCATCTTTTACATAAGTGATGTAAGAATCGGATTTACTGCCTCCCAGTCCTCCAACGATTTTTACAACTCCGCCGATAACAACAACTGCCGCAACAACACCTACTGCTCCCACAATTAACTTTTTCAGAACTTTCTTTGACATGGTTTCTTCAACCACCGGTTGTCCGTCCCCATTCATATCCTTTCCACAGATACTGCAGAATACAGCATCGGCATCATTCGCTCCTCCACAATGAGGACAAAATCTTTGTTGCACCTGTTGTCCTGACTGCTGTTCTTCCTGTTGATGCTCCGGCTGTGGTGCTCCACAATTACCGCAAAATCTTGCTCCCTCTGGCAATTCACATCCACAATTAATGCACTTCATCTTTCTTCTCCTCACTCTTTCTTACTGGTCTAACTGATATCCTCCATCATGCATTGCAAATTCCTTCTGTCTTAAAAATTCTGCATTTTTCTTTTCATATTCATTAAACACTGTTTCCTTAAAATCAGCCGCATTGACCGTTCCGTTATACCATGATTTGCTTCCAAAATAATTCTGGAGTTCCTTAGAATCAAATTTTCTTCCATGTCTTGCATAGATTTCATTTTTCGCATAATTTAACTGCTGAAGCGTTAATCCGCTGACATCTGCATCTGTAAGATATCTGCTGTTACTTTCCGGTAAAATATAATCTCCTCCGGTTACTCCCTCTTCTGCTTCCGCAATTAAATTATCCACCGCATCGGTATCTTCCACCAATGTTTTTCCATTTTTTAATAATTTTAATGCGTCGTCCTTTTTGCCCTGTGCCAGCAGATTCTTGCTCTCTGTATCTAAATACAAAATATATTCTGGTTCATACTTTTCACTCAGTTTTGTGATAAGCTCATCCTCGTCTTTTAACTCTTCTTTTTGTTTTGAAAGTTTCTTTAAAATACTTTCATAATCGGAACTTTTTGCGGATTTTTCAAGACTGTCCTCTAAATCTTTTTCCGTCTGCTCCTGAAGTGCTAAAACTTCTTCTGCTTCTTTTGATTCCAATTTATCTGTATCAAGTTTTACTAACGCATTTTTTACGCCTGCATAATCAAGTGTTCCTTTTTGATAATCACTCTTAATCTGGGAAATAGAAGAATCCGACTCTGCAGTTTCTTCCTCTTTCGATGCATCTTCTGTATCCTTAGAATTATCTTTACCGACTTCTTCTTCGTCCTCTTCATCACTTCTATCCGATGAAGCCACATAGCTGTCTGCTTCATAAGGAAACAGTACCTTAGAAACAAAAATTCCTGCAACAAAAATCGCACTGATTAAAATTCCGGAAATCGAAAGCGTACGCACTCTTGCATCCTGAAGAGAAAAAATTGCACATAAAAATGCTCCCAGACCAAGTAAAAACGGCACAACATAAATTAAATACGGATAAATACTCTCCAACATAGTACTTTCCTGCATGAAATCTTGCAATACAACTCTTAATAAAACAAAGCTGACTAAAAGCAAAAAACTAAGCAGGAAAGACGCAACTGCCAATCCTTTCCCATCTTTTTTTCCGGTTCTCTGATTTTGTGGTGCAGTTGATGTTTTATTTACTGGTGTTCTATTTACCGGTTTTCTCTCAAACTGAGTCTGCTGTCTGCGATTCTGAGTCGTTCCCTGATTTTGAGAATTTCCCTGATTCTGATTTATTCCTTGTCTCTGCGTATTTTCCTGTTCAGGCATGACTGGACGAATATCCGGCTTTGGATATGGAGTTTTAGAACTCTGCTGTCTACAGGTACAGATTTCGCCCTCCTTAATTTCCCTACCACAATATTTACAAAACATATATCCAAACCTCCCTCTTTGATTCTAACATCATTAGAACTGTAATTACGTTGGAGTGAAGCAGATATTGATATTCTAAATCTGCTTCACTACTTGATTCGGTTAATTACTTCTTGGACAATAATCCAACAGATAATACACTCTTTGTTTGGTTGTATCTGCCGCTGGTGCTTCATTAAATCCAGAATGATCCACATTCTGAGATTCCCAGTATTGTGATATCATTGCTTCTTTTTGATGAATCCAATCCACCTGCGCACTTGTAAGCTGTGACATCTGATCCTCCGGTAAGGATGCCTTTAAATCCTGCCACATCTGATTTAATAGCCCATCCCATAACTGATAACGTGCTTCCTGTTTTGCCATCTTTGTATTAAAGTCATCCGAAGCCCCTACTTCATTTAAAATGGCTGTATCACTTTGTTCTGCTCCCACTATTTTTTCACTCCAGCTTGCATAAAGACTGTTGTCGGTACTACTGCCGGTTGAACTTGATGAACTTGTTGAAGCACTCTGACTGTTTGAAGCGGCTTCCTGGGATTTCTTTTCTTCTTCTGCTTTCTTCGCTGCTTCTGCCTCCTGTGCTTCCTGTTCCTCGTATTTCTTTAATAATTCTTTCTGTTCTTCCTCTTCTTTTTTCTTTTCTTCTTCTTTTTGTTTCTTTTCTTCTGCTTTTGCCTTTTCTTCTGCGGTCATAGTTCCTTCAACCGGCTCTACATCTTCTTCTGCATCTTTTTTTGTTTCTCTGGAATCTTTCTCTTCCGCATCTTTACTATCGGCTTTGTCTGTGCTTTTATCATTCTTACTGACCTGACTCTGCTCTGCTTCTTCCTGTTTTTTATTATCAGAAATTTTAACCACTGCAAAAGCACCTGCACCTATACAGACTGCAAAGATTACAATCATTATGTATAAACCGATATGACTTTTCTTTTTTACTGGCGGATTTCCTGATGGGCGCTGATTTTCTTCTACCAGACGCATTCCACAAGTTTTGCAGAAATTTTGGTTTTCTTCATACCGCTTTCCACATTTTGGACAAATCTTCATCTTTTTTCGCTTCCTTTCTCTATTTTAATTCTTTAAAAATATTATAACAAAGGATTACAGTTTTTGAAGCCTTTTTGTATGAAATTTAAAAATAATTGGGATTTTTCTTTTTATTTTTTAGAATAATTTTCCAATCAAAGATTGAGAGATATGAGAATGATGTGTATTCTTAGAACAAGGTACAAATTTGGTACAAAATGAAAAAATGCTCCAAATCCTTACTGAATTTGAAGCAAAAAATTAATGCCGCAGACCGGAATCGAACCGGTACGGGTATCACTACCCACGGGATTTTA
>ERZ839489.1892-NODE-1892-length-11106-cov-3.919917_pt1 | contig 11106 bp, 8 predicted proteins | sample MGYA00519938_ERZ839489 | MGnify/ENA primary metagenome ERZ839489 (study PRJEB31850, sample SAMEA3708846) | human gut metagenome | biome: human gut; feature: human-associated habitat; material: faeces | place: China | collected 2014 ... | reverse complement strand
TTTTATTCCGCATTGCGAAGCTATATGCGTATCCCCACTAAATTTCTACTGACCCCCTATTTCCCCTCCTTTCAGATGCCATATTTTGCTCCAATTTGCAGTATGGATAAAAAGAAAAACCGCTGATAATGATTGATTATCAGCGGTTTTCGTTGTTTTGCTTTTTATTCGAGTGATCCGCCTGGGGCTTTCACCGTAGCGGTCTATATCTTTGATTTATAAGCTCTTGTAAACCTTGAAAAATTGTACCATAACGAATTAGTAACGATTTATAGGAACGCTTGTTGTCAGTGAGAGGCATTCGTTTGTCAGCCGTTCTCTGATGCCACAAAGATAGAAGATTACTTTTTATTTTCCAAACATTTGATTATTAAATCTTTAAAAAAAGATCCCCAGTGCAAGGGGCGAACCTATATATATGGATAGGTTTGCCCCTTGCACCGGGCGGATGCTGCATCAGTCCTACAGCCTTGCCGTCCGCCTCGATACCGCCGTTTATGTGAAGCGGTTTCCCCTTCTTTTTTCGCTGGACCGAAAAAATCATGGTGTAGTACACGTATAGTATCCCATGCGCTGCCTTTTATTGTTATTCTTTTGCAGCAAACATTGAAAATTAAGTTTGTTATGGAAGTTATTACATTTGAAAGTGAAGCGTATAAAGCGCTTGTAGGGAAGATTGAAAAAATCGCCGGGTATGTAGCCGAAGCGCAGCTGCCTTCGGAAGAAAAAAAGGAGGCTTGGCTGGACAGCAACCAACTGGCGGAAGCGTTGGGGATCAGTACACGTACATTGCAACGCCTGAGGGATGAAAACCTGATCAGCTACTCCATGCTGCGTGGACGGTGTATGTACAAGCTGTCGGAGGTCGAACGCTGTCTGGAAGAGCGTACCATTCGGTGCAAGCCTCAAACATTGGAGGATTTTCGCAAGAACTACCTAACGAGAACCGGCAATGATAAGAAAGGATGATATACTGAAAATGACGGAAAAGGGCATTTCCGTATTCCGCTATTACCTGCCGGTGGACTTCAAGGTGGGAAAGAACTTCCTGAACCCTTTTTATAAGGATACGAAGGCTTCGTGCAATATTTATTACGAACGCAAGGCCGGTGTATTTAAAATGAAGGATTTCGGGAACGAGGATTATTCGGGGTGGGCAGGCTGAACGGCCTTAGCTGCAAGGAGCCTAAAGAGTTTGTCGAGATCATGGAAATGATAAACCGTGATCTGCATTTGGGGCTGTCCGCACATGAGGAATATCATGTGAGCCATAGCAAAGTACCCCAAAAGAGTGAAGTGGTATCGGAAGAACCGAAAGCGAAAAGCGTCCGGCCTTATACTGTCGTGCAAAAGCCCTTTACGGCTGCGGAACTTGCCTTTTGGAGCAAATCGGGAATCGGGGAAAATGTTCTGAAAGCGTACCGGACGGTATCGCTGAAGAAGTTCAGCAGCGAGAACCAGGAAAGGAATCCTTTTTCCTGCATGACAAGTGTTGATGAACCGATGTTCGGATATATGGGGAAACAGCATATCAAGGTTTACCGTCCGTGTTCACAAATGCGGTTCCTGTATGCCGGTGATTTTGGCGACAACTACTGTTTCGGGCTGGAGCAGCTGCCGGCAAAGGGTGATCTGCTCTTTATCACAGGCGGGGAAAAGGATGTGATGAGTCTGGCGGCACACGGCTTCCATGCGATCTGTTTCAATTCGGAAACGGCTTTTATCCCTGCGGCTGTCATACACCGGCTTTCATTCCGGTTCAAACATATCATCCTCCTCTATGATGTGGACAGTACCGGGCTGAAAAGCTCGGCGAAGCGTGAAGAGGAGCTGAAAGAATACGGGGTTAAACGATTGTTGCTCCCGCTTGCCGGTACAAAGACGGAAAAGGATGTATCGGACTACTTCATGCTGGGGAACAGCCGTGAGGATTTGATAAAGCTTTTTCTGGACTATCTGGAAACCTTATACAGTGAAACCATGTCGGCATTGAAATCCTGCGAGGTGGATTTCAACAACCCGCCTCCCATTGCACAGATGATCGTATCGGTAAATGACGTGCCTCTCGGAACTCAAGGCAACCTGCTTTGTATCACCGGCGGAGAAGGCACGGGAAAAAGTAACTATGTGGCGGCACTGATTGCCGGTGCTATCCGTCCCACCGGAACGGATGTGGATGCGCTGGGCGTTACGCTCCACGAAAACGGCAGGAACAAGGCGGTACTGTTCTATGACACGGAACAGAGCGAAGTACAGCTGTATAAGAATATCAGCAACCTGCTGCGGCGATGCGGACGTGAGGCGATGCCGGAATGGTTCAAGGCGTATTGTCTTACGGGAATGAGCCGGAAAGAACGCCTGCTTTCCATTATCCAGAGCTTGGACAAGTACCATTATCAATACGGCGGTGTTCATCTGGTGGTGATAGACGGGATTGCGGATTTGATAAAATGCGCCAACGATGAAGCGGAGAGTATAGCCGTCGTGGAAGAACTGTACCGGCTGGCCGGTATCTACAAGACGTGTATCGTTACGGTACTGCATTTTATCCCCAACGGGCTGAAGCTGAGGGGACACTTGGGAAGCGAGTTGCAGCGGAAGGCTGCGGCAATCCTTTCCATAGAGAAGGACAGCGATCCGGCCATATCGGTGGTGAAGGCTCTGAAAGTAAGGGATGGAAGTCCGCTGGATGTGCCTATCATGCAGTTTTCGTGGGATAAGGGAAAGGCCATGCACGTCTATCTGGGCGAAAAGCCGAAAGAGGAAAAGGACAAGCGCAAAGAGGATGAGCTTGTAGCGGTGGCCAAAGAGGTATTCAGCCGGAGGCGCTTTGTTACTTATGTGGAGCTTGCGGAAGAAATCCAGTCGATACTGGAAGTGAAGGAGCGTACGGCAAAAAGCTACATCAGGTTCATGCGTGAGAAAGAAATCATTCTGAAATCATCCGATAACCAGAGCTATTATGTTATCGGGAACTTTTAAGGAGGAAAGCGTATGTTAGTAGATAAAACGGAATTTGAAGCATGGATGGAACGTATCATGGGTGAGTTGTACCGCATCTCACGGAAGCTGGACAAGGCGGAAACGAGGGAAAAGCACCTGAACTACCTGAACGGAGAGCGTCTGTACGACAATCAGGAAGTATGCCTGTTGTTGCGCATCAGCAAACGCACGCTGCAACGATACCGGAATAACGGGGTGTTGAAGTTCTATTCGATATATCACAAGACATATTACAAGGAGTCGGACTTGCACGAGTTCATCCGTAACAACTTCGACGAGAACGAGATAAAACGGCAGGCACGTGAGGACAAACTGTCCGAGAGCTATCCGCTGCCGAAAGAATAAGTCCATGTTTTTGCTTTGTACCGGTGAAACTACTGCCGTGAGGCAGGAAATCCCAAACTGTGTATTGGTGTTTGTCATGGCAATGACTTCATACAGTTGTGAAACAGGATGAAGTTTCTTTTCTTGTTCGAATGGTGATACTCCAAAGGACAGCGGTCCGGAGGGGTATCATTTTTTATGTGTGCACCTAAAAATGTTCCAGTTTTGTGGCGTAAAAACCGGAATATGAAAAGTTAATTCCCTCAATACTCAAGTATCTATCATGATTCTGCAAAAAAAGAAAAATACATTCATAAGAAGAATCCAAAGGTTTTTTCCTAATTTTGCAATTATGAATATAAGTTGGTCTGAAATAAAGCCTTATGAGAACGAGCTGCCTACTAACTACGCAGATAGAATAGGCAGGTTATATACTGATACTGTTACTGCTGCTTTCAAGAAAAGTAACGGTCAGTTTTTCACACCGGTATCTATCGCCTATTTTATGGGTAAACAAATAAGTGTGAATAAGGATTCTGTCTCCGTATTAGATCCGGGATGTGGAACTGCCATATTATCATGTGCCATGATTGAGAATCTGGTTTTGCAATCAAAAGTAAAACAGATAGAGTTGGTTACATACGAAACCGATGAAAATCTTATACCGGGATTACAAAAAGTTCTGGAATATATAACAATATGGGGGATGCGCCATAATGTCCGGATTGATTGCCGTTCATATTGTGAGGACTTTATTTTATCCAATTATTCAGTATTATATTCTGATACGATTTATGGCAGGGCTGAGAGTTTGCAGAAATATGATTTGATCATATCCAATCCTCCCTATTTCAAACTTTCCAAAGAGGATAAACGGGTGAAAGCGGCTCAATGCATTATAGACGGACAGCCTAATATATACTCTATATTTATGGCCATATCAGCTTTATTGCTTGCGGAACAAGGTCAGATGATTTATATAACCCCAAGAAGTTTCACTTCGGGAAGATATTTCCGTTTGTTCCGTAATTTCCTGTTTAAGCATATACAGATAGATTTTGTCCACCTTTTCAATACCCGGAAAGATACGTTTTCCAAAGATAATGTGCTTCAGGAAACAATTATAATGAAATGTTCCCCTAAAAAGGGGGCAGATTATAATGTCGTTTTATCATACAGTGAGGGGCTTTCCGACTTGGCCACCCCTGCAATCAAAGAAGTACAGCGGAAAGAAATCATTGACCTTACCTCAAAAGAATTGATATTGCATTTGCCGGTCAGCCTTGAAGACGAGAAAATTATCAGGCTGTTCAAATCATGGGATGGCAACCTGAACAAATATCATATCCAGATTTCCACCGGCCCGGTTGTAGCTTTTCGTTCAAAGGAACAATTATGTGAAACCTCCGGAGAAGGAACAGCAGCACTATATTGGTTGCATAACGTAGTAAAGATGCTGGCTGATCATCCTGTCGTAAAGGAAGGAAAACCTCAATTCATCCATATAAATGAAATGTCTGTATCCACCTTGTTACCTAACAAGAATTATGTTCTGTTGCGACGTTTCAGCTCCAAAGACGATAATAGCCGGTTAATTGCCGCACCTTATTTTGGAAACATGACTTCCTGCGCACATGTAGGAATCGAAAACAAACTGAACTATATCTATCGTCCCAAAGGACACTTGAACCGTATGGAGGTAATGGGGATAGCCGCCTTATTGAATAGTGACTTGTTCGATAATTATTTCAGAACATTCAATGGAAATGTAAATGTCAGTGCTACGGAATTGAGGGAGATGCCCATGCCTCCCCTTGAAGTCATTGAAAGTATCGGAAAAGACCTGATTGGCATGAATGATTATTCTATGGTGAACGTAAATAAGATTGTAAACAAATATTTTATGTAATATGAGCAAAATAAGTGATGCACAAGATATATTGTCAGTGTTGGGTTTGCCTCCGGCGCAGCAGAATGAAATATCCGCTTTGACTTTACTTGCATTATGCGGATTAAAGGAAGAAGACAACTGGGCGGATTCCACCCGCAAGAGCTTAAAAATAAGCAAGGATATTATGGCATTTGTCAATGAGAACTATAAAAAAGAGCAGCCGTATGCCCCAAATACACGGGAAACTTTTAGACGGCAGGTGCTTCATCAGTTCTTGCAGGCACGTATCGTAGATTATAACCCAGATAATCCTGCTTTACCGGTGAACAGTCCAAACGCCCATTACAAACTGACAGAAGAAGCCTATGAAACAATAAAATCATACAATACCCAAGAATGGGAAATAAAAGCCCAAAACTTTAATGATGCGGTAGGGCGATTGATTGAAGAGTATGAGAAAAGCCGTGAGATGGAAATGATACCGGTTACTATTGAAGGTAAGGAATTTAAACTGTCTCCGGGCAAGCATAATGAAGTACAAGCGGCGGTCATTAATGAGTTTGCACCTCGTTTTGCGGCAGGCGCAAAAGTCCTTTATATCGGTGATACTGCCAATAAAGACCTTTATTGTAACAAGGAGCTTTTAAAAGAAATTGGCATTCCGATCACAGAACACAGCAAACTGCCGGATATTGTCATTTATGACGGTAATAAAGAGTGGCTATTCCTAATCGAAGTGGTTACTTCGCATGGGCCGGTATCTCCCAAACGTGTAATCGAGCTGGAAGATTTCACGAAAGAATGCAAAGCGGGGAAAGTATATGTTACTGCTTTTCCTGATGGATCAGAGTTCAAGAAACATGTGGCTGATATTGCATGGGAAACCGAAGTTTGGATAGCGGAAAATCCAGATCACATGATTCATTTTAATGGAGACAGATTTATAGGGCCGAGATAGTAAGTCTGCTCTGAGAATAGTGGAATTTCACATTTGATTCATGATTTCTGAAATTTTACTGCTGTAAAGTTTACAATAGTAAAATTTCGGCTATATGTATAGTATAAACCCCACCCAGCCGGCTTCCCAAGAAACAGCAGAGTGGGGTTGTTTTTATGGCTTCGGTTGCAGGAGCTATAACTTCAGCTTGGGTTTGGGCTTTTCGGGGCGGTCAGGATCGGGATCGTCCTTGTTGCCGGACTTGGGAACGCCTCCGATGACGAGCTTGCCGCCAAGTGCTCCCATTGCCTCTTTGATGCTGATGCTTTTGGGCATTTTACTTATTTTGAGTGGCGTCAAGAAACTGATTTAGTATAATACGGTATCGTAAATGAGTTGAAATGTTAAGTATTTACTCTTTTTTGGTTTTCAGTGCTTTAATCATATTATATTCTCAAAATTATTAGTAACTTTGCTATTGCTTACAAAATTTACCGCCGTAAATTTTACAGTGGTAAACTTTGCAGTAGTGAAATCGAACATAAAATGATAAGGATATGAAATTCTACAATAGAGAAAAAGAGTTAGCATCATTGGAAAAGGTTCGCCAAGTATCCTTTTCCGTGCATTCCCAAATGACTGTCCTTACCGGTCGGCGACGTATCGGCAAGACCAGTCTTATATTCAAGAGTTGCGAGGATACTCCTACGGTGTACTTGTTTGTCAGCCGAAGCAATGAAACAGATCTCTGTCTACGATTTACTTCCGAGATCCGGCAGGCACTTGATATTTATGTACCGGAACTTACCAACTTTGCAGAAATGTTCCGCTTCTTAATGGATTTGGGAACACGGATGGAATATAATCTGGTTATAGACGAATTTCAGGAGTTCTATTACATAAATCAAGAGATTTACAGTTTGATGCAGGATACTTGGGATCGACTGAGGAAACAGAGCCATGTCAATCTTATCGTGAGCGGTTCGGTCTATACCCTTATGAATAAAATCTTCAGGGATTCAAAAGAACCGCTGTATGGCCGTGCTGACAGTATCATGAAGTTAGCTCCTTTTACTACTTCCGTATTGAAAGAAATCATATCGGATCATAAGGCCGACTATACTAAAGATGACTTGTTGGCACTCTATACCTTTACCGGTGGTGTCCCAAAGTATATCGAGCAGTTTATGGACAATGGATGTACAAGCATGGAAAGCATGGTCGATTTCATGTTGCAACCCGATTCATCCTTTCTGACTGAAGGACAGGCTTTGCTGATACAGGAGTTCGGAAAAAAATACGGTAATTACTTTTCTATCTTATCAGCAATCTCCAATGGTAAGAACACCCTGCCGGAAATGGAAGCGGTTATGGGTGGAATGAGTCTGGGCGGACAATTGAAGAGATTGGAAGAAGACTATAATCTGGTAAAGAAGAAACGGCCCATACTCTCCAAAGAGGGTTCCCAGACAGTCCGTTATGAAGTTTCGGATATGTTTTTACGTTTCTGGTTCCGGTATTTTATCAAGTATCAAAATTATATAGAGATACAGAATTTTGAACGCCTGGCAGATATTATAAAAAAGGATTATCCGACATTCTCCGGTTTGGCTCTGGAAATGTATTTCCGCCAACAGATGATGGAAAGCAAGGAATTTGCAGATATAGGCTCTTGGTGGCAAGGCAAGAATAATAAAGATCAGGATGAAATAGATATTGTCGGACTATATGCGGAAGAGAAAAAAGCTCTGGTGGCAGAGGTGAAAAGACAATCCAAAAATTTCAAGCCGGATTTGTTTGCACTCAAAGTAGAGGAATTACGGAAGAAAGCCTTGTTTAAGTATGAGATAGAGAGCAGGCTTTTTTCAATGGAAGATATGTAAAATTGATGTTGGGTGTAATTTTTAGTTAAATTAAGTGTAGTGATAAACAAATTATAATAGAGTTTATATAGAACAAGAAATAAGACTGCTGAAAATCAAACTATAAAGCTTTATTCGATTATTGTCTAATATTTATAAATGTAAAAAGAATATGAACAAAGAAGCAAAAATAATAATTGATGATATTTGTGCGCATAGTGTTACATTTCCATCTATTCCTACAACATTGATATCTAGAAAATCTTATTTTGATCTCTTTGAAGAGCAATTTGAGACATATAAAGTTTTATGTTTGCCAGGTGCAGAGGGAGTTGGACTAACTACAGCACTAGCAGAATTTGCAAAAATGCATGGGCAATATTGTATTTCATACTTTATTGATGGTTTTTCCAGACTAACAATGGAGCCACGCATTATAGAACATAGTTTAAATATGCAGTTTGCTCATTTTAATAAATGTCCTTTGTCTACAAATGAAGATAAAGAAATTGATTTGTCTCCCAATGTTATCCGGGCTAAGAGAAGAATTAAATCATCTAAAAATTACCTATATTTTATTTTTGATGGTTTTGATAAAATACCTTCGACACTTAAAGATAATATAAGAGCTATATTAACTCTATTGTTGGATATTGATAATGCTAGATTTCTTTTTTCGGGTAATGCAACAGATATAAATAATTTATTACCAGATTCTATACAGGCAAAAGAGACAAATAGCCTTCTAAAATTTCATAAAGTAGAAGTGAAGGAATTTTTACAGTTAATTAAGCCTGATATTATTGATGAGCAAATAGAAGTACTCTATTCTATTAGCGATGGAAATGCCGAGAAATTAGGTATTATTGTAGATAAATTGAAAAGGAATATTAGTGTTTCACAAATAGAAGAGATTTATACATATAACACTTCGGATTTATATGCTTTAGATTGGGAAAAATATGAATATATAGAACGTGATAGCATTCATATTTTATTAGCATTAATAGCTTTTTCAGAGATGAAACTATCGCTGTCAATGCTGCAAGAAATGTTAAAAATAGACAATAAAAGACTAAAGTATTTACTGGATATTTGTAAAGATAAATTAGAAATTAAAGATGATTATGTTTTATTCAGAGAGTATAGTTTTCAAAAATATGCGAGGAAACATCTTGCAGATTTAAAACGCAAAATAGAACTCATACAGCTTGAAACTTTTGAGAATAGTACTAACTCTGCTGATTTTTTTTCATATATGCCATCATTATATAAGCAGGTAGGGAAAAACAAATCTATGATTTCTTATTTAACCTCTGATAATGTTCAACAATTTTTAATAGATAGAAAGTCGCAAGCTGCATTTAATGAACAATGTGAATATGGTTTTGAGGCATGTAGAGACCTTAATGAGGTTATGGCTGCTCATTTTAGATTTGCTGTTAACAGAAGTGCATCTCGTGAAATAGAAAAAAATGAATTATATGATTCCGAAATAGAGGCTCTTTTATCTGTTGGAGAAGATGATGCAGCATATGCTCTAACACAAAAAGTATATCTCAAAGAAGAAAGATTGAAGTGCTTATTACTAATTGCGAGAAAAGGGAATAGACTTCCTATTACTTTATATGATGAATTGATTGCAAATATTAAGTCATTAGCCGAATCCATAGATTTTGATCACATACCACAAAAAGCTATAGAAATAGCAAAACTAATGTTACCCGTTGATTTTGTTATGGCTCTTTCAATTATAGATAGAATTGCTAAAATATCAAAGGATAAAATTCAATATGATCGCCTTTATACAGCAATATCTTTATCATATAACGAAATATCCAAGGATAAAGATGATGCCTCTAAAATGGATTTAGCTACAACTAAAATAAGTGATGAAGGGGTTAGGAAGATGGCAATTGCAATGAGAACCGTATTACAAGATAGTTCTGTAAATCAAATTATAACTGAGCTAGACAAAATTCCTAATCCAACAAGTAAACTTTATTTTCTTCAATTTTGGATACCAGATCATAAAGAAGCTGCAAATATAGAAGAGGTCGTGCTTTATGCGATAAAACTCGTAATAAAAGCTTCAAATATAACACTGCCTAAAGCATCTTTGCTTTGTAGATATTGTGAGCCTCTTAAACAATTGTCAGAAAAAGTATTAAAAGATGTTTTGGATATACTAGACGCTGTTGATGACTCAGTAAAATATCCAAGTGCAGACTATGTAGATTTACAATTAATGATTATTGAAGCTCAAAGTCAATATAATAAAGAAAATGCTCAATATCGCTTGATGCAACTCTATGAAGATATATGTGGTTTTGAAGACAAATCAGTAATTGTTTACTGCAAATCAAAAATTCTGGCAAAATTTGAAAAACTTGGTAATAAAAAAGATATTGAGGATTGTTTAAAACCTGCTTTTGAACTTCAGAAGGAGATAACAAAAGAGGTTAAGAATTTGTTAAATACAACGGCCTATCATCTTAAAATAGTAGAAGGGCCTATTAGAGAATTAGTTTGTGATTATAGATCTTTCATTGAGGATATAATACCATTAATCAATACATCAGAAAGAAGAAGTCGAGCATATCTAATAGCTATATCTGAATATTTAGATCGTACAGAAATCTCAGAATTAGATTTTAATTATTTTGATAAATTGTACAAAAATATTAATTATAATCTATCGGACAGAACTGAGCCATTAATAACCCTTATAAGAAATATAGTTTATTCAAAAGATGACACGGCGCTATTACTAAGTCGTGTAAAAAGTATATATAGTAAAATAAAGGATATAGAAAGTGAATTTGCATTATGTTATATATTGTCTATTTTATATGTATGGCTTAAGCGCAATTTTCCAGAAGATAGTTTTATTAATGGAGTAAAAAGAGAAATAGAAAATACATGGAATAAGATAGATGTACCATGGTTAAAAGTTACTACTGGTTTTGAGATTGCTAGACAATTTTCTAAATTATCAATGAAACCTTAATTCCGCAACACTATTATAAAATATTTTTTTTAAGTACCTGAGCAACAAAAAGTTGCTCAGGATTTTGCCATGTCAGAGG
>ERZ839489.1890-NODE-1890-length-11113-cov-5.354223_pt1 | contig 11113 bp, 10 predicted proteins | sample MGYA00519938_ERZ839489 | MGnify/ENA primary metagenome ERZ839489 (study PRJEB31850, sample SAMEA3708846) | human gut metagenome | biome: human gut; feature: human-associated habitat; material: faeces | place: China | collected 2014 ... | reverse complement strand
GGCAGATTTGGAGGTCTGACCAGAAGTTATCTCGCTTATGTATGGCAGTCGCATCTGGAGAACGGTAGTGCCCGAAAGATTGCGCACTTTGGGTCATGGCCGTCCATGGCACGATGATCAGTTCGCTTCCGCGAGGTTGTCATCGAGCCGGGACATGTCCAGGTAGAGGCGGACGCCCATTGCCTGTGGGTCGGCGGCGTCTTCGAGAGCATGTTGCGCATGAAATGCACCATGCACCGCCGGTAGCGTTCGATCACCGCGGACTCGGAACAGGGTGCCCTTGGGTTCGGCACCTTCAGCTCGAGCCTGCCGGCCTTGGCGGTGAGCTTGCGTTCGTAGTGGCCGGCCCTGTACGCCTTCCTCCCGCCGTTGCGCTCGTACTTGGCGGCGTTGGTGATCTCGTCGGCCTGAAGCGTCGGGCATCGCGTTGAGGATCCGGGTTATTTTCTCGGTGACGAGCCTGTCGAGTTTGGTTTCGGGCAGGTTCTGGTCGATCCGTATGATGTTCGAGGGTCTTGGTTCCGTCTCCTGGCTTCTAATCGCGGTTTTTTGTTTTGGCGAATGAAAATCGTACACACAGGACGCGGGCCATGCCCTCTTGAGTCAGGGCCGGAATCCGAAAGTGCGCAAGAATTCGGGCGTTATCGAAAATCCCAAACGACTATTCGACGTATTTTGTAGCTATCCCTTGACGCATGATTTTGCGGCAACAATATGTGGTTTCCTTATCCTTGTCGACAGCCCTAGCGTGCGGAATGCTGCCAAACTGAAAATGAAGGATTTCTTACAGCGTCTGACAAATGCATTATTGAATGCTACCTTTGTGTTTTGAGAGAAGGACTGGCAGTATATATCCTTTCGAAAGCAAGCTTCATATATCTGAACATAGAAATTTCCATGACAAAGGAGGGGCCATGAAGTCAATACAAGTAGCGAATGCTTTCATTCTTCGCCATGGCTCTGATATCGACATTACGAATCTTGTGCTGAACAAGCTCGTTTATTTCGCGCAAGTCGAATCTCTGCGCGAAACTGGGAAACCATTGTTCGAAGACAAGATTGAAGCGTGGCCTTACGGTCCGGTTGAGAGGAACGTTTATTTCACTTTCCAAAAATACGGACGCAACAGGATTCTCAAGCCCGAGGGCGAAACCGCAAAGGATGAACAGGTCTTATCCGTCGTAGATGGGACGGCAAAGAAATACGGTTTTCTGACGGCATTCGATCTTGTGGGATTCTCCCATCGAAAGAACTCCGCTTGGAAGAATGTCTACAGGGAAGGAGAAAACGTCGAGATCACCAACGATGCCATTCTCGCATCCGACGACGGTCTGGCCTTCCCTAAAAACACTCTTGCATCTAGTTTGGATGAAGTAAATGCAAAATGGCAGAACACCTTCAGGATTCTGCGCAATGCCTGAGCAATACACTGATGAGTGGTGGCATATCCAAGCGCCGCCACTCGTTTTTCCATCTGATGATTTCGCAGAAGCAATGACACAAGCAATCGTCCGAGTACACAGGAAACAACTTGACGACATCGGCGGATTTACCGTGGAAAGAGCCAATGACGCCGGTTCCGTAAGTGGCGTTGTAGATTCGACCTTTCTGCTGGTATTCGGGCAATCGCCGAAAGAACGATTCGAAGATTTGTTTCGACAAATGGCGCATCTTACCTTTCACCTAGCCAAAAATCATTATTTCGCTGATGGCAACAAGCGCACCGCAATGGCCATATCCTTGGCCATCCTGAAAATGGAAAGAATTGATTTGGATATCGATGATGATCCAGAGCCAGAACGAAATACCCTATATAAACTCATTTCCAGGCTGGTGACGGAAGAAATCACGGAAGAACAATTTGCCGCAAGCCTGAGGAGAAGTGGACGTTTAATCGATGAATGATGACGGGCTGCCGCCTGTCCGCTACAGCACAAGGTCGACCGGCCCATGCGAGTGCTCGGCTACCGCACGCCCGCCGAGCCATTCGCCGACGAACCGTCAGACCTACAAGCCTGACGAAGGCGTTACGCTTACAAATGAACAACGGGTGGCATCCATACATCATGATGAACGGGTAAGGTTGACGGGGGAGGGGGAACCACATGAACCAAGCATGCGTACACAACGACACCATCGACGGGGGTAACCATCATGGCCGGCCGCAATACCGGTCGTTCCTGCGATTTCTGACAACGCAGGAACGCAGCGTTATCTGGCTGCTGCTGGGCATCGCTTTTCTTCCGGTGGACGGCACCACGCTCGGCCTGTACGCGCCGTTCTGGTCGCCAATCAGTCCGGCGCTGTTCGCTGCGTACTGCCTATGCAATTGGCGTCAACTGCGCATCGCAGCCAACCGGTACCTGCCAATGTTCCTCCTGCCGGTGGCCTGCATAATCCTGTCCATCCCGGGATGGCTGAAGTTCGGCATCCACCTCAACGCCGCGTTCATGAGCATCACCGGATTGCTGGGCGTGCTCGCCACTTTGGGCGCGATCGCCATTGCGTTCGGCATCAAACGCATTCCATGGCGTACGCCATTGCGGATTCTCATCGCTTCTTACCGGTTCTCCTTCGGCGTGGCGTGGTGCAATGGCTATCCATCCATCTGCATATCAAGCCGTTGACCGACTATTTCGCGCACCTCATGTACCGGCAGTACATCAATGAAAGCTCGGTGTGGGGCGGTGGTCGCCCGCAGTTTCTGTTCGCGGAGCCCAGCTATATCGGCATGCATCTGTTCGGCGTATTGCTGCCGCTTATGTGGCTTATGCGTGGGCTATGCCAAGCGGTTGCGCAACCTCATCGTTGTGTATGCGATTGGCGCTGTGCTAATGCAGGCCGGCACCCGGATCGTTCTTCGTGCGAATCTACCAGAGTCTTGACCCGATATGCGGGCTGCTCGCCCATCCGTGGACGGTGCTTACCGGATATGGCGCCGGCAATATCATCAACGCGGTATGGGCCGGCGCGAAGCATGCGGGACGATTGTTGAATGGCCTGGGCATGAATGGAAGTGCTGCGGTGGGATTCGCGGCTGGCATTAGCAATCATTTGGGTAGGTAATGTTCGACTGTTCAGTTTTTTGAGCCTTGCCGCTCTAGAGCTGCCATAAGCGAAATGAGACGTGTTTCGTTGCTTAGGACGCAGTGGTCGCGGCCTGTTCGGACCGCAGCTCCTCGATACTTATATGCAAGACGGCAGTCGATGGCCGTCTATGCTGGGTGAAGTGATCTGAAGTGATCTGAAGTGATTTACAAGCTGCGAATTTGCGAGCCGAACGGCCACAAAGCCAGCTTGGCCATCTTGAACGACTGGATACCGAACGGAATACCGATGATGGTGACGCAGTTCAGCAGGCCGGCAAGTACGTAGCCAATCGCCATCCACAAACCGGCCAGTATGAACCAGATGATGTTCAGCAACACGGATCCCACGCCGCCGCCATACTCCACGGTCTTACCGAACGGGGTCAACGTGAGCCCCGCCATCTTGAACGCCTGAATACCCAGTGGAATGCCCACAATGGTGATGCACAACACCAAACCGATAATGGCCCAGCTGGCGGCGAGCAACAACCCACCCAGAATCAGCCACAGAATATTACCAATAAGTCGCATACGCACATGATACTGACATGCCGTGCCGATGCCGACAAGTGGCAACGGATAACAACAAAAGATACAAAAAGCAGCAAAGCCATGTGGGAAGGATGTATTTTGCCTCGCCATAAGCAAAAATGGCGAGGCAGATTTATCGAACCTTAATCGAACCAAGTTTTAATACGGTTGCATTGCTTGGCGATGCCTCCGAATATATTGGTCAAACTTTTATTTTGCTTTCCGAGGTGTTGCTGGCAGCAGCGTATTGAATGGATTTTTGCAGTCACTTAATTGATGCGGCTGCAAAAGCGATCGGTATTTTCTGGCTGAATTCCTTAAGTATGGAGCGGCAGAAAACAAGATCTTTGATAAGTGCCATATAAAACTGCCCAACATCTGTTCGACTGAAAGCCCGCTACAAATCTGCCATACATACCGCAGATAGACCGGTTGAAATGGGAAAGATGCGCAGAGTGTGGGGCGTTCGCCTTGGGAACGGACGCCCCACACTTGTTGTGCGGGAATTTATAGCATTCCAATCAGTCCGTGATCGTGGCCGTCGCGTGCGAAGGCTGGGATCGTGTCTATTCCGGCGTCGACAGTGATTTTTTGCCCCCCTCCATACACTTTGCCAGTGCGTAGATCCGTCCATGTGATGCTAGCGTTTCCGGGAAGCGTCACCTCACGCGATCTGGCTCCGGCCTCAACTACGGGGGCCACTAGGACATCAGGGCCGAACATATATTCATCGGCAATATCGGACACCGATTCGTCTTGAGGGAACTCGTAGAAGAGCCCACGGACCAAAGGCTGGCCATCGGTATGTGCTGATTCGAACAATTCCCGCGTGTAAGGGCGCATTTTCTCGCGAATGGCAATGAACTTTCGGAAGATCTGCTCCGTCTCGGGGCCATAGCTCCAAGGCTCATTGTCGGCGCCACTTGGCGAACGGTGGTCTCCGGCCGAATTGGTGATGGTCTCCTTGCCGGTTGTCGTATGCAGACTACGGTCGCCATGGTTGCGCATGACCGGTAGGAAGCATGAGAACGCGCACCAGCGGGCCAACAACTCCTTGAAATCGTCCGAATCAATTATCCCATCATGGAAACCGCCCATATCGGTGGTGAACCAGGGGATACCGGCCATGCCCATGTGGATGGCGCAGGTAATCTGGGTACGAAGGTCGGCGAAGGTCGAACCAACGTCTCCAGACCAAACAAGAGAACCATAGCGTTGCGAACCAGCCCAAGCGCAACGGGTGAGGTTGACGATGTCACCATCCCTTCCTATGGTTTGTTGTCCCTCGTAGAATCCTTTGTTATAGTCTCTTGGGTAGATGTTTGCCACCTGCTGGTTTGGGCCGGCGTAATATCGATAGTTGTCGAAATCGTACGTGCCGTATTCAGGTTCCGCTTCATCGAGCCAGAATGCATCAACCCCAAGCTCGGCATAATTTGTTCGGCACTTCTCCCAAACATATTCGCGAGCTTTTGGATTGGTGGCGTCATAGAACTGGCTGGGACCTTCGAACATCATGCCGACGTCTTCACCCTTATCTGCGCGCACGAGAAGGTTCTTTGACTTCATCTCAACATAATTCTCTGAGGCGAGCGCGACCTGGGGCCACACAGATACCATGAGTTTCACTCCCATGCTGTGCAGTTCGTCCGCCATAGCTTTGGGATCGGGCCAGAATTCATTCTCAAAACGGAAGTCACCCATATGCGGCCAGTGGAAGAAATCTACAACGATGAGATCCAACGGAATATTACGCTGTTTAAACCCATGGGCGACGTCTAGGAGCTGACGTTGATTCCAATATCTAAGCTTGCACTGCCAGAATCCCAGTCCCCATTCAGGCATGTGAGGAGCGTGCCCTGTGGCGTCGGCATAATGCTTCATTATCGAAGAAGGTGTATCGCCTGCGGTAATCCAGTAATCAATCTGCTTGGCTGATTCAGCTCGCCATTCCGTACGGTTCTTGCCGAACGTAACGTTTCCAAGTGCCGGGTTATTCCACAGGAAGCCATATCCGGCGCTGGAAACCACGAAAGGAATAGATGCCTGTGAATTGCGATGCGCGAGTTCGAGGGTACAACCTTTCAGATTGAGGATGTTCTGTTGGTACTCGCCCATACCATATAGTTTCTCATTTTCCGGTGTGGTAAAGGAAGCAACGATGGAATAGTCGCCTCCGGTGATCGGTTTGAACCATCGCGCTCGAAGATTTAGTGATCCGCCAGATGGTATTTCCTGAATGAGCGGTGTGCCGTCTGCCTTATAGAAGCTCAGTAAACAGCGTGGCTCTTCATATCCTGATCCGGAGTACAGGCCGCAGGATGCTTTCGCTTGAACTACAATATCGCCATTGCGTAATTCGGCGGTTCTACTGGGCTTGTCAATGGTGATACCATAGTCGTGACTGTCTGAGGCCTGGTTGTTTTGTGGCAGCAAAGCTCCGTCTTGTTCCTGTATCTCATGCATTTTCGAGGCGCGGACGCGGACTGAATTCTTTCCCCATGGTTCGATGCGAAGATATTCGCCGTCACCAGTCCACAACAGTGCATCTCCATCGATAGCAAAAGTTAGTTCACTCATAGTTGGTCCTTGTTAATTATGTACTTAAGGGTTGGATCAGTCTTTCACCGCTCCGGCTGTTACGCCGGCGGCAACGTATTTCTGTGCGAAAATTAGTAATAGCGCTGTTGGTACTGAGGCCAATACTGCGGTGGCCATCATTGGCCCCCATTCTTGGTTCTGTGAACCGATAAAGTCATATAGACCCATGGTGATTGGCCTCATCTTGCCGCCACCGGAATCGAGGGTCGAAGCAAACATGAAATCTGACCATGCCCAGAGGAAAGCGAACAGCGAAGTCGTGACAATGGTATTACGGGAGAGTGGAATCACGATTTTGGTAAAAACACCCCACTGCGATGCTCCGTCGATTTGCGCTGCCTCCACCAACGAGCGTGGCATACCGGACATAAATCCCGTCATCAGAATCACCGCGAACGGTACCGACAAAGTGGAGTCGGCAACGATAAGTCCCGGAATACTGTCGAGAAGACCGATGTCATCGTAGATCTGGTAGAAGCCTAGAGACATAACGACCGCGGGAATCATCTGAGCAACAATCAACAGGAAGTTCATGGACTTTGAGCCTTTGAACTCCAAGAAAACAATGGCGTATGACGAAGGTAATGCAATTGCTAGAGTCAGGATCACGCATCCTATGGCAACTAGCAATGACGTTCCTAGGTAGGGGAGCTGTGAACTTAACGCAGAGGCATAATTGTCGAGCGTGAAATCTTTCGGGAACAGATCACCTGAACGGATGGAGCGACGTTGCGTGAATGATATGTTGATCATCCAGTATACGGGGAAGAGCATAATCAGCGTCAAAATGATGCCTATAAGTGTTTTCCACCATGATGAACGATGTTTCATTTTAGTTACCTCTTCTCTTCATTCCGCTGGGCCCACAGGTAAATCAGAGCGAAAATCAGTGCTACGACAATGAGAATCGTGCCCACAACGGATGCTTCCGAATACCGGATGGTTGCTGATGTGCCCTTTCCGAAAGCCATCTCATAAGCCCAAGTTGCCAAGGTTCTCGAAGATCCAGTGCCCTTGGTCATAATCCAGATGATGTCGACTGTTCGTAACGTGTAGACGAAACCTAGCAGGAGCGTGATCATCGATACCGGCTTGAGCAACGGGAAAGTAATCTTCCAGAAGCGCTGCCAAGCATTGCAGCCATCCAACGCGGCGGCTTCATACAAGTCGCCATTGATGTTTTGCAAGCCCGAATACAGAATTACGAGGTTGAAAGGAATACCAAGCCAAATATTGGCAATGATAACCGCCCACAAGGAATGATCGGCTTGCAGCCACCAAACCGGGTCCAAACCAAATAGTTTGAGGAAATTATTAATAACACCGCTGTCGGCGTCCATCATCCATTGCCAGATCGTACCGGAAATCATTGGCGGAAGTAGCCATGGTACAAGGAATGCGCCGCGCAAAGCCGCGGAAAGTTTGAAATTCTGATTGAAGAAAACCGCCAATGCCAAGCCGATAGAGTATTGGAAAACGATAGAAGCGAAGACGAAAATCAAAGTCTGTCCGAGAATAGTCCAGAACTGTTGATTGCTTAATATTTCCTTATAGATATCGAATCCAGACCAAGGGGCATCGCCGGTCACAAAAGTGCGACGTGTGTAGCGGTGCATACTCATGGAAATATTCTGAATCAGAGGCCAAACGTAGAAGATAAGCATGTAAATAATCAGCGGGGCCGCGAAACCAATGGCGGCCAATGTGGTTGGCTTGATTCGCCTTGGTTTATCTGCGGTGATTGTTTGAGACATAGTTCACCTGCCTGTTGATGGAAAAGATGGAATGGGGCGTCTGAATATCGCAATGAATGGCGGGCAGATGCCCCAGAAAAATATGAGACCGCGAATCAGCCCTTATTCAAGGCAGCCTGTAGATCTTCAGAAAGCTGTGCAGAAATGTCTTCGTATTCCAGACCAACGTCAGTAGTACGGCCTTCAGCATTTTCTACGGCGTCAACCCAAGGTGCCCAGGCACTGTTCTCTTCCACCTGCTGCTTGCGGACGTCACTTTTGGCGGCAAGATAAACCATCTCATCATTGGTCTTCTTGAGATTATCTCCGTCAATGAGGCACTGAATGACCTCCGCGGTTGCTTTCATCTTGTCACTGTCTTTGGTTTTCTGGGCTGGAATGGTAATGAACTCGCCACCGCTTGGAACTGGGGCTACTCCGCCATCTTTGGATGGGATGGAAATCATCTTGTAGCCTTTCTCGACGGCCGACTCCATCTGCCATGAACCATTTTCGGAGAAGCCGTAATCGCCGCCAAGGAACAGATCCCATGCAGCAGATTGGTTGTCCGTAGCGACCGATTTCGGAGCCCAACCTTTTTGGACCCAGCCGGATACCAGATCAAGCGCATCCTGCTCGGCACTGGAACCTGAAGCGTCCTTCAATTGACCGCCGGCTCCCCAGAACCAGGGAAGGAACTGGAATGTTCCTTCTTCGCCGGAAATGCCGGAGAACGTGATGCCCTTATATCCTGCGTTTACTACTTTTTCGATGGCACTGTTGAGTGAATCCCAATCGGTAATCGATTCTGGGTCGACGCCGGCCTTATTGAGGACATCGGGGTTGTAATACAAGCCCAATGCGTTAGTGCCGTAAGAAACCCCATATTGTACGCCGTCGATGATGCCGGGACCTTCGATATTCTTGTCGAATCCTGAAACGTCGACTCCCGCTGCCTCGATATCCGTAACAAGTCCTGCGTCGACAGCGGTAGGCATCTTTGGGTTATCGATCAGGGCGATCTGGGGTGCGTTGCCGGCCTTGACAGCTGTTGTGAGATTGTTTAATAGGTCTGACTGCGCATAGCCGATGCGTTTTACGTTATATCCCTCAGGAGCACAATTGGTAACGTATTTCGCCCATGTGCTGCTATCGTTCTTCTGAGGGTATGGGTCCCAGAATTCGATTGTTTTGGAATCTTGACTCGAGTTGCTACCGCAAGCGGCGAGACTGACTGCCGCGGCACTTGCGGCGATTAAAGCTATCACGCGCTTCATATTTGAACCGATCATTTGGTATTTCCTTTCATTAACAGCGCACCTATGCGCTGAATGATTAATTTATTGCGTTTGGGAAGTTTTAATCCCAAACTGTTGAACCGGTTAAACAAGTTAAATAATAAACCCTGATCTTTGAAAAGTCAAATCGACGAACTTAACCAATGTAGAATCTCGTGGTTGTTTTCTGCGCGTAATCTACGTAGCTGCGATGTTACTCGGGCTCTTGGGTGAGTGGATAATCAAGATAGCGGGTGACCGTCGGGGCTTTCGGATTGTTTATTCGACGCAAAAGGGTTCCCACGGCGGCTTCTGATAGTTGCGTAATGTCCGGACGCACTGCAGGGAACGATATCTTCATTGATGTTGCTAGCTGTTTCGGGAAGACGGTTACGACCTGCAAGTTATCCGGTGTTCGGAGGTTCCTGCGTGCCAAGACCTGAGGGGCAACGATTGTTGCTGGCTCGTTGTGAAGTATCAGAGCGGTCGCTTTGGTGTGCGTATCTAGTGCATGCTCAATGAGGGGCGAAGGATCCGAATCGTCGTCTTTCGGATATTCGACATGCATTTTCAGGTCAAGACGTTTGGCGGTCTCTATCGCTGAATCCAGAAAGCGCCAAGCGTAGCCAAGACCCTGATCAAATATTGTGTGTGACCATGGAATAAGAATCACCTCTTTATGCCCTTCAGAGGCTAAGAAATTCAAGATTGATGATGCAGCCTTGGCGAAATCGGAATCCACTGTATCCAAACCGTGTGAGTTCTTTGGCGAGCCGAATGCAACGGTCGGAATGTGCTCTTTTGCGGCATAGCTGACTCGTGGATCCTCATCTTTGACGTCCATCAGGATGAACCCATCCACTTTCTTTGACGACCATGCTTCATGCATTGCCTCGAAGCCGTCGTTCTCGCCAATGAGTAGGGTGTCGTATCCTCTCTTTGTCGCTTCTTCGGATAGCAGGTACACGTACAGCCCAAAGAGGGCTGACAGATAGTTGCCGTGAAAGGCGGGGGAGACCACACCTATTGTTTTGGTTTTTCTTACGGATAGTGCGCGGGCTGCATGGTTCACCGTATAGCCTAATTCGTCAATCGCATGTTGCACCTTAAGTGTTGTAGCTTGGGTGATTCGAGGATCTCCCGATAGTACATACGAGACTGTTGCCTTGGAAACACCGGCTGCGTGCGCCACGTCAGAAATTGTTACCATATATCACCTGCTCTTGCTTCGTCGCTTCGCTAGGTTAAGCAAATAATCAACATGAGACAAGTTTAGCGTTATCTGTTTGCGCGCGTCGTCATGATGGTCGACAAAAGGCAATGACTCTATTCCACGTTTCCTCTCGTCCAATGGAGGTGTGGACGGCTATGCGCGCGAGTATCTACCAAACTACTGATGTTGGCGGTTTGGGTTAAGTCGCGTTGCTGTCTTGGCGTATGCCGTTGACGGTGCGAACATTGGTGAGTTTGATTCGCATCGGTGCTTGAGGCGATTAAACGTACATGCGTGTGAAGAAAAGTACATTGAACGCCGTAAGAAAAGCACATTGAACGCCGGGGTAAGACGAAGAGGCTTGTCTGCGGCTCGCATCTCGTCTATGTATGGCAGATTCGGAGGCCTGACCGGAGACATCTCACTTACATATGGCAGACACATGCGGCGAAAACCTCAAAAACGTACCCCCGAAGTGGCTGTTTTCGCAGGCGACGTGCCATATATAAGTGAGATGTTTCCGTACGAAAAGCAAAATCTGCCATACATAACGCAGATAGACCGGTTGGCGTGGGGTATTACGCGAAGTGATTTCACGCGAGTACACGCTGCGGCCTACAGCAGGGGAGCGGTGCGTGGTTTTGCGGTTGAGTTTCGTACTTGCAGCTG
>ERZ839489.1879-NODE-1879-length-11159-cov-3.660483_pt1 | contig 11159 bp, 10 predicted proteins | sample MGYA00519938_ERZ839489 | MGnify/ENA primary metagenome ERZ839489 (study PRJEB31850, sample SAMEA3708846) | human gut metagenome | biome: human gut; feature: human-associated habitat; material: faeces | place: China | collected 2014 ... | reverse complement strand
TACATTTACACATTACAAGAGTATTGTAGATAAGAAAACCTGGCTGGATCTGCCAATGCGATATCAGCCTTACAAGAAGATAAATAATAAGTTGTTACATATGTTTCTAAAATAAATGCTATCTAAAAACAACAGACCAGTTTACAGTTCTCCCACAAAACCGCAAACTGGCCTGTTGTTTTTTATCAGAATTGGACCTTTATATCAAGCCATGATTGTTGTACAGTAGGTTCAATCGAAAGATAAGTAATCATATAAGGAAAGAGGTTTTACTATGAATTCAAATTTGAAAAAAATTGTGATGACAGCACTTTTTGCTGCACTTGCATGTGTTGCCACCATGTCTATCCGTATTCCAACACCTGGCACAGGCGGATATATACATCCAGGTGACGCAATCGTAATCCTGTCAGGAGTTGTTCTTGGACCAAGTTATGGACTGTTGGCAGCTGGTATCGGTTCCGCAATGTCAGACCTCCTTGGTGGATATTTTGTATACGTTCCGATTACATTTGTAATCAAAGGACTGATTGCTCTGTTTTCAGGACTTGTTTACCAGAAAATTGCAAAAGATTCCAAATCACGTTATGTAGCAGTGCTTCTCGGTGGCGTGATCGATATCGTACTGGTAGCCGGTGGATATTTTATCTGTGAATTTTTCCTTTATGGATCATCTGCAGCAGCAAGTATTCCAGCCAATATTATTCAGGGAATCGGCGGACTGATTATCTCCTTCGTACTGTACCCGGTATTAATGGCAATTCCAGATGTAAAACAGTTGACATACACAAACAGATAAGAAACTGAGAATGCAAATTGAAAAGCACATAGTTGAAATCATATCGGCTATGTGCTTTTGGTTATCTACAATTGTCTTTTATGGTGCATCTTTTAGAATATTATCATTATTCAACTCATAATATGCAGCTTTATATATTTGATCTAATATTTTTACTATTTGTTCAATAGTTGGATAACACTTTTCTTCTGCTGTAGCATACTGAATATGTAAGTCTTTGCAATTTATGCTTCCCATTTCTTTTTGTACAGACAATACATATTCTTTTACATATTTCATAAGCTCTGGGGACTTATGACCGGTTTCTTTTACAAAACGATAACTTAATGCTGCAATGCCTCCTGAAATTGCACCACATACATTTCCGCTTCCCATTCCTCCGCCAAAACCTCCCATAAGTTTTACTGAATCTTCAGGGATTTCAAGGTTCCATGCTTCATTCGCTGCCAAAAGTGTTGTCTCAGCACAATTCATTCCTTTGCCTTTATAATAAGTCATTAGACATTCCTGTACATTCTTAGACATATTGTTTTAAATCCTCCATTGCCTTTTCATCTATTTTGGATTTATCAATCTTAGCATGTTTTAAATACTGTCTCCAGATTAAAATTAATATTAATCCCAATCCTATTACCACACTTAAAAATATAAAGAAATACCTATATCCTGTGATTCCTGGATGATTATCAATCAGATTCCCGGCAAATACGGAAATAAATGTCTCCGGAATAGCTCCTGCTGTACAGATCAGACCTGCTGCTGTTCCACAATATTCTACTGGCACAGCGCCTTCACTCATCATCGTCCATGCCATAGCATAGTTCATATGGAAAAATGTCAGAATTGTTACAAATAGTATAGCAACAATAATTGCACTGGACGGTCCAACCGGTATAAAGAACATTGCAATCTGACCGACCAACATTACAACAAATGCTAACAACATTAATTTTGCTGTTCCAAATTTATCTGCCAGATATCCACCAATAATATTACCTCCGATAGAACCAAATTTTCTAAACACTCCCATCATAGCTCCAAATGCAACTGCTGCCCCCAGAATATCCGTTACATACGGGATATAATAGTAGATTGACAGACAAAACACATGGTTACAGAATGATACAAGACAAATAATCCAGACTGCCGGATTCTTTAGCACCTTCGTAATACCCTTGAATGAAACCTTATCTCCCTCAAGTACAATTTTGTCATCTTTCACTGTAAATATTGCAAATACTCCCATTGCAATATTTACAAATGAATAAAACAGGATAACGTACTTCATTGCCAATACTTCATTTCCGATTCCTGATGTACCCCAGTTAAAAATTGCAACCGCTACTAATGATGCAAATGCTCCGGCCACACTCTGCATTCCTTCAAAAAATCCATATGCTTTTCCCTGACTGTCTTCATCTGACAAAACCCGAACTGCTTTTACACATGCCGGCCAGAATGCAAATGTAGTAGATACTCCCCACAATGCATAGATTGCAAGCAATCCTTTGAATCCAAGCGGCAGCAAATGTAAAAGTCCACCGATACCTGTCACAATTGGTGAAAATACAATAATTTTCTTCACAGACATTCCATCTGCAACAACTCCTCCGAAAAGGTATGATACGATTCCGAATACTCCAATTACCGTTCCAAATACTCCCATTTGAGTATTTGTCAAATGATATGTAGATAAATATGCATCATAGTACTCAAACCTGAAAAAAGGAAGCCCAAATATAACAGAACCTGTAAGTGCCAGAATTACAATCGCTCCAAAGTTTCTCTGTAGTGATCCTTTAATTCCTATTTTATTTAATATGTTCATTCTTTACCTCTCTACTCCTCATTCACAGATACAATATGGAAAGTTTCTCCTTTATCATAAGTCCTTGAATTAATTCGGATATTATCATAAAAAAACTTGCCTGCATAAACACCACGCTCACAGCCATTTCCATCCAGTTCGAAATCATTCCACTTTCCGACTTTTTCTTCTATCTCATCACGGGATACTGTCTGATCTATCATTTTCTCTGCTGCTTCTTTATCTCCCACATTTCCAGTCGTTGAACTCTTCTTATCTTCATCTTTGGAAGCCTCCGTAGTCTGTGTATCGTTTACGGTACTATTGGTCACTGCAATCCCAATTCCGATAAATGCGGCTCCGATAAGCAGAATTACGACTACAAGTAATATTTCTTTTTTTCCACTCATTTTATACACTCCTAAAATAATGGCAAATGTGCCCCTTTATAAAACTCAGGGGCACATTTTTATATTTTGTCTATCCTATTCTTTTTTTTCGTCTGCAAGGATATTTGTACCATCACTTACATCATTTCCGTCCTCATCAAGAACTGCATCACGATATTTGTCATAGTGAACCGTCTTTCCATTATGGTCAATAAATTCATTTCCTTCATTAGACCACGGAATCCATCCATTGCCCCACTCTTTGATGTTGTTAAGGTCCACAGACTGACACCAATAAGCAATCATAGCTGCTCCCCAGCTGTCTCCACAGTAGAATGCAACTGTTTTACTTGTATCAACTCCATTACTTTCCATATAGTCCTTCAACTCTGTTTGAGTTCTTGGAGTATTATCTACATTATAGAAATACGTTCCATTCTCCTCATCTCCCTGCAAACACCAAACAGCTCCATCCAAATGTCCTGCCAAGTCATGATAGCTGTATCCCGAATACTCTCCATTCCATTCATCTTCACCACGATTATCTGCAACCTGTCCTTCTTTTTCTCCACTTAAAATTGCTTTGATATCATCCATCCAAAGAATTTCATCTGGATTTTCGATTGTGTCACTTCCAAAACTATCAACAGACTCTGGAATAACCAGTGTATTTATATCTGTATCCAGCTCATAACCATTATAATTCCAAGCTACTAATGTTCCGCTCATTGCATAAACTTTTACACCAAGACTTCTTAACATAAATGCAAGTCTTCCTTGTGGCGCTGTACCTGTACCTGTCAGAATTACAATAGAATCTTTTGTAATTCCATACTGAGGGCAAAGGCTGTCTCTGAACTCTTCCAGTGAAATCAGTCTCCACTCTTTTGCATAATCGGATCTCTTTTCTGGAACATACACACGTGGTCTTTCGTACGAGTCTGTATTAATGTGAACTGCTCCTGGAACATGTCCTGCTGAAAAATAAGAAGACTGTTTCGCATTTCCCCATCCAACATCAACCAGTAATACTTTATCAAGATTATCTCCTACAACAGCTTTCGCATCTTCACTGAGTTCTGACTCTTTTCCAGTCTTTACATCAGAAATACTCTTAACTGTCTCAGATGGGAGAAATCTGTCATAATTTGTATAACTCTCTAAATCTGTTCCGGCATCAATCATATCATTTGCCTGATAGATAGAAACATCTTTGATTCCCTGCTCTACAAAATAACTTGCAACGTCTTTTGCATGTTCTCCATCATAATCGTATACAATAATGTCTGAATCTTTTGTAATATTCTGAGCTTCCATTGCTCTTTCAAGATATGCTGTTCTCGGTGCGCTTCCTGTATATTCGCAATCAAGCCATCTCTCGGAGAATAACACTGAATTTTTCAGATGTCCACCATTTTTTGCGCCCTCAAGAGCCCAGCCTGCATAACTCTCTTGTGCTCTTGAATCTACGAGTACAGTTTTTTCATCTGTATCGTTCATAAATTCCTGAACTTCTTCTGCTGTAGCTGTATCTACATTTGCCTCTGTCTTTGCCTTAGCTGATGCAGCATTTTGTTCAGCTTTTTCTTTTTCGGCATCTGCTGTTGATGTCGTTTCTGTCTTTGCTTTTGTATCTGTTGTCTTAGCAGTATTTCCACATCCGACTGTCATGGACATTGCCATTGACGCACAGAGTAATACCGCCACGATTCTCTTCTTCAAGATAAATTCCTCCATAAACATATTTTTTATAGATCTATAATGATATCAGCGCTTTGAACAAATTTATCTTAATACATCAATTCATCAAAATCAAAGGCAAAAACTTTGTTATTTAATTGATTTTCTTATCTGATATCAGAAAATCAAATAACAGCTTATTTAATCACATTTTTCTTTGTAACCATCTTTCAATTTTTCTTAATGTCTTATCAACAATCAACGAAATCAGGCAGATAATAATTGCGCACTCCATAATCAGCACTACATTATATGTATCCTGACCTGCTTTTAAAAGGACTCCCAGTCCCTCTCCTCCGGAAGCACTTGCAAGTGTCGCACCTCCGATACAGGAAATCAATGACACACGCATTCCAGACGCGATGACCGGAATCACCATTGGAAGCTTTATATTCAGCAATATCTGATATTCCTTCATTCCCAGTCCTTTTGCAACTTTTGTAAGTATCGGGTCCACATTATCAATGCCTGATGTCACTGCAAATATAATTGGCAAAATTCCATGCATCGTTAGAGCTATCACACTTGGCCATACTCCTAGTCCCAGAAATGGAATCACAAAATATATCATGGCAATCTCAGGGAATGCACGCATTATCGTTGCAAGTTTATCTATGATAACCCTAAATTCCTTCCCTGTTCCAGTAAAACAAAAAAGACCAATCATCAATCCAAAAATAATAGAGAAAAAACTACTCCATAATGCAACTATCAAAAATTGTCTTGTCAATTTTACAATATTATATTGCCCAACATTTCCAAGATGAATATCAAAAATCTTATAAATAGCTGGTTCAAGTTCATTAAAATGAAAGACCAGATAGACACATAAAATCACAAGAATAATAATACTAATACCTTCTTTATATTTTCTCCATCCGTTTTCTTTTTTCATCGTCAAATTTCACCTACATTTCTTTTAACACATGAACCAATCGATTAATCTCAATCTGTCCGCATACAATCCCCTGATCATTCGTAACATCCAACACATTGACTGCATTTTCAATCATTTTTGCTATAGCTTCTTTTAAATTACATGTTTCATGAATGCTGATGCCTGCCTGTACATTCACCGGTTGTACATATTCTTTTACAGTGTAACAATTCAAAATATTAATAAATGAATCATTACCCATAAATTCACAGATAAATTGATTATCTTTATTACATAACAATTCTCTCGGAGTTCCAACGCCCTGTAGTCTTCCCTGATCCATGAGCGCAATTCTGTCTCCCATTTTCATAGCTTCTCCAATGTCATGCGTTACTAACACAACTGTTGTATATAGTTTTTTCTGTAACTTCATAAATTCATTTTGCAGATTTGCACGATTAATCGGGTCTACCGCACCAAAGGGTTCATCCATAAGAAGAATTCCCGGATTTGCCGCAAGAGCTCTTGCAACACCAATTCTCTGCGCTTCTCCACCAGATAACTGATACGGATATTTTTTTACATATTTATCCGGATCTAGCCCTATCATTTCCAGAAGTTCCTTCACTCTTCTTTTAATCTCCTGAGAATTCCACTTTAACATTTTCGGCACAATCCCGATATTCTGTCCTACTGTCATATTCGGAAACAATCCTGTTCCCTGAACCACATACCCAATACTTCTCCTGAGGATTTCGGGTTTAAAATCTTTTATATCTTTACCATCTATGTAAATATTACCTTCTGTCGGTTCGATTAACCGGTTAATCATATTTAAAGTCGTTGATTTTCCACAGCCAGATGAACCCAATAGTACAAATATTTCTCCATCACAAACTGTAAGATTCAACTGATTGACAGCTCTGATTTCATCGTATATTTTCGTCACATTCTTTATTTCAATCATTCCAGTTCTCCACTCTTTCTTCATATCGATTCTTCTTTTTTCCTGATATTCTGACTTCAAAAGCGTCTCCAATTCTCGTTAAAATAAAATCCGTCATAAAAATCATAATCATAATTGGAACTGCTCCAAGTAATATCATATCCAGTGCAACAGCTCCATTGCTTCCCATAGCAATAAAAGTTCCAAGGCCGCCAAATCCTACTAACGTTCCAAGACTTGCCGCCGTAAATGTGGAAATCAGAGCTACCCGGATTCCAGATATGATGACTGGAAGAACCATTGGTAACTGCACCTTAAATAAAATCATCCGGTCTGTCATGCCCATTGCCTTTGCTGTCTTGATATACATTGGGTCGATTGTTTTTAAAGCACCACTTAAACTGTTGATAATTTGAAACAGCGCATATAAAAACAGTGCACAGAATACTGGAGTAAAACCAAATGCTCCAATTCCTAATTGCTTAAAAAATGTGACATTTTTTAGAAATGATAATGGAATGACCATAACCATAATTAATGCAATACTTGGAATAGACCTTGCAATATTTAATATACCCATCACGATTGTATCTACAATTTTATATCGGTAACACAGATACCCCAGCGGTATTCCTATCATAACACTTGCAAGAAGTACAAAAACTGATATGCTAAAATGTTCTCGCAACAACTCATAAAACTGCTCCTGTCTGGTATGAAACTCTATCATGAGCGAAGTCTTATCCATAACTCCAAATATAAAACTCCCACAGATGATGAACATTCCGGTAAAAATATTTACATATCGTACCCAGGACTTTTTAATATTTTCATTACATTTTATAATAATCGCATAGCAGCATAACATGACTATATAAATGCTGATTCCAAATGTGACACGATATCCAGAGGATCTGCCTTCTGTAAGTTTCTGTACTATTACACCGAAAGAAACTATCATCAGCCCTGCGTACACCGAGGCAAATAATCCTGTAACAGCATTTTTTATTTCATTTTTTTCTTTTATAATAATCAGTAAAAGCAATACAACTGCAAGAGCTATAAGAATCCATGCCCTCACTCCCTCAACCTGAAATAAGCTTTTATGCTTCATTGCTGAGATACGATTTTTCATTACAATTGCAAAGCTTTTCACTCCTGTTAATGAGAATATCAACAATATTCCCATAATCACAGATGCTCTGTCTATTTTTCTTTTCATTTGATTTTCCTCATTGAAAACAGCTGCACCACTCACATTTTGTAATACAGCTGTTTTTAGTCACTATTTACTAATTAAATTCTTTGATTGTAAATACTCTCTTGCAACGTCAATACCAGATTCTCCCTCTACCTGAACTTTTTCATTCATTTTCACCTGATCCTCCAATGTAATAGACGTAAATACCTTCTCCATCACCTCCTGGATTCCGGGATATTTGTCCAGTCTTTCCTTTCGAATAATCGGTGCCGGACTATATACCGGACAGATGCCTTTTGAATCTTCTAAAACAACAAGATCATATGCATCTACTAATCCAGATGATGTATATAAATGGCAAATATTTGCACCATTCGTTCCTTCTGAAAGCATCTGCTCTGGATTTGATATATCCACAGTAATATCTTCTTCTGGAATTTTGAATCCATATGCTGCCTCCAGACCCGGAAGACCTGTAGCAAGTGTAACAAAATAATTATAGCATAATAATTTAACTTCTCCTCCGTTATTAATATAATCTGCCAGATTTTCCAGTGTTTTAACATTATTCTTTTTTGAAAATTCTTTTGTCACTGCCAGACCGTCTGTATTGCTATAAGGAGCATAGGTCATCCAAATCAGATTATTGTTTTCCTTATCCCAGGTTGAAATGGATTCAAAAGCTGTATCCATCTTGCTGTAAAGTGCTGGATCAACGCCTTCAATCAAGCGAAGTCCACGACCGGTATAATCCATATATATATCTGTTTCACCTTCCAATAGGGCAGTCCTTCCATTCACAGTTCCCTGATATCCAAATGTATTATCCGTTACTTCATATCCTGCATCTTCCAGCGCCAGAACCATCATTCTGCCTAGTATTTCTCCTTCTGTATCATTCATCGTAGAAACAATAATCGGATCACCCGAATTTATAATTTCTTTTCCGTTATTCGCTTCCTCTGCCTTTTTATTTCCACATCCTGCAAGAAGCGAGCCAATTAATCCTATCACAAGAATTGTACTGTAAATTTTTCTTTTCATTTTCTTTTTTCTCCCAGTTATTATCACATTACATGGCAGCTTTCTTCTGTAATAAGCTCCGATACATGAAATTCTTCTGGATTGTAATCTGCATATTCTTCCGGAATTCCTGTTTCCACAGGATTCTCAGGATACGCACACCACTCACACCAGCCGCCCTCATAAATCGTAGCATTCGGAAACCCAGCTACATTTGCAAATGTCTTGCATGCCGCTGCTCCCCATGAAGCACTACCACAAAAGAATGCCATCGTTTTTTCCAGATTGATTTTTGCCTTTTCCCAGCTTTTCAACATGACTTCCAGATTTCCCATCTGTACATTCGGTGTCATATAATGGTCAGGATAATAACACCACTGTGTCCCCGGAATACGTCCTGCTTTGTCCAGATACGGATAACCGCTTTCTTCTCCTATATACTCTTTCCAGTTCCGGATATCTATGACCTTCCCTTTATCTGGATCATTTAAAATCTCTTTCACATCTTTCATATGCAAAGCATGGCTTCTATCTAAAATATATCTTTTTTTGTCAATTCTGCACGGCTGTCTTTTGACATTTCCGGCTTCTGTAGGATAACCTTCCATCAGCCAGTTCTTTATAATCCCATTCATACAGTATACCTGTTGAATCCCCAAGTACCGGAATACCACTGCCAATTTTGCAGCTGCGCCAAAGTTAAGACGTGTATTTCCATATACAATCACAACCGTCTCCGGTGTCACGCCATATTGCATTGCAAAATCAATGAGTTCATCGTCTTCTTTCATAATCCACATTGGCGGTACTTCAAATTCATTACTGTCTACATGAATTGCTCCGGGAACATGGGTTTCCAGATAGTGTTCTGACGGTTCTTTCCATGATATTTCAAATATTTTAATATCACACCCCGGGAAATATTGTTCTCCCCTTCCCTGCGCAATATCATTTACCATCCACATTGGCATCATTAATTTTCGATTTGGATATTTATAAAAATCTCAATCCCAGTTATTTAAATTAAAATAAAACAATCTGTCAAAACCATTCTCACTAAAGTAATTGAGTACTATCTCTGCATCCAGAGCATTTTCATCATACACAATAATATTCTTATCCGGACGGATCCCTTGTGACTCCATTTGAATTTTTAATCTGACTTCATAGTCTTTTGCACTTTCTCTCCACCTTGTGTCTAACCACTGCGCCGAAAAAAACTTTGCATATGGAATATGTCCAGCTTTTTCATTCCCATGCTTCCAGCCCATATATATATCTGAACTACGGGCATCTATCACGCACCATTCTGAACTTCTTTGTGCACAGAACAACATTTCTTTTGTTGCCTCAATAATCAATTTCATAGCACTCTCCCAAAATAGACATAATATTACATGTTTTATCCTAATACAACATTTTATTAAAAGCAATTTCAAAAAACATTTTATTCATTGTTTTTATCTATCTATTATAAAATAAATAGATAACAGCTTTTTATATTATTCACTTTTTCTATAATCATGTTTTTATATTATATTTTTCAATATTTATACATAAAAAAACATGTTACAATAGATAGAGAAACTTTTAACATATTACTGGGAGGTCTGTTCGATGCTATCTATTACTCTCAAACAATTAGAATTATTTATTTCTGTTGCTGAGACAAAAAGCTTTAGTAAAACGGCAGATTTGTTAGCTTTTTCTCAGCCTGCAGTCAGCTCAAATATATCTCTTTTGGAAGAAATACTTCATACAGAGTTATTAGACCGTACAAATAAAAAGAAAATTGAAATAACTGAAGACGGCTTGCTTTTTTATGAAAAAGCAAAAGAAATTCTTTCCAGCTGTTATACATTGCAAGATATGTCCGCGAACCGCCAGGATTCAAATACAGTTTCAATCGGTGCACACAATATTCCTGCGCGATATATGGTAACAGATGTTATGAATTATTATCGCAAAGCACATAACAGTACAAAATTTCTATTACGTGAAGGTAGCAATGCGGATATTGTTGATTTGCTGAATCAAAAGAAAATAGATCTTGGGATTGTATCCCAGCCTATTTCTAACTCCAAGTTCAAATCTCTTCCTATATTTAATGATTCGATTTCACTCGCATTGCCGAATACACCGAGATATCAGTGTCTTCTCATGAAAAAACCTACTTTGGAGGAAATTCTATTAAAAGAGACTTTCATCTGGGACAACTCTTTAAATGATGTAGTCTCCTGTTATCTCGAAAAGCTGGGATACAGAAAAAATGATCTTAATATTATTGCAGAATTCAATTCAGAACAGTTAGCTAAGGATTCTGTTATAGATGGGTTAGGTCTTGCTTTTTTATCAAAAATATCTTTAAAATGTGCTA
>ERZ839489.1867-NODE-1867-length-11239-cov-3.155043_pt1 | contig 11239 bp, 8 predicted proteins | sample MGYA00519938_ERZ839489 | MGnify/ENA primary metagenome ERZ839489 (study PRJEB31850, sample SAMEA3708846) | human gut metagenome | biome: human gut; feature: human-associated habitat; material: faeces | place: China | collected 2014 ... | reverse complement strand
ACCCAGCACGGCTCCGCTTCCTTCGTCCCCCAATATGTACCCCAGTGGAGAAACATTGGAAACAATTTTTTCACCGTCGTACTCGCAGGAATTCGATCCTGTTCCCAATATACAGGCAATACCTTTCGTGTGTCCGCACAAGGCGCGGGCGGCTCCCGACAAGTCACTTTCCACCGCAACATGGGCGTGTGGGAAACATTCGGTGAGGGCATCTGCTACGATGCATGCCTTTTCGGGCGTGCAGCCGGCGCCATAGAAATAAAGTTCGGTGACGGTGTCTTTTTCCGTCAACTGCGGGAAAAGGTTTTCTGTTATTTGCCGGCTTATTTCTTTGGTGGAAAGATAAAACGGATTGATGCCGGGAGTCTGGACTATCCGGTAATCCGTTTGGCTGTTGCCGATGCACCAATCGGTTTTGGTGGAACCACTGTCTGCTATTACAATCATGGTTACTGGTTAATGGTTATAGTGTACGCAAAGATATGAATAATAATTGAAAGTGAGTGCCTAATCAACAAAACAAGTCTATTTAGACGTCGGATATTATTTAACCACCCCCGTGGTTAACTTTAACCACCCGGGTGGATAGACTTAACCACGGACGTGGTTAAGCAATAACGTATGATGCTCACGGGCTTTTCGAACTAATCTTCTTTTTCTTTCGAATATAATTAGAAGATTGGTGGAATGATACTAAAAAGTGGTGGTAGAGGGCTTTTAAACGGTGAAAGAACTGCTACTGCCACCACTTGGATAAGTCGTTTATTGATAGGATGTTGTATGTGATAAGCATCCTATGGTGGCAGCAGTGACAGTAGAAATGAAAAACTCGGTTGAAGCTGAATTTAGGAAAAATCTGTCAATAAGACCTTCCTTTGAATACGCTTGATTTATCCAATGGCAACAGAGTGCCTGATAAGGTAAGTCTGTTGGAATGAAAATTGGGAAGAATATCCACTGTTGCATTGTTGCCGCCATTGGCCAGTGAAATATTGACTTGGGCAGAAATACCTACACCTGTGATATTCATTGCCAGACGGATGTTGCCTTTTTTGTCTGTGGTCACTTTGTAGCCGGACACATTGCCGTCTACAGTTACTCCACCCAAGCCATTGGGACCGCTTACAGGTATATTGAAAGCTACCTGTACGGAGCCTTTATTACCATTGACTGTCACAAAATTTGTGTTTGAAGAGACAAATGCAGTTCTGCCCCGTTTAAAGATAACCTGATCCGCTTCCAGGGTAAAGCTTTTGTTTTCTATGGCTTGTTTGGCTTCTTCAAACAATGCCTGCTCCATGGCTCTTTTAGCTTCCTTTCGTTCTTGACGACTCAGCTTTTTTTCAGATGTTTGTGCTTGTGCGTATCCTACGCAGCCAAACAATACAACTGATACCAATAAAATAATTTTTTTCATATATCTTCTGTTTTATATGTTATCGTCTGAAAAGGAAACAATGCAATGGCTTGTATTGTTGAATTTAACATTAACTTTTTAAGGTTTTCTTTCCAAATTCGGGATGAATCTTCAGCAAAGCCGTGACTCCGAATGTGGCGATGCAACATATCATAATCCAAATAAAAAAGTGGTTGTATCCCAAGTGCTCTTGCAGCCATCCGGCAGCCATTCCCGGAATCATCATGCCAAGCGCCATAAAAGCGGTACAGATGGCATAGTGTGCCGTCTTGTGCTCGCCGTCGGCAAAGTAAATGAGGTAGAGCATGTAGGCTGTGAATCCGAAACCGTATCCGAACTGTTCGATGAAGATGCAAATGTTGACAAACAACAAGGAATCCGGTTGTGCATAGCTGAGGTATACATAAACAAAATCAGGTAACGAGATAGCCCATACCATGGGCCAAAGCCAGCGTTTAAGACCTCCCCGGGCTACGGCAATGCCTCCCAAAATGCCTCCTAACGTAAGTCCTATGATACCGACTGTTCCTTGCACGAAGCCCACTTCTTCGGTAGTAAGCCCCAAGCCTCCCTTTTCAACCGGGTCGAGTAAAAAAGGAATTCCCATTTTGGCTAATTGGGCTTCGGGAAGCCGATATAGCAGCATGAATGCAATGGCAACTGTGGCGTGCTTTTTTTGAAAGAAGGTGGTAAAGGTGGTAAAGAATTCTTTCATCAACCCGGAAGCGGATACTTCCTTTGCCGGATGGTCGGCAGCCGGATGGGGGAGGATGAAACGATGGTAAAGCCACACGGCAAGAAAGATGCCGGCAAGCACAAAGAAGGTGATGGACCACGCGTATGGAATGTTGCCTGTCACCGTTTCCAACCGGCCTGCTAGCATGATGAGCAGCCCTTGTCCGGCAATGGTGGCAATACGGTAGAAGGTGCTGCGGATACCTACAAACAGTGCTTGCTCGTGAGAATCGAGCGCCAGCATGTAAAATCCGTCGGCAGCAATGTCGTGTGTGGCAGAACTGAAGGCGAGCAGCCAGAACAGGGCGAGCGTCAGTTGAAAGAAATATTCCGTGGGGATGGTAAAGGCAATACCTGCCAGTCCTGCACCGATGAGCATCTGCATGGTGACAATCCACCGGCGTTTGGTCTTGATGAGGTCGATGAACGGACTCCACAGTGGTTTGATGACCCAGGGCAGGTTGAGCCAGCCGGTATAGAAGGCCAGCTCGGTATTGCTGATGCCCAGCCTTTTATACATGACAAGCGAGATGATGGTCACTGCCACGTATGGCAATCCTTGCGCAAAGTAGAGGGTGGGAATCCATGCCCACGGTGATGTCTTTTTCATGATTACCTGTAAGATTGGATTAATAGAAACGGCGGATGTCTGCTCCTTTATAGTAGTGTAGCAGAATCTTGTCGTATGTATAGCCTTGCTCACCCATGACAGCGGCACCGATTTGGCATAAGCCTACTCCGTGACCCCAGCCGGCGCCTGTCAGCAGGAACCATTCCGGCACACCGTCTTTCAGCTCTCCTTTGTCGATGACAAAAGCCGAACTGAACAGATGGGAGGAGGAGAGGGTGCGGCGAATTTCCAGTTCCTTTCCGATGATGAGGGTCTTCAGGGTGCCTACGATTTTTAGTTTGCAGATACGTCCCGACTTTCCTCGCCGGACAGGAATTAAATCGAGGATGCTTCCGTAATCGGTTTTGGTGTTCAGTCGGATGAGCTCTGCCAGTTCTTCTTGTGTGTAACGCACTTTCCAACGATAGAAGTTTGTCGTTTCGCGGTCGTAGTTGTTCAGTATCTGTGAAATGATTTTCTTGTCGTCGGTGTTGCAGAACGCCGGGGGAGAGGTGCGTATCCAGCGTTCGGCTTCCGCTTCCTGAGTCAGGTCGGGGAGTGGTTGCGAGGCTTCTTTTCCGTCATCTCGTATGGCGGACAGATAGGGATAGTCCTTATCTTCCCAACAGTAACCGAATTCTTCGGTTACTCCTCCGCAACATTTGGAGAAACGGGCATCGCAAATGCCTTGACCGTACATGAGCAGTTGGCCGCGTGTGGCGCGGACAGCTTCGGCGACTGTTGCGTTCGATGCTTTGGTGATTCCCTGATAACGCTGGCAGTGGTCGTCGGCACACACGTCGAAGATGGTGTGGTCTTCGCGGTCATACCAGCGGATGTATTCGTTTTCGGTCTTCACAAAGGAGAAGAATCCTTCATTCTTGTTGCATAGAGCCTTACGCTTTTCCATTTGGGCAAAAAGCCAGCTTCGCGAAACGACTGCATGTGCTTTCAAAAACTCCAGTGAAGAGGTGGCGTTCATTTCCGAAGAGATGACACTTATCAGATAGTCTTCTACCGGAAGGATGTTGATGGCTGTTATTTTGCCTTCATCCACCACCAGTTTCAGCGTTCCCATAAAGCTTTGGGTTTCCTGACGCTCCCAATGAAAATTGATGCCGATGGTCACATCATAGAGGGAGAAGGAAGTGCGTTCGTCTTGTGGGGTGAATGTCAGCTCACGATACAGATTGCCGTTCCACAAAATGCCTCCTTCACTGAAAGAGACGCTTTGTTCGCCACATACGGTTTCTCCTTTGGCAAAAAAACGGCCGTTCAACGAAAAATGGATTTCTTGTGCATTTACTATTCCTACATTTATTTCGGGCTCTTTCATCATAGTCTGTCTCTTTTTCGGTACTTCTTAATTATTTCCTGTGCATCTTCGCGTGGCAGTCCGACTTCTTGCAGAATTTGTCGGATGTCTTCGGTTGATATCTTTTCAAAATCTTCTTTGCGCGGTGTGACAATGATGCCTGCCATATCAAGGGTTCCCGGACTGACAAGCATTTGTTTGCCGGCTTCGGCACTGTAACATTCGGGACGGTGCTTACAGCGCGGAATGATAAGGATGATTTGTTTTTCATCTTCTTGCCATGCCAGTATGTTTACTTTCGGTTCCGGTTCGTTATTGCTGCACGGCAATTCTTTCATTATATTGGTGAACAAGGACTCGTCTTTTTTTCCGTCACGGCACTGTTCGATGCAGAACAGGGGGCAGACGTAACTGTCGATGTAGTGCAGGACGGATGAATGGCTGATTGATGCGAGCCTTTCTTTTCCGCTGTCCGTCCGGCGATAGAAAGCAATCAGTGGAACGTGCTCCGTCGGAACTCCCTGAAAATGCAGATGGTCGGGGGCAGAGGCTCCGCAAAGTGCTCCGTTGTAGAATAAGGCGTATTCGTCGGGCAATTCATTGAGGAGAGTGCTGATGGTGTTGCAAAAATCAGCAGGCAGGATCTGTTCTCGGTGTTCGGCAGATGGGATGGTGATATGATAGGGGAGTATCGGATAAGGATTGACACACAGATTGTATCCGTCTCCGATGGGACAGACGCGCTGGTCTTCGGGTTGATTTTTTCTGCAAAGAAAACAGGGACGGGAGAGAATGCTTTCTTTGTCGGTTTTGGCTCCGGTGGAAACCATGCGTGCCGGGTTGTGCTGCACAGTAAACGGGATGCCGCAAATCACTTCTTGCTTGACAAGCGCTTTTCTTAAAGCGGCAAGGTTGTCGCTTGCCGTCTGCCATTCGGCAAATTGTTTTTCTATAAAATGCTTGTTTTGTGCTTTGCTTTTATTACCGTCGTTTGGGTTGTGCTGTTCGTTATAGCACCGGCGGAGATTGATTTCGTGTGTGCGGAGGCTGTCTTTGTAATGGTTGTTGGTGTTGACTTGCTCAATGCCGAGTGCGGCATCCGAGTTGCCCTCCCAACGCCGGCAAAGGTATAGTTCATCGTAAATCCGTCCTATCTTATAGGTGCGCGAGAAGGCGAGGCCCAATGCATAGTCTTCTCCGTAGCTGACGTTGGGCACTCCGATTTCTCTTAAAAGGGGAGTGAAGAAGGCGCGGGGAGCACCCAACCCGTTGATGCGCAGGGCATTGTTGTGCCCGTTGTCCGGTGTCCATTCTTTGTGGTCTATGATGCCCGGAGCAATGGTGTTCAGGTGGAAATCCGTCATTCGGTACGTGCCTATCACCATGGCGCATTGTTCTTTATAGAAAGTGTTTACGATGGTTTGCAACGTCTGCGGACTGCTATAGAGGTCGTCGCTGTCCAGTTGTATGGCGAAGCGGCCGCATAAGGGATGATGGACTGCGAGGTTCCAGCAGCCGCCTATGCCCAAATCGGTGCGTTCGGGTTGCAGGTGTATGACTTGCGGATGGTCTTTATAACGGGCAATCACTTCGGATGTGCCGTCTGTGGAGTGATTGTCAACGATGATGATATTGAAAGGAAAGTCCGTTTGCTGTTCGAGGGCGGAACGGATGGCGTCGTCGATGGTGCGGACTCTGTTTCTTACGGGGATGATGACGGAAGCTTCATAGGTAAATGTTTCTGTTCGGAAGTTTACATTTTTGAAATTAGACGGCAAATAGACACCTGTTCTTTTCAGGTATCCGGTGAAGGCCTGTTCCATTTCAATCTGTACTTCGCGGTTGCGTGGGTTGACGTAATCGAACTGCTTTTCGCCCGACAAGCGGTTGTCTTCTTCTATTTCAGTGTATAGGTATTCATTGATGTGGACAATTCGGCCTGTTTCGGCAATGAACAAGCGAGTGGCATAAAGTCCGGCATACCGATAGTCTTCGCGCTCGTTCTCCATCATTCCGGCTGCCCCGATCAGGTATTCGCTTCTGAATGCCAGCAGAGCCCCGAAGTCGAAGTCATCGCGTACACTTCCCGGTTGGTAATCAATGGCGGGATGCTTTTTCTTTTCTCCCTCTTTCCACTCGTAATGGTCGGCATAGACCATGCCGGTCTTCCGGTCTTGCAGGAAGTCGGCTATGCGTTCCAAAGCCATGTAGCCTAATTCAAACGGAGATGCTTTGGTATATAATAAAGTGAAAGGGGTGTCTGCTTTCTGAGCAATCTTCTTTATCGTATCACTGCTGTTCAAGGAGTCAATGGTGAACGGTTCACATCCTGCAGGAACGGATGGCATTGAGCCATGAGCGGTTGTCAATAAATAGATTTTGTTTACAACAATGCTGTCTTTCAATGCTGTAACAACTTTGTCTATTGCTGTGTTTTCTTCGTATGGAATAAAACAATTAATTGTTTTTCTCATCTTTAAATGTATTTCTCAGCGCAAAGATAGGCAATATATATTATTTTTTCTCTACCTTTGTACGCTAATTGTCTTTTTAAATAGAATGGAAACTCCAAAAACGGTATTACTTGGCAAGACATTGAATGAGATTCAGCACATAACGCAGAATCTGGGAATGCCTAAATTTGCTGCAAAGCAGATTGTATCTTGGTTGTATGAGAAGAAAGTCGTTTCGATAGATGAAATGACTAACCTGTCACTGAAGCATCGTGAGATGTTGAAAGGCAGCTATGAAATCGGAGCATCTGCACCGGTGGAAGCTATGCGCTCGGTGGACGGGACGGTGAAGTATCTGTTTCGTACGCCGACCGGGAATTTTGTAGAGGCTGTATATATACCGGATGAAGACCGGGCTACCTTGTGCGTTTCTTCACAAGTGGGGTGCAAGATGAATTGTAAGTTCTGCATGACAGGAAAGCAAGGTTTTACGGCCAACCTGACTGCCAACCAGATTCTGAACCAGATATATTCTATACCGGAACGCGATACGCTGACCAATCTTGTGTTTATGGGGATGGGAGAGCCTTTTGACAACTTGGATGAAGTGCTGAAGGTGCTCGAAATACTGACCTCTGATTATGGCTATCATTGGAGTCCGAAAAGAATAACTGTATCTTCCGTTGGATTGAAAAAAGGATTGGAACGTTTTTTGAATGAGAGTGACTGCCATCTGGCTATCAGTATGCATACTCCTTTCCCATCGCAGAGAAAAGAACTGATGCCTGCCGAAAGAGCTTTCTCTATTACCGAAATTGTAGATACATTGCGTAATTATGATTTCAGTAAGCAAAGGCGGTTGTCTTTTGAATATATTGTGTTTAAAGATGTGAATGATTCTTTGGTGTATGCCAAAGAAATTGTTAAATTGCTGCGTGGCATCGACTGCCGCATCAATTTAATCCGTTTCCATGCCATCCCGAATGTTAATTTGGAAGGAACGGACATGGAAACAATGGTGGCATTTCGTGATTATTTGACACAACACGGAGTTTTTGCTACTATTCGTGCATCAAGAGGGGAGGATATATTTGCGGCGTGCGGAATGTTGTCGACGGCCAAACAACAGAAAGAAAAAGGTGTTACACTATAGATTATTAAATATAATACCATAAGAATTATGAAACGAATAGCATTCTATTTGAGTTTGGTACTGGTAGTGCTGGTGCTGGCTTCTTGTAAGAAAGGACAGAAAAACTTGTTTACTCCGACTTCCAGCGGAAGACCTTACGAAGTGTTGGTGGTGGTAAATAAGGCAGTGTGGGATCGCCCCGCAGGACGTGCATTATTTGATGTGCTGGATACGAATGTTCCCGGATTACCTCAGGCAGAACGCTCTTTCCGTATTTCAAATATCGCTCCCGAACACTTTGACCGTGTCATGAGGATTTTCCGTAATATCATTGTTGTTGATATTCAGGATATCTATACGCAGCCTAAAATAAAATTTTCGCGTGATGTTTATGCTGCACCGCAAATGATTATGACTATTCAGGCACCTGATGAAAAAGAGTTTGCAGACTTTGTGGAAAAGAACAAGCAGGTGATTATCGATTTCTTTGTGAAATCTGAAATCAATCGCCAGATAAACTTGCTGAAAGAAAAACATAATGATGCCATTTCAGCCAAAGTGGGCAGTATGTTTGACTGTGATGTCTGGATTCCTCAGGAGTTATCGAATTATAAGGTCGGTAAAGATTTCTTGTGGGCTTCTACCAACCGTGCCTCTGCCGATATGAATTTCGTAATATATTCTTATCCTTATACAGACAGGAATACCTTTACTAAAGAGTTCTTTGTACATAAACGTGATTCGGTGATGAAAGCCAATATTCCGGGTGAACGTGAAGGTATGTACATGGCTACCGACTCCATGTTTGTCGATGTCAAGAATATTATGGTAAAAGGCGAATATGCTCAGGAAGCGCGCGGATTATGGGAAATGGAAGGCGACATGATGGGTGGCCCGTTTGTTTCTCATGCCCGGGTAGACCGTGCCAACGGACGCGTGATTGTTGCTGAAGCGTTTATCTATTCTCCCGATAAAATGAAACGTAATCTGATGCGCCAGATGGAGGCTTCACTTTATACGTTGAGATTGCCGAATGAAACGCTGCTGGACGAAGTGGTGGTCAATGCCGACATCCCTGAAGAAAAGGTGGATTCAACTGCAAAAGCAGAATAAAATAGAACAGATTAATAATAACTAAATGGAAGATAATAACAAGATAAGAGTTGGTATTACTCACGGGGATATCAACGGGGTGGGATATGAAGTCATTCTGAAGACTTTCGCAGACCCTACTATGCTGGAACTTTGTACACCTATTATTTACGGATCACCGAAGGTGGCGGCTTATCATCGTAAAGCAATGGATATTCAGGCAAATTTTAGCATCATCAACTCGGCTGATGATGCTATGCCGGATAGACTGAGTATTCTGAACTGTACGGAAGATGAACTGAAAGTGGAGCTTTCAAAACCTACAACAGAGGCGGGAAAGGCTGCTTTGGATGCTTTGGAAAGAGCTTTGCAGGATTATAAAGATGGCTTGATAGACGTATTGGTTACAGCTCCTATCAATAAAAATACCATTCAGTCGGAAGCATTCCATTTTCCCGGACACACCGAATATATCGAGGAACGTGTGGGCGAAGGACAGAAGGCTTTGATGATTTTACTGAAGAATGATTTTCGTGTGGCATTGGTGACAGGTCATGTGCCGGTTCGTGATATAGCCAAAGATATTACGAAAGAACTGATTATGGAGAAACTTGCCATCTTCCATCGTTCTTTGAAAGAGGATTTCGGAATCGACAGTCCTCGTATTGCAGTCTTTTCACTGAATCCTCATGCAGGAGACAACGGACTGATCGGTACAGAGGAAAATGATATCATTATTCCTGCCATCAAAGAGATGGTTGCCAAGGGAGTGCAATGTTTCGGTCCTTATCCTGCCGACGGATTTATGGGGTCGGATAATTATACTCATTTTGACGGTATTTTGGCTATGTATCACGATCAGGGCTTGGCGCCATTCAAGGCATTGGCTATGGATGAAGGGGTGAACTATACTGCAGGCTTGCCCATTGTACGCACGTCTCCGGCGCATGGAACAGCTTATGATATTGCCGGTCAGGGTGTTGCTCTGGAAGATTCGTTCCGGCAGGCTATTTATGTAGCAATGGATATATTCCGCAACCGTATCGTGGAGAAAGCGATTCATGCGCGTCCGTTGCGTAAGCAGTATTATGAGAGACGCGATGACAGTGATAAGTTGAAGTTGGATACTATAGACGAAGAAGATTAATAGAAATGAAGTTCGCAATTATATCAGCGGGTGAAGGGTCCCGGCTTTCACAAGAAGGGGTTACTTTGCCCAAACCTTTGGTGCAGCTCAACGGAGTTGCCATGATTGACCGCCTGATACGGATTTTTATCCGTAATGGAGCTGATAAAGTAGTGGTTATTATTAATAATGAGAGCCCGTTGACCAAAGAGCACCTTGCTAAGTTGCAACAGGAAACGGAAGTGCCTTTGGAAGTGGTAGTGAAGACTACTCCCAGTTCCATGCATAGTTTTTATGAACTGAGTTCTTATTTGCAAGATGACAAGTTTTGTTTGACTACTGTAGATACTATCTTTCGCGAAGAGGAGTTCGCTGCATTTATTGAAGCGTTTAAGCGGGCGGATAACGATGGATATATGGCAGTAACGGATTATATTGATGATGAAAAGCCGCTTTATATATCTACTGATGGAGCTTTGAATATCACAGGGTTCCATGATGCGGCTACATCGGAATGTCGTTATATTTCGGGAGGCATTTATTGCCTGACACCCACTGCTATCAGAACTTTAAACGCATGTATGGACAAAGGAATGTCGCGTATGCGTAATTTCCAAAGACAACTGGTTGCAGATGGTCTGAAGTTGAAGGCTTATCCTTTTAAGAAAATCCTGGATGTAGACCATGCCGGTGATATCGTAAAAGCGGAGGCTTTTTTGGCCGGAAAAGAATAAACTTAAAGCACTGACATAAAGGAATGGATGAATTTTCAATAATAGGGATAAGCCGTGGCAATGAGTATTCACCGAACCACGTAGACAATGATGCCGCCATTTTTAATAAAGTGGCGGATGAGTTGAGACTATTGGGATGCAAAGTGGAGCTTTATGCGGAAAAGGAATTTGTGGCTTGCGGAGTGAAAGCGGATGTGATATTCGATATGGCTCGTGACAGGGCGACAATAGCCCGCCTGAAATCGTTGGAGGATGAAGGTGCGCTGGTTGTCAATTCGGCTTACGGAATTGATAATTGCGTGCGCAGACCAATGACGGAACTTTTGATACAACATGGTGTTCCTCATCCGAGGAGTTTCGTAATATCTACTGACAGGCAGTTTGAGGAAGATTGCTATCCTTGCTGGATAAAACGCGGTGATTCTCATGCTATGGTAAAAGAAGATGTATGCTATGCCACTGACAAAGAAGAGGCGGAACGTGTTTTGGCCGATTTCCGTAGCCGGCACATACCGGTAGCTGTGATAAATGAGCATCTTCAGGGTGATTTAATTAAATTTTATGGCGTTCAGGGAACGGATTTCTTTTATTGGTTTTATCCTTCTCCTTGTTCGCACAGCAAATT
>ERZ839489.1866-NODE-1866-length-11240-cov-2.618418_pt1 | contig 11240 bp, 8 predicted proteins | sample MGYA00519938_ERZ839489 | MGnify/ENA primary metagenome ERZ839489 (study PRJEB31850, sample SAMEA3708846) | human gut metagenome | biome: human gut; feature: human-associated habitat; material: faeces | place: China | collected 2014 ... | reverse complement strand
TCCTTATCCTGTTCTGTAAGCGGGATCTTGTCCTCAATCTGCACACCTTCAATTCCAAGATCTGCCAGCATACTGCTCACAATATCCTCCGCCTGTGTCGTTGTTTTTAAACGAAACTGTTTCCACTTCATAATGATTCTCCTTTACTATTTCAAGATCCACTACACTTTTCTATCGTATGTCAGAATCTATCCTTCATTTTTTACAGCCTGAAGAGCCGCATCTACTACATGATGCATATCCATATAACGGTAAAGTCCCAGACGCCCTCCAAAGATCACGTTCTCTTCCTTCTCTGCCAGCTCTTTGTATTTTGCATAAAGTGCTGTATTCTTCTCATCATTGACCGGATAATAAGGTTCGTCCCCTTTCTTCCATGTCACCGGATACTCTCTGGAAATAACGGTCTTCTCCTGGGTTCCAAATTCAAAATGCTTATGCTCAATGATTCTTGTATATGGAACTTCATACTCTGTATAATTGACCACCGCATTTCCCTGATAATTGTCTGTATCCAGAATCTCTGTCTCAAAACGAACCGTACGATATTCTAATTCACCAAAACAATAGTCAAAATATGCATCTACAGGTCCAGTATACACTACTTTTTTACCGAGTGGGCGAAGATTTTCTTTTTCTTTCAGATAATCCACATTCAAACGGACCTTGGCGCCTTCCAGCATCTTCTCAATAATCTGCGTGTAACCTCCCACCGGAATCCCCTGATAAAGGTCATTAAAATAATTGTTATCATAAGTCAGGCGGACCGGCAGTCTCTTAATGATCTCCGGCGGCAGCTCTGTCGCACGCCTTCCCCACTGCTTCTCAGTGTACCCCTTGACCAGGATCTCATAAATATCTTTTCCAACCAGGCTGATTGCCTGCTCTTCCAGGTTCTTCGGCTCCTTCACGCCATATTCCCTCACCTGTTCCTCAATCTTAGCCTTCGCCTCTGCCGGTGTGATCACACCCCAGATCTTATGAAATGTATTCATATTGAACGGCATATTGTACATCTGGCCTTTATAATATGCTACCGGGCAGTTCGTATAACGGTTAAATGTTGCAAACTGTCCAATGTAATCCCACACCTCTTTATTACTTGTGTGGAAAATATGTGCTCCATACTGATGCACCTGGATTCCTTCCATCTCTTTTGTATAAATGTTTCCACCGATATGCGAACGCCTCTCTACGACGAGACAGCTCTTTCCTGCCTTCATAGCCTCATGGGCAAAGATTGCTCCATAAAGCCCAGCCCCTACAATAATATAATCGTACATAATCCCTCCTGCAGCCTTTTAAGCTCCATTTATGCCTTTTCAACTCCATTTATGCCTTTTAAGTTCCATTTATTAAGAGAGGAATGCATCTTACATTATGCATTCCTCCCTGGTTACTCATTTCACTCTTATTAATCCAGATCAATATAATCTACCTGGAATGTGTCATCCTTCTCAGAATGACTGCGTCTTTCCTTCGGACGCTCACTGAGCAGATCATCTAAGTCATCTACCATATCATCCTCTTCTTCCTCATCCATCACAAATGATTCGAAGTTCTCATCTTCATATAAAGACATATCCGTAATGGTATTAAAATCATCGAATTTCACTGTACGAAGCGGTGCTTCTCTGACTTCATCAAATTCCTCTTCTTCAAAGTCATCATCTGCATAATCATCTTCGTCATCATAACGATTACTATCATAACGATCGTCATCATCGTCATCATCATCATCGTCAAATTCGTCATCTTCGTAGTCATCAAAATCATCTTCGTCTACGACTTTTTTCTTTTTGCCTTTTTTCGGAGCCGGCTGAGCTTTCTTTTTATTTTTCTTCTTCGGAGCTGGTTCCGGTTCTTCCTCTTCTAAGTCGATTCCATACTCATCGTACAGGTCATCCAGCTCAATATCACGGTTACGAAGCTTCACACGAACTACGATCAGACGGATAATAAGAAGAAGTAAAATAATAATAAAGATAATCGCAAACACTTTAAAATGTCCGTCGATCACATTCTGCATCTTATCAAAGAAGCCATTGGCCTTTTTCTTAGCATTGCTTGCTCCGGTATCCTGCTTTACATCACATCTCTGATACGTATTCTCCTGAGAATCATACTCGTAGAAATTCTTCGTACCATTGTTGTTTACAGCATACATCAGATAGAATCCATCTTTGTCATTATCCTGCCATACAGGGAATTCCTGTCCATTCAGCGTCAGTGTTGTCTGCGCATAATTAGATGGCAGCTTCACACTTGTATCACTTAACAGAACAATCGTTGTTGTATCGGAAATATCAATCTCTTCATATGGTGCAAATGTTGCATTTGAATCATCATATAAGAAGAAATTAGAATTACCATCCGCTGATGTCAGATAAGCAAGGTAAATACCATTTGTCTCGTTATAAGCCATTGGGCGGTCAGCACCCTCATAATTCATTGTTGTCTTTGTAAATCCTGCTGGAACAGAAGCTTCTACAAAATCACTCAGAGTATAAGATGTACCGTTCACCTCAACGGTTGCATCACCACTAGCTGCTGTGTCAGCACCTTCTGCTGCCTGAGTATCGTCCACGATCTTAGAAGGATCTCCTGCTGCGATTGTCACTGTAGATTTTCCTTCTGTCAGCTTAACCTCTGAACCGGAACTGGATTTCACATCCTGAGATGCTACCGTAATCTCAGTGGAGCCTTCTTGCAGTGCCTGGAATGTCATGGTAAATGACACTTCTGAAGAACCGCCATTTCCTGAGTATGTCAGGGTTCCATCGCCACCGGTCACTCCATCACCGGAATTAAACTTCAATGCACTGGCATCATAAGAAAGTGTTACTGATGAACTTCCAAGAGATCCACTGCTGGATTTTAAAACACATTTTACGTCTACCATATCTCCCACAGCCGTACTCGGATCTGCAAAAGAAATTCTACCGCCAGCTGCATGGGATGTCAGTGTCACGCTGGTAGCCAGCACACATACACAGACAACTGCAGCCAGTACTTTCTTTAAAAACTTCATGTACTTTACCTCTTTTTTCTATAGTTTCTGTATTTTAAGAATGGTTATACATTATTCTGCACTTTCACCACCGGAAGATTCTCCGCCACCGGAGCTGCTTCCACCAGATTCACTTCCGCCACCGGAACTGCTGCCGCCAGAACCGCTTCCTCCAGATTCACTTCCACCACCGGAACCGCTGTTGCCTGAACTACCGCTACCGGAGCCGCCGCCTGATCCGCTGTCTGATTTACTGCCACCGGAGCTTCCACTGCCGGAGCTGCTTCCGGAGCTTCCACTTGAAGATCCTGAATTACTGCTTCCACTGGAACTCTTTTTAGAGTTTTTGGAAGAACTGCCACTGGAATCGTCATCATAATAGCTGTCCTCGTCCTTTGTGGTGCTTTTTCCGATATCTGTAGATTTCTTTTGAATTCCTGCTCCTATATTCTGTACTGTTTCTGACGGTGTATATCCATCGTCTCCAAAGAAGAACTGATGTAACTGCTGCACATCATTTACATAACTTGTCGGAATAATGGAACTTCCAATACCACTCAATGTTCCAGTTGTAACATTGAATGGGAAACCTGTCGTTTCACCTAATTTATACTTTTTAAAGTCTTTTGCATAAGAAAGAATCTCTGGTAAAGTAAAATTGGTTCCTACTTCCTCAAAAACATCATCTGCAATTTTATTAATTGTTGCCAGATTAGAACTCTGTAATTTTTCTACGACTTTCTGGATGACCAGACACTGACGTTCTGTACGTCTGAAATCATCTCCCTTTGTATAGCGGATTCGACAATATGAAGTAGCCTGAACTCCATTTAATTGTTTCAGTCCGCCACCTTCTACGGGTTCATAACTTTTTCCCGTTACTTTAGACGTTTCAACGCAATAATTGTTCATATGTACAGCTTCTTCGTCTGTCAGTTCAATTTCTAATCCGCCTAATGTATCAATCACATCTGACAACGCATTGAAATTCACAGTCACATAATGCTGGATATCCAAATCCAGATTTTTGTTCAATAATGCCACTGCCCCTTCAACACCGCCAAATGAATAGGCCGCATTTGCTTTATTATAGGTTCCGTCTGACTGCTGAAGCAAAGTATCACGATACACAGAACTGATCTTTACTTCTCCTGTTTCCTGGTTCAGACTTGCAATCATAATTGTATCACTACGGGTTCCTTTTCCCAGAGCCGCTTCTCTGGAATCCACTCCAAACAGCGCAACATTCAGATATCCTGTTCTGTGCTCTACTTCCTGATTAATCTCCAGTTTATTCGTATCCAGCTGCTTTACTTCCATCTTATCCACTTTACTCGATACATAAGCCGCAGCAGCAGCTCCGCCTCCTACTACGAGCACCAGTAAAATGCTGACTGCGATTACTCCTATCTTCTTTCCAAGTGACCAAGTAGAAAAGCCTCTCTTCTTTCTTCTTCCTCTATGTACTTTCCTATTACTTCTTCTTTGCTTTGCCATCGAAACTTCCTTTCTTTGAACAGAATTAAACAGGTTAATAATATCTTATTTTTCCATAAAATTCAACAAAAATCGTGTTTCTTAAGATTTTTTCCAATATTTAGGACTTGACGTACATTTCAGAATCATCCATTTGGGTAATTTTTCATATCTTTTTCCAAGAAAATATCCAGCATACTTGCAGCCTGACTGGTATACCAGCGTCCAGACTTTTAACGGCTGTCCGCTCCGGATCAGATATTTGGCAGTCGCTTTTACCATACGGATTCCTTCTCCTTCTGACGGAACTCCTTCAAACACTTCTATATGTTGCGCCTGTGACACTGCAAGATCAAAATTACGATGAAACTGTTGATTTCCCGTATAATTATGTGAATGTATCACCTTTGCATCTGCCACATATGCCACCTTATCTCCAGCTAATATCCTCTTTCCAGCAAAGATCATATCTTCATTAAATATAGTTGGATCTTCAAATCCTCCTGCACTCAAAAGATAATTTCTTCGATAAGCTGCACAGACATCTGAGCAAAAAAATGTTTTGATTCCAAGCTGTGGTAAATCAACTTTTGATTTGATTCTGCTTTTTTCTGGATAATTAAATCGTCTCGTATATCGTTCAATTACGTTACAGTCTTCCCTTGGCAGCTGCCTTCCATATGCAATTCCAATCTCCGGATGTTTTTCAAATACATTTGCAAATGTTTCAATTAAATGCTCATCTTCCGGAACCGCGTCTTGAGTCATATACAAAACAATATCAGCTTGTGAAATACTTGCTCCCATGTTTCTTGTTCCACCATGATCAAATTCTTCCGGTCTGATATGCGTGACCTCTATCTGATATGGTTCTGATTCTAATTCTGTCGGAAAGACTCCTGTTTGCGTATTGATAACAATAATCCTGTGTATGGGATATGTCTGCTTTTGAAGTCTGTGTATTAACTCTTGAAATTCTTTTCCCGGCTTATATGTCGGAATTATCACATCTACTTTCAATTTCTTTAACCTCTTAATTTAATTTTCCGAATCCTCTCCACCACTTTTATAAGTATAATCTGTCGTTGTTCCGTAAGTTTCCGGATCTACACCTGTCATATAGATAACTTCGTTGCTGATATCCTTTACAGTGTCAGACGGCTCATAATCCTTCTCTCCAAAAAGGAATTCATGCAATTCTCTTACATTTTTTTCAAGTCCTACTGCGGTCACATAAGATCCTTTGTGATTCTTTACCTTTTCACAAGTCGTCACTTCAAACGGGAATCCAGACATCTGCCCTAATTTATAATCCGCAGCATGTGCTGCCAGTCCCAGCATGTTGCTTGTTGTTAAGTTCGTGGAAACCTGAGGCATCACTTTATTTACGATGTTATTCAATGTAATCACATTTGCCTTCTGTGCTTTTTCTACAATCTTCTCCAGAACAAGGCGCTGTCTCTGTGTACGTTTAAAGTCCATACCTGCTGTATATCTTATTCTTGCATAAGATACTGCCTGTATTCCGTCCAGTTTGTGTATACCGGCACCGCTTAATTCCGTAGTCTTTCTTCCGACAACCTCCGAAGTCTCTTTAGCGTAATTATTTGTATGGACAACTTCCTCATCTGTCATGTCAATCTCAATACCCCCTAACGCATCTACGATGTCTGCCAGAGCATTAAAATTCACACTGATATATTTTTCAATATCTAAATCCAAATTCCGGTTCAGAAGCGCAATTGCCTCTGTCGGACCGCCAATATTATAAGCCGAATTAGCTTTTCCATACTTCTCCGATGTTACTTTCATCAAAGTATCACGATATACAGAAATTAGATTAATTTCATTTGTCTTATTATTAATACTTGCAACCATAATACAGTCACTCTGCACTCCACCTTCCATCTCTCCATCTCTGGAATCCAGTCCAAACAATGCTATATTGGTATAGTCTCCTGTATCCTTGTAGACTTCCAATTTATCTTTATTCAATGTTGTAGTTTCCATTTTATCCATTACGAACATTCCATACGCCACAACTCCAAGCCCTGCAAGTATTATAATTTCAATCATTATAATGGCTAGTCTCTTCCGGCGCTTTTTCTTTATTCTGCGTTGTCGTTCCAGTCTCTGTTGTCTTTTATTCAGTCGCTTCTGTGCCATTGTTACACTCCCTTTTTTCTAGTACGCATTCTTGTTAATAAAACCTTTAAAGAATGTCAGGAAAATAATTTTAAAATCAAATCCCAATGTCCAGTTTTCAATATAATAAAGATCATATTCAATTCTCTTGCGAATAGATGTATCTCCCCTGTATCCATTCACCTGTGCCCAACCAGTAAGTCCTGGACGAACCTGATGCTTAATCATATATCTCGGTATCTCTTCTTTAAATTTCTCTACAAACTGTGGACGTTCTGGTCTTGGTCCCACAAGAGACATATCTCCTTTTAAAATATTAAATAGCTGTGGCAGCTCATCAATACTTGTCTTACGTATAAACTTTCCTATCGGAGTTACACGTGGATCATTCTTGGTCGTCCAGCCTTTTTTCTCATCCTTCTCATCTTGTACAACCATAGAGCGAAACTTATACATATAAAATGGTCTATTATGTCTTCCTATTCTCTCCTGTTTAAAAATCAACGCTCCCGGTGATGTTGCTTTTATAATAATCGCTGTGACCAGCATAACCGGTGAAAACAGAATAATTGCCACTACCGCACCAAAAATATCAACCGCACGTTTTGCAAATGCATTCAGTACATTGCTATTCAGCGGCACATGCCTGATATTGATGACTGGCATACCAAGTATATCTTCCGTATAAGGCTTTGTCGGTATGACATTATTGTAATCTGGAACAAACTTTGTATGTACACCAGATTTTTCACACATATTCACAATATGCGCCAATTTGGAATATTCTGACAAGCCTAACGTAATTACAATCTCATCCATCTGATTTTCCTGCAAAATCGAAGCCAGTTTTTCCGTATCTCCAATCACCTTCACACCTCGATATTCTGTCTGATCCGGTACGTTATCTGCCAGAATTCCATTCACAATATATCCCCACTCCGAATGTGTCAGCACGCGATCCAGATAGCCTTCTGCCGCCCGGCTGTATCCAATCAACAAGACATGCTTCTGATTATATCCCTGCTTTCTGTATTTCCTTAAGACCATGCGTATAAAATTACGTACAATGACCTCTAAGAAAATATTCACACAATAAAATACAAAAAACATCTTACGGGAATAATCCATCATCTTTCCTAAATACAGGAATAAAATCAAGACCATAAGTCCGACCGTGTTGGCCTGAACAATGTGCCATGCTTCCAGTCGTCTTCCTTGCACCCGCTTCGATGTGTACAAATGAAACGCATAGTATAAGATTAAATATAACGGAACAATATAAATCAGCAATTTCATATACTGCTCCAGGGACAGATACCATGACGATAATTCAAAAAAGCCACTCTTGAACCGAATCAGCCATGCTACTCCATAAGAAAATATTATAATCAGTGCATCTAATACTACATGTAATCTATTCAGTAATTTCTGGTTATCTTTTATCACTTTTTTCCACCTGTTCCATCTAATATTCTATCTAAACATTGATTTATTATTCTCAAATTATACTATATATCTTTCTAATCGACAACCCTTGCCCTTGTAACCATTTCTTAATACTTTATTAACATTTTCGTATTTTTTGTTATGTATTACCTTTCTCTGTTTACAAAACAAGCAAAAATAATGTATAATTCATACAGTTAATATAGTCAGAAATGAGGAATTATAAACGTGGCAAATAATCAAGTTATTCATTTTATAAAGAAACTAAAGCCCTATAATATTCAAAAAGGACTTCGATATTTAAAACATTATGGGTTTAAGGAATTTTGTGTACGCCTTTCTGAGCGAATGGAACCAGAAGACGTTCCTTACGGTCCATGGTATGAACAGTACCGTGCAAAACCTGAAGATCTCATGAAACAGAAACAGCATTCTTTTAAACACCAGTCTCTGATCAGCATCGTTGTTCCGGCTTATCACACCCCTGATGTTTTTTTACGTCAGATGTTAGATTCCCTGAAAGACCAAAGTTATCAAAACTGGGAAGTTATTATCGGGAATGCCAGCCCTGACGATTCTCACATGAGATCCATTCTGGATGAATATGCAAAGAATGATGCCAGAATCAAGTCCGTTGATATTCCGGATAATCTTGGCATCTCCGAAAATACAAACGCAGCACTTAATCATGCATCCGGAGATTATATCGGGTTCATGGATCATGATGACCTTCTCGCGCCTGACGCCCTTTTTGAGATTGCGATCCGCTTAGAAGCAAATCCTGATATTGATGTATTTTATACTGATGAGGATAAGGTGAGCACCGATTTATCCGAGCATTTCCAGCCGCATTTCAAACCGGACTTTAACCTGGATCTTCTCCGTTCCAACAACTACATCTGTCATTTCTTTGTAGTAAAACGAACGATACTTAAGCAGGTGAAAGGGCTTGACCCGAAATATAACGGCGCACAGGACTATGATTTCATTTTCCGCTGTACTGAGCTAAGTAAAAATATTGTCCACATTCCAAGAATCTTGTACCACTGGCGTGTCCACAATGCTTCAACAGCGGACAACCCGGCAAGCAAGCTATACGCATATGAGGCTGGAAAAAAAGCTATTGAGGACAATTTAGCACGAAGTGGGGAAAAAGGCTCCGTAAGTATGCGCTCAGATTATGGGTTTTATAATGTTGATTATGCTTTGACAGATCAGCCGCTTGTATCTATTTTAATTCCGAACAAGGATCACATTGATATATTAAAACAATGCATCCGATCTCTGAAGAAAAAAACAACTTACACCAATTACGAGATTATTGTGATTGAAAATAACAGTACCGAACCTGCAACCTTTGAATATTATGACAAATTAAAAAAAGATGGAATACAGGTTCTTTACTACCCTGAATCCGGTTTTAACTACTCCGCTATCAATAACTGGGGTGTCAAAAACTGCAAGGGCGAATACCTTTTATTTTTAAATAACGATATCGAAGTTATCACTCCTGATTTTATTGAGAAAATGCTCAGCAACTGTGAGCGTCCGGGAATCGGTGCCGTAGGTGCAAAATTATATTACCCGGACAACACGATCCAGCATGCAGGAATCATAATCGGTATCGGTGGAATCGCAGGACATGCATTCTTAAATCTTCCACGTGCAAGAAGTGGATATCTTCACAAGGCATCTCTTCAGATGAATGTCAGCGCAGTAACTGCCGCCTGCATGATGGTAAGCCGGAAGATTTTTGATCTGGTAGGGGGATTCGAAGAAACTTTGTCTGTTGCATTCAATGATGTGGACTTATGCCTTCGCATCCAGAAAGCCGGATATCATAATGTATATAATCCTCATGTGGAAATGTATCATCACGAGTCAAAATCAAGAGGAACCGAAGACAGCGAAGCGAAGGCTCGTCGTTTCCAGACAGAAATCGAGTTTATACGTACGAATTGGATTCAATTATTAAAATCCGGAGATCCATGCTATAATCCTAATTTGACATTAGCCTCTTGGAACTATGGATTACGGGCCGATGGAAAAGGAGTTAAGCCATGGACAAAATAGCAATTGTAATTCCAAACTATAACGGGCTTCGGTATTTACAAATCTGTTTTGATGCTTTAGAGAAACAGACTTATAAAAATTTTCATGTCTATTTCGTAGATAATGGTTCGGATGATACCAGTTGTTCCTATGTCAGCCAACATTATTCGGACACTTCCATTATTGCATTAGACAAAAATTATGGATTCAGTTACGCCGTAAATGTAGGAATTCGGCAATCTACGGAACCATACGTAATTTTATTGAATAACGACACAGAAGTTTTTCCGGATTTTATTGAAAAATTATACACTAAGATCCGTCAGTCTGAAAAAATATTTTCCTGCAGTGCAAAGCTAATTTCCTACTATGATCATAACAAAATTGATGATGCCGGTAATTATTATAACCTGCTTGGATGGGCATACGCCCGCGGAAAAGGGAAATCCAGTTCCGATTATGAAAAAAGCGAAAAGATATTTACTGCATGCGCAGGCGCAGCCATATACAGGCGTGAACTATTAGAAAAAACCGGTTTGTTCGATGTAGAGCATTTTGCATATTTAGAAGATATTGACATTGGCTATCGCGCCAGAATCCAGGGATATGAAAACTGGTACGAACCGTCAGCCAAAGTTTATCACGTTGGCAGCGGCACAAGCGGATCCCGTTATAATTTATTTAAAGTGCGCTATTCCTCACGCAATAACATCTATCTGATTTACAAGAATATGCCACTTTTACAACTTATCATCAATCTTCCGCTTTTATGCATTGGATTTTTGATCAAACTAATCTTCTTCACTTTAAAAGGTTTCGGAAAAGAATACGCAGCCGGAATCAAAAATGGTTTTTCCCTTTGTATGAAGCCTGAGAATAGATCGAAAAAAGTACATTTTAAGCTTCAGCATCTTTCATCATATATTGTAATTGAATGGGAGTTATTCTGTAACCTCTTCCGCTTTATATTTAAATTATAGTATGTAAAAGCCGTCAGCTAAAGTTTCCATTTAGCTGACGACTTTTCTATTCTCTACAAGATTCTGTTACTCGCAATTTTTGTTATTTAAAAATGAAATGTGTCTTTCAGTCCTACCCAGATCTGATCTTT
>ERZ839489.1864-NODE-1864-length-11257-cov-18.762275_pt1 | contig 11257 bp, 9 predicted proteins | sample MGYA00519938_ERZ839489 | MGnify/ENA primary metagenome ERZ839489 (study PRJEB31850, sample SAMEA3708846) | human gut metagenome | biome: human gut; feature: human-associated habitat; material: faeces | place: China | collected 2014 ... | reverse complement strand
AGGACCGTTTGAAGAAAAGCGCACTTGGCATGTCCGGCGGACAGCAGCAGCGTCTTTGCATTGCGCGTGCCCTTGCTGTACAGCCGGAGGTTCTTCTGATGGACGAACCAACCTCAGCACTGGATCCGATTTCTACTTCCAAAATCGAAGATCTTGCGGTAGAACTGAAAAAAGATTATACTATTATTATGGTAACCCACAATATGCAGCAGGCAGCCAGAATTTCCGACAAAACCGCATTTTTCCTGTTAGGAGAGGTAGTAGAATACGGAGAGACCGAACAGATCTTCTCCATGCCGAAGGATAAACGGACAGAGGATTACATTACAGGGAGGTTTGGCTGATATGAGGGAAAGATTTGAGCAGCAGATGGAAATTCTGCACACGGAGCTGATTGAGCTTGGCGCACTCTGCGAGCAGGCAATCGGACGGACATATGAGGTTCTGCTGGAGGGAAACCAGAGAGCGGCAGAAGAGATTATCAAAAAAGACCAGGTTGTCGATGCGAAAGAACGGGAGATCGAGGATCTCTGCTTCCGCATCATTTTACAGCAGCAGCCGGTAGCACGTGATCTGCGCCAGGTATCTGCGGCATTAAAAATGATTACCGATATGGAGCGGATCGGAGACCAGGCAGCAGATATTGCGGATATCGTAAAAGTAACGAGTCTTGGTGTGCCGGATGCAAGCATCCGTCTGAAGGATATGGCGAAAGCAACAGCTTCTATGGTAACAAAATGCATCGATGCATACGTTAAGCAGGATCTGAAGCTTGCACGGGAGGTTATCGATTCCGATGATATCGTGGATGATCTTTTTGACGAGGTAAAGGATGAAATTCTGCAGGGTATGCGAAAGGGAATTACCACAGATGTCCAGTCTCTGGACTATCTGATGATTGCAAAATATTATGAAAGAATCGGTGACCATGCAACAAACATTGCGGAATGGGTTGTGTATTCCATTAACGGTCACCATAAAGGGGAATAACAGATGATTTACTGCGTGGAAGATGAAAGAAATATACGGGAACTGATCGTATACACACTGGAATCGAGCGGTTTTACCGCAAGAGGCCTGGAAAGCGGAAAAGAGCTGAATGCAGCTATTGCAGAACAGCTTCCGGATCTGATTCTCCTGGATATCATGCTTCCGGGAGAGGATGGTCTTGAAATTCTTTCACGCCTCAAGGCATCGGAAGTAACAAAAGAAATTCCGGTCATTATGGTAACGGCAAAGGGCGCTGAGTATGATAAGGTCATGGGCCTGGACTGCGGAGCCGATGACTATATTACCAAGCCGTTCGGCATGATGGAATTTATCGCAAGGGTACGTGCCGTGCTGCGCCGTGCCGGAAAAGAAGAGAAGGAAAACGATGTGCTGGAGACCGGGGATCTGCAGATCCAGGTAAAGCAGCATCAGGTTCTGGCCAAAGGGGAGAAGGTTACCCTGACCTTAAAAGAGTTTGAACTGCTGAAATTTTTAATGGAAAATAAAGGAATTGTCCTTACGAGAGACCGTCTGCTCGGCCATGTCTGGGGTTATGATTTTGACGGAGAAACCCGTACGGTAGACGTTCATGTGCGTACACTCCGCCAGAAGCTGGGCGAATGCGGCGAGCTGATCGAGACGGTCCGCGGCGTGGGATACCGGATAGGAGGCTGAGAAAGTAAGATGCGTAAAAAAGTCTTTCAACATGCGGGAGCGTTGATTATCGCTGCGATTATCCTGACTTTTTTCACCATGAGCTGGGCAATGTACAACAATACGGCGGAGCAGCTTCGTGTTTCGGTGAGAAATGAATGTGAGTATTACAGGTATTTTCTGGACAAGATGGGTGATGACAGTCTGGATAAACCGGCCGGAAAGATTACAGCAAGCCGGGTCACCCTGATTGACACAGACGGAACTGTTCTGTTTGATTCGGTTGAGGATGCGAAGATGATGGGAAATCATTCCGGGCGGCCGGAGGTGATTGAGGCAGAAAAGACAGGGGAAAGCAATATTTCCCGTTATTCCGAAACGCTGCGGAGCAAAACATATTATACGGCACTGCGCCTGGACAATGGAAAAATCATCCGTGTTTCCCTGACAACGGACAGTGTGTTCGGTGTGATGCTGCGGAATATATGGCTTGTGGCTGTGCTGATTGCGGCAGTTCTTGTCGTAGAGCTGATGATGGTCAGCCATATGACAAAGGCACTCGTAAAGCCGATCAATGAGATTGATCTGAATCATCCGCTGGACAACAAAGCGTATGAGGAATTGAGTCCGCTGCTTGGCAGAATTCATCAGCAGCAGAAGCAGATCCAGCAGCAGATGGAGGAGCTCCGCCATAATCAGGAGGAGTATCTTGCCATCACGGAATATATGAAGGATGGTCTGATCGTGACAAACCAGTCGGTTGTACTCTCCATCAACCGCTCGGCACAGAATTTGTTTGATGTGACGGCAGAGGAGTGCATCAATCACAATATTGTGACAGTCAGCCGCAATGAGCAGCTGAAGGAGGCGCTGGATCATGCTCTGGAGGGCAGTTCCGAGGAGCGGATGCTGGAATTAAACGGAAGAGTCTATCAGCTTCTTGCTAATCCGGTGCGTGTGGACCGTGTTGTATCCGGTGCGGTCATCCTGGTGCTGGATGTGACAGAAAAACAGAAAGCGGAGGTGATGCGCCGTGAGTTTTCTGCCAATGTGTCACATGAGCTGAAAACACCACTGATGTCGATTTCCGGATATGCGGAGATCATAGAAAATAACATGGTGAAACCGGAGGATATTCCAAAATTTGCGGGAAGAATCCACAGTGAGGCGAGCAGGTTAAGCTCTCTTGTCGAGGATATTATCAAGCTGTCCAGACTGGACGAGAACGACCAGTCGATCCCGATGGAGGAAGTGGATCTGATGCAGATCTGCCGTGATGTCGAGGGACATCTTTCCATACGGGCAAAGGAGCAGCAGGTGAAGATGACACTGAGAGGAGAGAGCTGCCGGATCAAAGGTGCACGGCAGGTTCTTTATGAGATGATCTACAATCTCTGCGACAATGCGATCAAGTACAACCGCAGGGACGGTGAGGTCGAAGTGACGGTTTCCCGCGGAAGAAACGGACGGGCAGTGGTATCTGTGGCAGATACCGGAATCGGAATTGCAAAGGAAGATCAGGAGCGGATCTTTGAACGGTTCTATCGTGTAGATAAGAGTCATTCCCGTGAAACGGGAGGTACGGGACTTGGACTTTCCATTGTGAAGCATGGAGCGATTCTTCATGATGCAAAGATTAAAATTGAGAGTACGCTTGGAACCGGAACAAAGATAATTCTGGAGTTTTAAGTGAAAAACAGATAACGCAAAAGACAGCATGCGGGGACAGAACCTATATGGGAGGCTTGAAAAATTCATGATTTTTAAGTGCCCAAAGCGGTTCCGTCCCCGCATGCTGTCTTTTTATGTATGGCTTGTATCGTTACAAAAATGCAAATTCGTTGTTTTGAATAAACAGAGTATTCAATATTTGGTAAATATGATAAGGGGGTTGGGGGTTGTTTTTTGATGCAGAGTATGGTATTGTAAATATAACGAGTTCCGGAAACGTTACCGACACCGTTTCCGGAAATACAGACGAGATACCGACAGCCCTGTTTTTACGAAACAAAATGAGCTGGCTATAGGGGTTGCATAAGTTACAATTTGCTGCGTATCCGTGAACAGGAATTATGTATTTGTGGGGTCGGATGGATAGAAAAAACGACAAGGAGAAAGGGTTAAAAAATGAGAGCAAGTGGTATTTTACTTCCGGTAGCTTCGCTGCCGTCCCGATATGGAATCGGATGTTTTTCGAAAGAAGCATATGAATTTGTGGATCGCCTGGAGGAGGCCGGCCAGAGCTACTGGCAGATTCTTCCACTTGGACCGACGGGATATGGAGATTCGCCGTACCAGTCGTTCTCTACTTTTGCAGGAAATCCATATTTTATTGATCTGGAGACCCTGGTAAAAGAGGGACTTCTGACAGAAGAAGAGTGTGATGCGTGCGATTTCGGCGACAATGCAGAGTATATTGATTACGAAAAGATTTATCTGTCCCGTTTCAAAGTACTCAGAAAAGCATTTGAAAGATTTGCGGCAGATGACGTATATGATGCATTTGTATCGGAAAATGGTTACTGGCTGGAGGATTATGCGCTGTATATGGCGATTAAGGATGCACTCGGCGGAATCAGCTGGAGTGAGTGGCCGGCAGAATTAAAGGACAGAGAAGAAGCAGCACTGAATCAGAAACGGGAAGAGCTTGCCGGGGAGATTGCATTTTACAAATTCCAGCAGTTTATGTTCCTGAAACAGTGGAAAGCACTGAAGGCATACGCAAATGAAAAGGGTATCCGTATCATCGGTGATATTCCGATTTATGTTGCATTTGACAGTGCCGATACCTGGGCAAATCCGGTTCTGTTCCAGTTTGATGAGGACAACCAGCCAAAAGCAGTTGCCGGATGCCCGCCGGATGCGTTCTCCGCAACCGGACAGCTCTGGGGCAACCCGTTATACAAATGGGACTATCATAAGAGCACAGGTTATGCATGGTGGCTGTTACGTCTGGCTCACGTGTTTAAACTGTACGATACTGTCCGCATCGACCATTTCCGCGGATTTGATGAATATTATTCCATCCCGTTCGGTGATCAGACGGCAGAGCGCGGCCACTGGGAAAAAGGACCGGGCATGGATCTGTTCAACACCGTCAAAGAAAAGCTCGGCGATGTGGATGTCATCGCAGAAGACCTGGGATATCTTACCGAGAGCGTGATCGAAATGGTGAAAGAATCCGGCTATCCGGGTATGAAGGTGCTGCAGTTTGCTTTTGACTCCCGTGAGGAGAGTGATTATCTGCCGCACAATTACGAGAGAAACTGTGTTGTCTACACCGGAACGCACGACAACGATACGATTCTTGGATGGTATTATGTCATGAGTGAGGAAGACCGCGAATTCTCCAAAGAGTATATGGGAAATGCAAAGAGTACCGACGAGGAACTCCCGTGGGATTTCATTCGCATGTCAATGGAGAGCGTGGCAAATCTGGCTGTCACTCCGATGCAGGAGTTTTTAGGCCTTGGCACGGAGGCAAGAATTAACTATCCGTCTACACTTGGAAATAACTGGAAATGGCGCCTGCTTCCGGGACAGTTTACATCGGAAATGGCAAAGAGAATTCATCGGCTGACACAGATTACAGCACGTATTGCAAAATAAAAACACGCGCTGGAAAGAAAGCAAAACAGGCCGGGGAAACAAGCCGGAAGAGATTCCGGCAGAACAGGTACAGAGTTTAAAGGAGAGGCCTGCAGAATATGGAACAGGTAACAATCAGGGACATTGCCCGCAAATGTAAGGTAGGCGTGAGTACCGTATCGAGAGCGATGAACAATCATCCGGACATCAATCCGGAAACAAAAGAGATGATTTTAAAGGTGATTGCTGAATCGAATTACGTACCGAACAACAGTGCCAGAAACCTGAAGCGGTCGAATGCGAAAGCGATTGCCATTCTGGTAAAAGGCATGGACAACATGTTCTTCAACAACATGATCAGTGTGATTGAAGAGGTTGTGCGAAAAAAGAAATACGCCTGCATTATTGAGCGAGTCGAGGAAAAGGCAAATGAGGTAGACTCCGCGATCGAGATCGTCAAAGAAAAACGGCTGCGCGGCATCATTTTCCTCGGCGGAAACTTTACGCATCCGCATGAGAAAATGGCGCAGATCCCGGTTCCGTACGTGATCAGTACAATCGGGGCGGTTTCAGACGGAGGAAAACCGTGCGCGAGCGTATCGGTCGATGACTACAGGGAAAGCTATAAGATGGTAGATTATCTCTGTGGTCTCGGGCACCGGCGCATTGCCATCATTACCGCCTGCGAGGACGACATCAGTATCGGACGGCTCCGTCTGAATGCGTACCGCCAGGCTTTACTGGATCATGGGATACCTTATGACCCTGATCTGGTATTTCATATGACGAAGGACGACACGTATTCTTTCGCCACAGGGTACAAGATAACAAAAAAAATTCTGGAAAAAAAGACGGAGTTTTCCGCGCTGTATGCCACCGCGGATACGCTGGCAATCGGTGCGTGCCGTGCCTTAAAAGAGGCCGGGCTTACCGTGCCGGATGATATTTCCGTTGCCGGATTTGACGGAATTGATGCGGGAGAGTATTATATACCCAGTATCACAACGATCCGCCAGCCGGTGGAGCAGCTTGCCGCAGAGACGGCGAAAATGCTGTTTTCCTTAATTTCAGGAAAAGAAGAACCCTGCAGCAAAGTATACGATGGGGAACTCGTCGTAAGGGAATCCACAAAGTCGCGGATCGCGCAGCAGTAAAATATTTGCTGTTTCGCTGCCCCCAAAAGTGATTCAGAAGTGAACCGTCCCATTCAGGGAAAAGCTTTGAATGGAACTGCGAAAGCTGCCAATTGCAGGAAATCTGGAATGGCAGCGCAACTAAATGACACTGTGGGAATTTATCCACAGCAATACGAGGAGAAAAAAATGGAAGAAAGAATTCAGGCAATCTTAAAAGAGCGTTTTGGAAGAGATCTGGACAACTGCACAAAGAGCGAAATCTTTGAAGCCCTGATGGTTATCACCAAACAGGAGATGGCAGGTCGCAAAAGAAACACCGGAAGTAAGAAGCTGTATTATATTTCAGCAGAGTTTCTGATCGGAAAACTGCTGTCCAATAACCTGATTAACCTTGGCATGTACGAGGAAGTTGAAAAAGCACTTGCAGCTCACGGAAGAGAGCTGACCGAGATCGAGGAGATGGAAATGGAGCCGTCCCTTGGAAACGGAGGTCTCGGCCGTCTGGCAGCATGCTTCCTTGATTCTATCGCAACGCTTGGCCTGCCGGGAGACGGTATCGGCCTTAATTATCACTTCGGTCTGTTCCGCCAGCTTCTGGTCGACCACAAACAGAAAGAAGTGAAAAATCCATGGATCACAAATGAGAGCTGGCTCGTCAGACAGCCGGTATCCTTTGCAGTTCCGTATAAAAACTTCACAATGCATTCTACCCTGTATGATATCGACGTACCGGGTTACAACAATGGCTGTAACCGTCTGCATCTGTTCGATGTAGATACGGTAGACGAGAGTATCGTTCCATCAGACAGCATCAACTTTGACAAGCATCAGATCCAGAAAAACCTGACACTGTTCCTCTACCCGGATGACAGCGACCGTGCCGGACAGCTGCTTCGTATCTACCAGCAGTATTTCATGGTCAGCAACGGCGCACAGTTCATCCTGATGGAGTGCGAGCAGAAGGGCTACGATCTGCATAAGCTGTATGATCACGTTGTGATCCAGATCAACGATACTCATCCGTCCATGGTCATTCCGGAGCTGATCCGTCTGCTGCAGGAGAGAGGCTTTACCATGCAGGAAGCCATCGATGTTGTAAGCAAGACCTGTGCTTACACCAACCACACCATCCTGGCAGAGGCACTGGAAAAATGGCCGATCGATTACCTCGAGGAGGTTGTTCCGCACCTGATGCCGATTATCCACGAGCTGGACGCACAGGCAAAGAAGAAATACAAAGATGAGAAAGTAGCGATCATCGACAAGGATCAGCGCGTCCACATGGCACACATGGATATCCACTACGGATTTTCTGTTAACGGCGTTGCAGCACTGCACACCGAGATCCTGAAAAACTCCGAGCTGAAACCGTTCTATGATATTTATCCGGAGAAATTCAACAACAAGACCAACGGCATCACATTCCGCCGCTGGTTAATGCACTGCAATCATCCGCTGACAGACTATATTACCTCTCTGATCGGTGATGAGTTTAAAACAAATGCAACTGCTCTGGAAAATCTCCTGAAATATAAGGATGATGAGGCAGTTCTGAACAAGCTTCTTGAGATCAAAACAGAAGCTAAGAAAACCTGTAAAGAATTTATCCTGTCCAACACAGGTGTTGAAATTGATGAGAACAGCATCTATGATATCCAGATCAAACGTCTCCATGAGTACAAACGCCAGCAGTTAAACGCTCTGTACATCATCAGCAAATATCTGGAAATCAAGGGTGGAAAGAAACCATCTCAGCCTGTAACCTTTATCTTCGGTGCAAAAGCAGCTCCTGCTTATGTGATTGCAAAGGACATCATTCATCTTCTGCTCACACTCCAGGATCTCATCAAAGATGATCCGGAAGTTGCACCATACATGAAGCTTGTTATGGTTGAAAACTACAATGTATCCGCAGCCGAAAAATTATTCCCTGCATGCGATATTTCTGAGCAGATCTCCCTGGCTTCCAAAGAAGCAAGTGGTACAGGTAACATGAAGTTCATGCTGAACGGTGCACCGACACTTGGAACTATGGATGGAGCCAATGTAGAGATCGTAGAAGAAGTTGGAATTGAAAATGCATTTATTTTCGGCCTCAGTTCTGACGAAGTTATCAACTATGAGAATAATGGCGGATATAACCCGCAGGAGATCTACTTCAATGACTGGGATATTAAGAGAGTCGTTGACCAGTTGATGGATGGAACTTATTCACATGGTGACCATGAGATGTTCCGCGACCTGTATAATTCACTTCTGAATACACAGGGTGGAGACAGACCGGACAGATACTTTATCCTGAAAGACTTCCGCTCTTATGCAGAAGCACAGAAGAAAGTGGAAGAAGCTTACAAAGATCCGGATCGTTGGGCTAAGATGGCACTTCTGAATACAGCAAGCTGTGGTAAATTTACTTCAGACAGAACCATTCAGGAATATGTTGATAATATCTGGAAACTGGATTATGTTACAGTTAAACCAGAAGCATAATCAGTCAAAACCTCTCATACAGTGGTATGGGAGGTTTTATTATGCGAAAATACTTCAGACAGGCAGGCTATTTTGCTGCCATTCTTATATTACTTCCGTATGTGGTTACGATTCTGCTGAATGGCAGAAGCAGTTTGGCGCAGGACAATGGGACGAGCCCGTATGTGACCGTAAAAAGTGACGAAAAGAACAGAAAAATTTCACTGGATGAATATGGGATCGGGATTCTGGCTAAAGAAATTGAGGGAGATGCGGAGGAGGAAGCGTTAAAGGCACAGGCAGTGTTGATCCGGACCAGCATTTACAAAAGCATCCAGGATGAGGGCACCAGCACTGTCCTGACGAAGGAATACTGGACCAGGCAGCAGATGGAGAGCAACTGGGGAGCAGATCATTATGGAGAATATTATGAGAAGATGAAAGCTGCGTGGGATGAGACAAGGGGACAGGTTCTGATGTATGACGGAAGGCTGATTCTGACCCCGTATCACCGGTTAAGCAACGGAAAAACAAGGTCTGGAAATGAAGTGTTTGGTTCGGAAGAGTATCCGTATCTTCAGAGCAGGGAATGTCCCGAAGATGTGGAGGCAAAAGAGGAAATGACAGTGTCCATGATCCAGGGAAGCGACATGGAAGTGACAGGAACAGATAATGCCGGGTATGTGACAGAGGTCCGTTGTGGCAGTGAAACAGTAAATGGTGAAGAATTCCGGAGAACCTACCATCTTGCCTCGTCATGTTTTGCGCTTCAGGATTATGACGGGAAGACAAGGGTTACGGCAAAGGGAATCGGGCACGGTCTTGGGATGAGCCAGTATACGGCAAAGAAGATGGCAGAGGAAGGGAAATCCTGTGAAGAAATTCTGCAATATTTTTTCACTGATGTCAGTCTGGAAGAGGTCACGGATATTGTGATCGAAAAAAACGAAAAGGGAGAATAAGTTGGTCATTTTCTGGCAAAAATATTGTCAGAGGTGATAGAATATGAATAAAAAGCAGCAGTCCTCTAATAAGAGGAGAAAAAGAGCGTCGATCGGTCTTGCGGTCTGCTTTGCCGCTGCTATTGTGCTTACAGGAGCCTATACATGGAGAAATTACCGGGCAAATGTGAAGGATGAGCAGGCAAAGATCGAGGAAGAACAGCAGGCGAAAGAGGAAGAAATCAAAAGAAATACGGAAGAGACAAGCAGTATTGCAAAGAAAGCGCTGGAAGATGAAGAGCCTGTGACAAAAGAGGACAGCCAGGCTGCAAATACGGCAGCAGATGGAAGTACAGAGAACCGGATGGATACATGGGAGACGGACAGCACGCAGACCGCAGGAACGGCAATGAACCTGAATTTCGGGGAGGACAGCCAGCTTCTGTGGCCGGTGGACGGCAATGTGCTGATGAGCTACAGTATGGATAAAACCGTATATTTTTCTACATTGGACCAGTACCGATATAATCCGGCGATGATCATATCCGGTGCGGTGAACGATAACGTGATCGCAGCAGCACCAGGTCTTGTAAAATCCATTGATACCTTTGCGCAGACGGGAATCACGGTGACACTGGATATGGGAAATGGCTACGAGTGCGTGTATGGACAGCTCAAAGAAGTGCAGGTGAAAGTCGGTGATTATCTGGAAGCGGGAAATGTGATCGGATATCTGGAGATTCCGACCAAGTATTACAGTCTGGAAGGCTGCAATCTGTATTTCGAGATGTTAAAAGATGGTCAGCCGGTCAATCCGATGGACTATCTGGCTGAAGAATAAGAGCAGAAGAAAGGAAGAGGGGCTTTTTAGTCCCTCTTTGAAGCGATGAATTATACATATATTTTAAAATGCAGGGATGAAACATTATATACCGGGTGGACGAATGATATTGAGAAGCGTCTGGAAGCGCATAATGCCGGGAAAGGCGCAAAATACACCAGATCCAGGAGACCGGTGGAGCTGGTGTATTTGGAGCAGTTTGAGACAAAGGAAGAGGCGATGCGGCGGGAGTATGCGATTAAGCATATGACGCGGAGGGCGAAGCTTGGGCTGGTGATGAGCTATAAAGAGACGGGGCAGTAGGGCATGAAACAGGAGAAGCAGATTTGCTTCTCCCGTCGGCATTTTGTGCAGAATAAAAAATTACTTCCGCAGCTTTAGTGGGGCGAGATTTCTGGATTTTTCGAGGATGCAAGGTTTACAATAAAGAATACATTACAACAAAGTGGCAGGCACTTCCGCCCATCACGAAGAGGTGGAAGATTTCGTGGCTGCCGAAATTCTTATGCTTACTGTTGAAAATCGGAAGCTTCAGTGCATAGATCACACCGCCGATTGTGTAAATGATTCCGCCGGCGAGAAGCCATCCGAATTCTGTACGTGTCAGATTGTTGAGGATCTGACTGAATGCGAGGACA
>ERZ839489.1863-NODE-1863-length-11258-cov-4.907525_pt1 | contig 11258 bp, 8 predicted proteins | sample MGYA00519938_ERZ839489 | MGnify/ENA primary metagenome ERZ839489 (study PRJEB31850, sample SAMEA3708846) | human gut metagenome | biome: human gut; feature: human-associated habitat; material: faeces | place: China | collected 2014 ... | reverse complement strand
CGATCTCATCGATGAAGATGATGGCCGGAGCGTTCTTCTTGGCCTCATCGAACAGGTCACGCACACGGGAGGCACCGAGACCGACGAACATCTCGACGAAGTCGGAGCCGGCCATCGAGTAGAACGGCACGCCGGCCTCACCTGCGATGGCTCGGGCCAGCAACGTCTTACCCGTGCCGGGAGGGCCGTACAGCAGCACGCCGCGCGGGATGCGCGCACCCAGCGCCTTGTACTTGGACGGATCCTTGAGGAAGTCCTTGATTTCCTCGACTTCGGCCACGGCCTCGTCTTCACCGGCCACATCGGCGAACTTGGTGGTGGGGGTCTGGCCCTCGAGCAGCTTGCCGCTGTTCTTCTTGCCGCCCATGCCGAGCATGCCGCCGGCACCGCCCATGCGGCTCATCAGCCACCAGAACAAGGCAAGGATGATGACGAACGGCAGAATCGAGGTGATGAGGTAGCTCATCACACTGGTCTGCTCGATATTCGAGGTCCAGCCCTTTTCGAGATCGCCGTTCTCCACGGCCTTGGCCACCTGTGCGCCCTGGGCGAAAGTGTAGTAGAACTGCACGTTCTTGCCGTAGTTGGTCACCTTGCCGGTGTCGGCGTTCTTCTTGGTGTAGTCATTCTTCAGCTCAAGGCGGACGACCTGCTTGTTGTCCGTGATCTCGGCGTATGTGGCCTTGCCCTGATTGATCAGCGCGAAACCATCTTTAGTATCGATGGTTTTGGTGCCACCGCCGGCGAACATCTGGAACATCAGCACAACCATGACCACGAGCACGGCACCCCACAGCCAGGGGGACTGCCATATCGGGCGGTTCTCTTTGTTGCCTTTGCCATTGTTCCCGTTATTGCCACGGTTGAACGGGTTGGTGAACGGGTTGCCGTTGTTACGGTTGTTGTTCGGGTTCGGGTTATTGCCGTTACCCGGCCCTTGCGGGAAGCTCATGCTTGCACTCCTTGGTAGACGGACGGCTTGAGGACCGCGATCGAATCGAGGTTGCGGTAGCGTTCGTCAAAGTCGAGGCCGAAGCCGACGACGAACTCGTCCGGAATCTCATAGCCGGCGTACTTCACATCAACGTCCACCTCTCGGCGGGAAGGCTTGCTCAGCAAAGCGAAGACTTCCACGGAAGCGGCACCACGACGTTTCAGTTCTGCGACCAGCCACGCGAGCGTGCGTCCTGAATCAACAATATCCTCCACAATCAAAATGTGCCGTCCGCGAACATCGGCGGACAAATCCTGCCTGACTGTGACCTCACCGCTCGACACTGTGCCCGAGCCATAGCTCGACAGGCTCATGAAGTCGATCTGTACAGGAATGCTCATGGCCTGGGTGAACGCGACCAGCGTATTCACGGCCCCTTTCAGCACCGCGACGAGCAGCGGATTCTTATCGCGGTAATCCTCGCTCGCGAGAGCAGCCATCTCGTGGATCTTGGCATCAATCTGTTCTTTGCTGACCAGCTCGTGGTCAATATCTTCCTCAACGTCAGCGATTCGCATGCGCTCCATCTTGGCACACGCGAATGACGTGTTTCTTGCGATTGGCTGAATAACCTCTGGGAAGTGAGACGCCGCCTTGCCCATGCCAATCGACGACCAGCCGGTCGATGGCGGCAATCTGGGCAGCACTGGCGTTCACACCGGCTTGGCTCAGCGCGTGAGCGATGACCCGCAACCGAATCGCCTCTGGCTCACGTGCAATACGTTTGACGCTGATCATCAGGCCGATGCCATGGCTCGAATCGTTGGTATCGCCTGCCACACAGGCTCGTGGCGCATCAGTCGATACAGCTGCCGACGATGCCGGCCAATCAACTGCCGCAACCGCCTCCCCCATCACCTCGTCGGATCGCTGATCCAGATACTCCTTATCCATTCTGGCCAACCGTGCGCTTTCGGCGAAATGGCGGGTGACATTGAATCCAGCGAATCGTTCGATGGCCGGCAGCAGGTCGTGACGCACCCGCGAGCGCAACGGATAGTCGTTCGGCAACTCGCCGTCTACCGCATCGCCATTGGTGGGGTCATCCCAATATTCCACACCTAAGTCTTCACAGATGCCGGTGGTTTCGGCTCGAGTAAGGGTAAGCAGTGGCCGCGCAAAAGTCGCGCCACTGCGTGTGAAGACCTGCGGCATGCCAGCCAACGCATCCACGCCTCGACTGCGCAGCAGGCCAATCAATACGGTTTCCGCCTGATCGTCCATAGTGTGGGCCAACAGCACGGCAATGGCACCCGATTCATGCGCCGCGGCGCACAGCTCGTCATACCGGGCCTGCCGTGCGGCCGCTTCGAGGCCCTCGCCGCGCGCCTGTACGGTTGCGTTGCGCATGATGACCGGGCCCAGTCCCAACGCGTGGCAACGATCCGCGGCCTCGCTGGCGACCTGTTCGGAGCCTGCCTGCAAGCCGTGATCCACAATCACGGCACCGCAACGCACGCCCATGGACGTGCATACGATATGGCTCACCGCAGCCAGTGCCATCGAATCGCGCCCGCCTGAACAGGCCACGAGCACGAGCGGCGCATCGGCGGCAACGGCATGGTCCCCATGCTGCGCGAATTCGGGAGCCTGCACATCGCATAGTTCCACGGCACTCAGCGTTGCGCGGACCGCGCCTACGGCCTTGCGCAATCGTGCGGAATATGCCATGTACTCACCACCTTTTTTCTGGTTATAGGCACTCGTGCGTTTATGGACGTTTACGGCCTTTATAGCCCTTGATGGCCCTTGATGCCTCTTTTACAGCCCCGCGAGCTTGGTGATAAACGAGTCGATGGCGCTACGCGCGGCGGCATAATCCTCAGGATTGTTGACCACCACGGCAAACGACAACGCTCCCCCATTGGTGCGGGACACATTGCCGGCCATCGACGTAACCGTGCCGAGGCTGCCGGTTTTGACGCGCAGCAGACCAGCCACGGCATCATCCGTATACCGATCCTGCGCCGTGCCCACCAATCCCGCGATGGATAGACCTTCCGCACCAGCAGCACCGCTCTCGGTGGTCAGATTACGTTGTTGGACGGCCGCCAGCGTGCGTACGGTGAGCCGGGAGCCGGGAGACAGGCCGGAGCAATCGGCCATGGTCAGACCGGATGTTTCGAGACCGAGATCGTTCAGAGTGGATTTGACCGCTTCCGTGCCGCCTTCAGGACTGTTTGTCGCTGATTTCGCCAAGGCGGTGAGTCTGCCGAACTCCTCGGCCAGCGTATTGTCCGAATGCCGCAACGTGTATGCCATGATTTCGGACAGTGTTGCCGAACTCACCGAAGCCAAAGGCGTTTCACCGGATGGAGCGGTGTTTGCCGTCACGTCTCCGGTAACGGCCACGCCGTTCGATTGGAGCAGTTCGGCGAATTTCGTGGCCACGTCGCTGGCGGCGTGCTGGGACAGTTCCGGGTATCCGGCCGAATCATCGGGGTCGGCCGGCGCAGGCGTATCGGCGGTGTATTGGCGGCCTCCATCAATCGCCATTGATGAGACCGGCGTGAAGTAGACGGTGTAGTCGCTTAAGACTGCGCCGCCTTCCGACAGACCTGCCGGAATGCGTGAGTCGCCGAATAGGGTGTCGTCGTACTCGAGATTGACGGAAGTGATGCCTCGCTGGGCGAGCGCGGCCACGGTGGCCTTGGCCAAGGTGTTCAGACCGGCACGTCCGTTGGTATGGTTGGCGTCAGAATCGCCTGCAGACAGCAGCATGTCGCCATTGCCTTTGAGGGTCAACGTATTGGTGCCGTCATCGGATTGGGTGAGGAACACTTGGGTATCCAAGGTGGATGCCATATTCAGGGTGGATGAGGCGGCGAGCGCGGTCAGCGTTTTCAGTGTGGATGCAGGCTCGCGTGGAGTGTTCGACTCATGTTCGGCAGCGACGGTGCCTTGGGCGTCTTCAATGATCACCGACGTATCGTTTCCCACGCCTTGCGCGGACAGCAATTCGTTGACCAGCGCAGAAGCGGCCGTGGAATCAATGGCCTTGTTCGCGTTCAAGGTGCCGGCGACGGTGCCGCCTGATTTGGCGGTGGCTGGATCGGCAAAAACAGGTGCGGCGACGGGCTTCAACGTCAATAATCCGGGGGCCACGTCGGTGATGTCGGCGGCGCAGTACCCCGCGAACAGGGCGATGGTGGTCAGTGCGGAAATGATGACGGTCAGTGTTCGGCGATGCGATCGTTGGGTCCGCCGTTGCGCTTCACGCCGCTGACGGCGTGATACCGCTGTAGATACCATCGTGCTCCTTATGCCAAGGCGATCATTTCTGCAATGAGGCGAACGAGTCGAGTGCTGCCACAATCGAAAGCATTCGCGCATCCATCAGCTTACCGCCCAGCCATGTCCCGAGTGCCAGGATGCCGATGCCGTTGGCCAGTGCGACCGGAATAATCGCCAGCCATATGCCGCCTTCGGCTCCCGTCAGCAGCATGACCAGCGCCACGATGCCGGTGGGCAGCATCAGCAGCAGGCTGCCAAGCACGTAGACGAACGGGAAGAAGCCTTGGGCCATGGCGCGGCCTTGAGGCGCGGAGAACGGCTTGTCCATTGAGGCGACCGGGTACATCAGCACACAGGACGTGACTTCGGCCACGCCCAGGCCGCTCAAGGCGACGCCCATGCCCACGGCGAGGAAGATCAGGCCGGTGACGAGGTCATCGGGCTGCGCCCAGCGGCCGGTCAGTGCGCCGACCAGCACGATGCCGGCGAGATAGAGCAGCACCATGTAGACGACCATGATGCCGACGTAGACGCGCACGCGGCCGATTCTGTCGGTCCGGCCACGCACGCCGGCGATGACTTCCATGGTGAAGCCGCGGCCGTCATATGCGAGCCCGTTGCTTTCCACCACTGACATGAACCAGCCACACCAGATCAGCGACTGCCAGACGACCGCGCTGATGCCGTGCGCCTGGAAGGCGAAGATGATCAGGAACAGGACCGGCATGGCGAAGGTCATGGCTTGGCGGGGGTCTCGTTTGAGATAGGTGATCAGGCGTGCGGACACCGCGCCGGATGCCGAATCGGGCATCCATGCGAATGCGCCGATGCCTTTGGCGGTCTCGGACGGACTGTTTGCGCCGATGGTGAGCCGTTCATGCCTCAGACACCAAGTGCATACGGCGAAGCAGACGATCCATGTGACGGCAAGGATGGCGATGCGGGCGATCAGCACCGCCCAAGCTCCGGTAAGCGCGTCGAACGGCAGTTGGAAGGCCGCACCGAACGGCGTCCATGCGGCGATGGCGGTCGCCGCGCCCCAGGTCTCGGTGTTGAGGCTGAAGGCTATGCCGGAGTTGACCAGAATGTTCGGCAACTGGCAGATGATGACGAAAGTCAGCACGATGAAGATGTAGAACGCGCCTTTGCCGCGTTTGCTGGTCACCAGCGTGGTGGATAGGGCGATGACCAGTTTGGAGATGCTCATCATGGTGATGACGGCCAGCACTGCGGCGAGGAGGGAACTGATGATTACGGCTGGTCCCATATGCCGATAGGCCAGTGTCCAGAGCATCAGTGAGGCCACGCCAGTAAGGGAGGGGATGCCGGACAGGCCGGAAAGCAGCAAGCCGAATTGCAGGTTGCGGTCGGCGATGCCGTAGATCGCGAATTTGCGTGGGTTCATGGTGGAGCCTTCGCCAAGCATCATGAGCTGGATGAAGCCGATGAAGATGGTCATGGTCGCGCCGACCAGCACGACGACTATGTTGACGATGCCTCCGGGACCAAGGATGTTCAGCGGAAAGCCATCCGCGTTCACGGTGAAGGGCGGCAGTATGCCGATGAACCATGCGAGCACGCCGGTGCCGATGATGGTGCCGGCCGCGAGTACAGCGGAAAAGACATAGGCGACGGTCTGCCACGCCGATTTTCGCAGGGTGGCGAGCGTGAGCGTCCAGCGCAGGCGGACCAGGGTGATGGCGGTCTTGATCATTGGCGGGCCTCATCGGTGGGTGTGGCGGGCGTAGGCAGAATCGGCTGAATCGTCTGGGCCGAAGTTGGTGCTTGGGCTTGGGCCTGCCCGCCATCGAGCCACGCGAGATGGGCGGCTTCGTGGCGGCCACCGACTAGTTGCAGGAAGCGGTCTTCGAGTTCTTCGCCAGCAGCGACCTCGTCCACCGTGCCGGCCGCGCATACCAGACCGTCGTTGATTACGGCCACATGCGTACACATCTTTTCGACCAATGCCATCACGTGTGAGGAGATGATCACCGTGCCGCCAGTCTTCGCGTATTCGATGAGAATGTCTTTGAGGTTGGCGCTGGACACCGGGTCCACGGATTCAAACGGCTCGTCCAGGACCAGAATGCGCGGGCTATGAATCATCGCGGAGGCCAGGCAGATCTTCTTGGTCATGCCGGCCGAATAATCGGTGACCATCGTGTTGGCGGCCCCGGCCAAGTCGAAAGCATTGAGCAGGTCCTGGGCGCGACGCGTGGTCTCATCGCGGCTCATGCCGCGCAGCATGCCGGAGTAGACGAGCAATTGCAAACCGGTCAGTCGGTCGAAGATCTGGTCGGGCTGGGGCATGACGCCGATCATGCGCTTGGCCGTGTTCACGTCGCTCCACACGTCATGGCCCAAAATCATGGCGGTGCCGGCGTCCGGTACCAATAGACCGGTCACCATATTGAGCGTGGTGGTTTTGCCGGCGCCGTTGGGGCCTACAAGTCCATAGAACGAGCCGACCGGAATATCGAGCACGAGTCCGTTGACGGCGATCTTCCGGTCGAAGTGCTTGAACAGGCCACGAATGGACACCGCCGCATTCGGATTCGGCGGCCATGCTTGTGGCTGCGGTTGCGACGGCTGTGCAGGCGCGGGGGCGGCGGCTGGCATCATCGGCGGCTGAAATCCGACATTCCTTTGAGTATTGTCTAAGCTCATACATCCACTCTACCCCACCAGTCAACCCTCAGCGAAGCAAACCCCCGGGTTGCTGTTGGATTGCCCCGCTGAGCAGCTCCGGACTAGCGGACTCGGTCAACCCTTATGCGCGATGGGCTTCCACTGGGCTTTGGCGAAGATGGCCTGGAAGGAGATCGGCACGTAGCTGAGTATGTAAATCGGGAAGCTGAGCACATAGGCGAGCAGCTCCTTGTTCGTGGCACCGATCTGGTCGCGCTCGACAATGATGGTCAATGCAGCCAATGCCATCAGGCCCAACACCGATATGATGATGCCGCTGGACCAATCGGCCAGCGATTGCAGCTGGCTCGGCCAACTCACGAAGCCACACGCGGCGAACAGCAAGCCCATCACCGCGCGAATCGCGCCCAACACGGTAAACGGACACAGCATCAATGTGAAGTCGATGCAGGAGAAATCACGTTCGCGAACCGCGCGTTTCAGCAATGCCGAGCCATAATAACGGAATACCTGCAGGAATCCCTTGCTCCAACGCAAACGCTGACGCCAACTTTGCGAGAAGGTAACCGGCTGCTCGTCGTAGAGGATCGCAGTACCGCAATAGCCGATGCGGTCGCCATGCAGAATCGAATCCATAGTGAATTCAAGATCTTCAGTGAGCAGATGGAACTTCCATCCCTTGTTCCGCTTCATCACCTCGCGGGAGAACATGAATCCCGTACCGCCCACATGGCAAGAGGAACCGAGAATCATACGCGAGTTAGACAGGAATCGCGATTCACGGATGAACCACAGCGCAGAACCAGAAGACACCCAGTTATCCGCCAGATTCACCGAATTACGGTAGCTGGTCAGAATCTTGAATCCGGAGCAGAACGCCTTGTTCATTTCCTCGAAGTAGTGCTTGTCCAGCTTGTTATCGGCATCGAACACGAAGTAGGCCTCATAATCATCGGCCACACCGATGTCGAGCATATGCCCCAACAGATACGTCAGCGCATATCCCTTGCCAACCAGCTCAAGATTGTGGCGTTCCACCACATGGCAGCCCAAAGACCGCACCACGTCGGCGGTGTTGTCGGTGCAGTTGTCGGCCACCAGCCAGATGTCGATGAGGTTGGACGGGTAGGTCTGATCGCGAATCGACCCAATAAGGTTGCCGATCACTTTTTCTTCGTTGCGCGCGGAGATCAGCACGGCATACCGGTTGGTCATCGGGGCGTCGGGGAAGCGCACGGGCTTGGCGAACAGGGACATCACGATGCACAGTCCCTGATATATCATGCCGGCACCGCCGACGATCATCAGAAGAATATCGAGTACGGAAAGCAGAGTCATCAGCGCCACCCTGCCCTAGGATTGCTGGAGGCAGATTGATCAGACTGCTTGGTTTGCTTGCGTTGCTCGGGCTGCTCAGACTGCTGCGTATCCGCGGCACCACGCTGCGGAATCGCCACGGTGGCGGAATCGTCCAAATCGGATTCTTTCGTCTCGTGTGGCGGAATCGCATAGATCTGTTCCTGCAGCAAACACAGTTCCTCATTCATCGGCACACGGCTGGTGGACCCCTTGGCCGCACGCGGCATGTGCTCGCCGATCGGCTGCAGCACATGCTCGCCGAACGCTTCGGACGCCTCGACGATCTTGGACTTCTTCTCCGGAGTCGGATCGTTCATCAGTGGTGAGTCAATCAGCTCATAGCGCTTGGTGTACGCACGGAAGATGGCCTGCAGCGATGCGGTGACCGGCAGCGCCAGGAACGCGCCAAACGCGCCGAACAGCGAGCCGAACGCCAGCACCGCGAGGAAGGCGACGGCCGCGTTGATATCCATCGTGCGCTGCGAAATCCTCGGCGAGAGAATCAGGTTCTCGATCTGCTGGTAGACGATGATGAACACCAGCACCGCCACGGCGTACGTCCATCCGCGGTTGCCCCAAGCGAACAGCACCGGCAGCGCGCCGCCGATATAGGTGCCGACCGTGGGGATGAACTGGGACACCACGCCGCAGAACAGGGCCAACGGCAGCCAGTAGGGCACATGCAGAATCTCTAAGAAGATGGCAGTGCAGGTGGCGTTGATCAACGCCAGAATCGAACGGGAGAACAGGAAGGACGAAATCTGGCCTTGGGCCACGGTCCACACCAGCAGGAATCGGCGCTGCGTGTTGGGGGCCAGCCACTGGCAGAAGGAGCGGCGCAGTTTGGGGCCGGCGGCGGAGATGTAATACGTGGTCATGACCACGGTCATGAGGTTCAGCAGGAAGGAGAACAGGCCGCCCACCGTACTCATGGCGGTACCGGCAAAATCGGTGACCCACGAGGTCTGGATATTGTTGAAGATTTCCATGCCGAGATTGCTGATTTCCGGCATCTTGAACGTGGCATACTGGTCCACGAACTCACGAATCTGCTCATACATGGCCGGCAAACCGCGGACCATGGCAATCATCTGCTGTACGAACATGTTGCCAAATAGCGTGAGCAGCACACCCACGACCACGGCCACGCCCACCAAGCTGACGGCGGAAGCCACGCCACGCTTCCAGCCATGAGCCACCAGCGCCACCACCAACGGTTCGACGGCCAGCGCCAGGAACAGCGAGATGATGATGTCGAGCACTAGATAGGAGATGTCGCCCCACGAGCGCCAGCAGAACATGAATACGATGACGGCAAGGGCCACATACAGCAGCGCGCGGCCGAACCATTCCGGTGGCCTACGGGAATCTCCCTTGGCGGGGAACAAAGTACCAAAGTCGATACGATTCTCGTCGTCCGGGTCTGCCCCGGCCTCTGCGGCACCGGTTCTCAACGTGTCGGTGCTGTTTACGTTTCGCACGCGTTCGCTCATGGCTCCCCATTGTAGCGAGGGGTTTGAAGCTCGGATACGCCGGCGGCGTACACCCGCTTTTCTATTGTTGATGTTATGCTCAACGTTTCGATCATCATCCCAGCGTGGAACGAAGCCGAACGCATCCGCGACTGCCTGCTGAACGCCACCCGTCAGACCATCATGCCGCATGAGGTGCTGGTGGTGGACAATCGTTCTACGGACAACACCTGTGCGGTTGTCGAACAGTTCATTGCCGAACATCCTGAGGCCCCGGTCAAACTGTTGCACCAGAACGATGAACAGGGGCTGATTCCCACCCGCAACTTTGGCCTGAACGCCGCGACCGGCGATGTGCTGGGCCGTTTTGACGCCGACTGTATGATCCGGCCTGACTGGGTGGAGGTGGTCTCCGGCATCTTCACCGAAGACCCGGCCGCGATGGGTGCCACTGGTCCGGTGATGTATTACGACATGCCCTCACGCCATTTCGGGTTGAAAGGCGACAATTCCTTACGCAAGCGAATCTACCGTGCCGATGGCGGCCAGCCGCTGCTGTTCGGCTCGAATATGGCCTTGCGCGCTTCGGCCTGGCATCAGATTGTGAATGAGGTCTGCCGGGATAAGGCCGATGTGATGCATGAGGATATCGATATTTCCCTGCATCTGATGGGCAAGGATCTGAAAACCGTGTACTCGCCGCGCATGATCGCCGCGATGAGTGCGCGACGGATGGATACGTCGTTGAGTTCGTTCCTGAGCTACATGCGACGTTTTAAGAATACGTTTGATGCGCATCCGCAACATACGCGCACGCATAAGCCGGAGGTGTTGTTCACCGCCATGTATCCGGCGATGCACATGTTCTACCCGGTGTGGCAGAAAGTGCTGAATTCCGCGGATATCAATCCGGCTGAAGCCGCGTGGATCAACGAGCAGATGGAACTGGCGGAGGCGCAAGGCAAGCAGCTGTACGACGAGACCCCCACCGACGAAGTCTACGACGAAAAGCACGAAAAGTAGCTAGATATACGAGCCCTCTCTGCTTATGCAAGCTCCCTCTGATGAGGGAGCTAATGTTTACTGTCATTGACTGATCACATCAGCGACTTGTAAATCGCGAGGATGTCCTCTTCGGTTGCCTGACGCGGGTTGCCGGGGGTGCACACGTCGTTGAAGGCATCGTGAGCCAGCGGCTCAAGGTCGGCCTCGGTGGCGCCCACTTCGGAAATCGTGGTCGGGTTCTTCAGATCCACGGTCAGCTTGTGGACGGCCTGCACGGCCTCTTCGCGCACCTTCTCCAGGTCGCCGGTGTAGGCGTCCTCAACACCGAACGCATCGGCGATGTCGCGGTACTTCTCACCGGTGAAGTCCTTGTTGTATTCCATGACCGGGGCCAGCAGAATACCGTTGGCCACACCGTGGGCCACGCCCAGACGGCCGCCCAGCGGGTGAGCCATGCCGTGCACCAGACCGAGGCCCACGTTGGAGTAGGCCATACCGGTGATGTAGGACGCGTAGGCCATCTGCTCGCCGGCCGGAATGTCGCC
>ERZ839489.1857-NODE-1857-length-11289-cov-24.258323_pt1 | contig 11289 bp, 5 predicted proteins | sample MGYA00519938_ERZ839489 | MGnify/ENA primary metagenome ERZ839489 (study PRJEB31850, sample SAMEA3708846) | human gut metagenome | biome: human gut; feature: human-associated habitat; material: faeces | place: China | collected 2014 ... | reverse complement strand
TCTTGTGCGGGCTTATTCCGGCGCTGTGAAGGAGGGACTTGCGGCTTCCGAGATCGTTGAGAAGAAGTGCGCCTTTGAGATGAAGATCGTGACGGACTATACAGGTGTCGGAAAGATCCAGTACATTCTGGGACAGGAAAATATGACGGTGCTGGACAGCGTGTACACGGATCAGGTGGAGTTTTCCGTTCTCGTCCCGGTGGCAGAGTACGATGGCCTGGAAAAGAAGATCACCGAGGGGACCAGCGGCGGCGCGAAGATCGGGAAGGGCGATGAGGTGTGGTACGGCACACTTAATAAGGAAGTGATTCTGTTTTAACTGCCGGCCGGGGCATCAGTCTGCACATACAGAAGTTATGTCTTGAAGGGGATATCAGGCTGATCCTTGAATGCCGCAGCAAGCCAGTATAAACGGGGGTTCTGACATTTTGAATGGGTGAGAGAAAACTAACTGCCGATTGGACAGAAAAAAACACACAGAAAAGGCAGATCTGCCCCGAATTTTGAAAGATTATATATTGCATTTTGATTTCATGAATGCTATAATTTTGAGTCGGTAATGCAAAAATTAGGAAATGTAGTGTATACAATGTAAGATGACTGTGCAAAACGGGTCGGGAAATGATCGGTGAGAGGACAGTTATAGATGAAGAAAGAGGATTGATTATGAAGATCAAACGCGAAGATATCAGAAATATTGCGATCATCGCCCACGTTGACCACGGTAAAACGACCCTGGTAGACCAGTTATTAAAGCAGAGCGGCGTATTCCGTGCAAATCAGGAAGTAGAAGAGCGTGTCATGGACTCCAATGACATCGAGAGAGAAAGAGGAATCACCATCCTCTCCAAGAATACAGCCGTATTCTACAAGGGTGTGAAGATCAACATCATCGACACCCCAGGTCATGCGGACTTTGGCGGCGAGGTTGAGCGTGTCCTTAAGATGGTAGACGGTGTTGTCCTTGTTGTCGACGCTTTCGAGGGACCGATGCCGCAGACGAAGTTCGTTCTCCAGAAAGCACTTGACCTTGACTTAAGAGTTATCGTCTGCATCAACAAGATCGACCGCCCGGAAGCACGCCCGGATGAAGTTATCGACGAAGTGCTCGAGCTTCTGATGGACCTCGATGCATCTGACGAACAGCTTGACTGTCCGTTTCTGTACGCATCCGCAAAGATGGGTCATGCGGTACTCGATCTGAACGATACCCCGAAGGATATGACTCCTCTGTTCGAGACCATCCTGAAATACATCCCGGCTCCGACCGGCGATCCGGAAGCTGGCACACAGCTTCTGATCAGTACCATCGACTACAACGAATACGTTGGACGTATCGGTGTCGGCAAAGTTGAAAACGGAACGATCCGCGTGAACCAGGACGTTATGCTGGTCAACCACCACGATCTGACCAAGAAGAAAAAAGTAAAGGTCAGCAAATTGTATGAATTTGACGGACTGAAAAAAGTAGAGGTTACTGAGGCAGGCATCGGTTCTATCGTTGCTGTTTCCGGTATCCCGGATATCCACATCGGAGATACTCTCTGCGGCGATCTGGACAACCCGGTTTCCATCCCGTTCCAGAAAATCTCCGAGCCGACTATTTCCATGAACTTCATCGTAAACGACAGCCCGCTGGCCGGTAAAGAAGGTAAATACGTAACTTCCCGCCACCTGCGTGACCGTCTGATGCGTGAGCTGAACACTGACGTTTCTCTCCGCGTCGAGGAGACTGATTCCGCAGACTGCTTCAAGGTTTCCGGCCGTGGTGAGCTGCATCTGTCCGTCCTGATCGAAAACATGCGCCGTGAGGGATATGAGTTCGCAGTAAGTAAGGCAGAGGTTATCTACAAAGAGGACGAGCGCGGACGCAAATTAGAGCCAATGGAAATCGCATACGTTGACGTTCCGGACGAGTTCTCCGGTACTGTCATCCAGCTCCTCAGCGAGCGTAAAGGCGAGCTTCACGGCATGAGCCGCGCAAGCGATGGTTCCACCCGTCTGGAGTTCGAAATCCCGGCACGAGGCCTGATTGGTTTCCGTGGAATCTTCATGACCTCCACCAAAGGAACTGGTATCCTGAACACCGAGTTTGAAGATTACGCACCGTACAAGGGCGACATTGAATACCGCAAACAGGGTTCCCTGATCGCTTTCGAGGCAGGCGAGTCCGTTACCTACGGTCTGTACTCCGCACAGGAGCGCGGTACTCTGTTCATCGGACCTGGCGAGAAGGTTTACGCCGGTATGGTTATCGGACAGAACGGTAAGGCCGAGGATATCGAGCTGAACGTCTGCAAGACGAAACACCTGACCAACACCCGTACTTCTTCCTCCGACGAGGCACTGCGTCTGACTCCGCCGAGAATCCTTTCCCTGGAGCAGGCTCTGGACTTCATCGACAAGGACGAGCTTCTTGAGGTTACTCCGGTTTCCTTACGTATCCGTAAGAAAGAGCTGGATTCCAGACTTCGTAAGAGAGCGGCAATGAAATAATTTTTGTAACGTTTTTGACAAGAACCGCCGGTTTCCTCTGTTTTAAGAGTGAACCGGCGGTTCTTTTTATTTGTCATTTTTCTGTTTTACTCGTTTGTTGCTCCGTTATGGAAGCCGTAGTATGTCTCCCCTGCGGCGAGATCCACGCCGTTTGCTGCGGCAAGTGTATGAATCGTAACAAGTTCATACCCCCGGTTTATCAACTCCGGTACAATCGTTGCACAGGACTCTACAGTCGCCTCATGGATATCGTGCATCAGGATAATGTCTCCCGGGCTTACGTTGTTGAGGACAGCGCTGATGTTCGCCTGGACATTTTTCGTCTCCCAGTCCAGGGTATCGACATCCCACATGATGCTGGGACGACCGATCTCCGCGAGCAGATCGTCGGTGCTGTTTCCATAGGGAAAACGGACAACCGTTGCACCCTGACCGTTGTTGTACTGGGCAATCAGATCATCTGTCATCTGGAACTGTGCAAGCCCATCATCAACACTCAGTTTTTTCATATTCGGGTGCGAATAGGAGTGGTTTCCCAGCTCGCAGCCAAGCGCCGCCATACGCGGAATGGTGTCTGCGCCGTATTTCTCAACGTTGCTTCCGAGCATAAAGAACGTCGCCTGTGCCCCGTACTGCTCCAGCGTATCGAGAAGCGTGCTGGTATAGACGCCTGGGCCGTCATCAAAGGTCAGGGCTACCATCATCGAGCCGTTGCGGTCTGGCTGGTAAACACCCTGGTCATCAAAGTAACAGCCTTTTCCGCCGATCGCTTTCCAGCCGGTCGCCATGTAACCATTGGAATCAAAATGGTACTGGTTTCCGTCGATATCTGCCCAGCCGTTGACGTAGTACGTTGTGGCATCCGTTGCGTACCACCAGCCCGACGAGCTGTACTGCCATCCCGGCGTCTCATTCGGCGGCGTGGTCTCCGCAAGCTTCTTAATTCCCGCATTTCCCGATCCGTCCTCCGCCTCCGGCGCCGTCTCGCTCACCGTCTTTGCGGCTGTGTCATTACTCAGTACAATTCCTTTTTTCGCAAGCTGCGCTCCCGCAAATTTCCAGATAAGCGCAAGAAAAAGAAGGCCGATTACCACACACAGGGAAATCCGTGATACTTTCTGCATCATCTGTCTGCGGCGCATCTGCTTTCTTCTCTGTTTCAATGATTTTCTTTCCATATGATCTGTTTATACTCCATCGTCCCGCCCCTTTGCGGAACTTTCTTCCATCGTAACACAAACGTTTTTCGACATTTTTCTACTTACTATCATAACGTGATCTGACCTAAGATGCAAGGCACAAATTCTTACATTTTTCCACTTCTGGTAAATTAATGTTTATCGTTTCTTAACATCTTGTCACAAAAAAAGAGTGACTCTGCACCCATGGTAAAAGCGGATACAAAATCACTCTTTGTCACTCTCTTTTAAAAAACCTGGTTTCTTTCTGGTGCTTTGCCACCAAATCACAGGTCTTTCACCTGTCCAGCCTGATTATCCTCTCTGCTTAAGAGTAACTGCAAAGTTTTAACGTTGCCAGAACAACGGAAGCAAACACCTTATGCCTCATGTCCTATTTTAGTCAGGAAATCGCTGCCCATCACCCATTTTTCGTTTTCCAGCGTCACAACGGACTCGAGTTTCCAGGTGACGGTCTCTATTTTGGTTTTGCGGAAGAAATGGAGGAAACGGGTTCGTCGCTCGATCGCAGCGGTCACGTTGGTTTCGATCTTCATCTGGTTGGATTCGTTGGTTACGGTTGTGGAGACGCTGCTCACGGTGATGCTGGTGATTCCGGTGTTGGTGTCGCTGTTCAGGTAGGCATCGCAGAGCTGCTGGTACTGTTCTTTGGCGGTTTTCTGTACGGCGGTGTCGGCGGAAAATTCATTTTTGATGGTGCTGAAGGATTTTCCGGCGGCTGCGGCTGTGAATACCTTGTCCAGGGACTCTTCTGCGCGGTCGGCGATGGTTTTGCCGGTGGAATCGTTGAGTTTTAAATCCGGCAGGAATTCCATGCTGCTGTTGTCCTGCACGAGGACGATCTCGCGGTATGGGTCTTTCTGTTTTTCGGTCAGTTCAATGGTGTGGCCGCCGAGGAAGAGATACGGGATTTTGTAGATGCTGACGTTATCTGCTGTCTCTTTTAAATACTTTTTCCCGACCTGCACGCCGTCCAGATAGAACGAGGCATCCGCCGGGACGGTGATTTCGACATCCGTCACGCAGCTGTCTTTCGGCACAACGTACCACTCTTTGAAGTTCCATTTTACGGTATCCCCGACGGCGATCTCCAATGTTTCTTCCTGCGAGTCGCTCATGCCTTTTAACGTGTACCGCACAGTATAAATCCTGTTTTCCCCGGTCTCAAGATTCTGTTTTCTGCGCATGAAAAAGCTCTTGATCTCCGGTGTTTCCTGCCCGTCAGTGCCGTCCTGTTTTGCTTTCCAGGTCATTGCATTGACGTAGTTCTTCCGCGACAGAAACGTGCTGTCCGGGAACTGGCATACATCGTATGCACTGTTCCAGTCTCCTGCCAGGCATGCTTCCACGTAATTCCGTCCTGCCGCCTGCGGCGCATACAGATACGCGCCTGCCATAAAAAATACGGCGCACAGAATCAGAAACAGACTGAGATTCACGATCAGAATCCGCAGACTCATCGGCAGATCACGAAATTTTGCCGCCTGTATTTTCACAGAAAGCTCCGTCGTCTCTTCTCCGTCTTTTTCCACATGGCGGAATCTTTTTCCTTTTCTTTTCCACTTCTGGAGCATAGTTTACCTCATCTTTTCCTCTTATTTAGACTGTTCTTTCACCGCATACGTATGCACCCGGTCGCTCTTCTGGCTGTATGCCTCTCCCTCGGAATAATACTCCTCCGATGTCGTGGAAAAACGCGTAATCGTCTCTTTCACACGCTCTCCCGCCGTTTGCTGGTGGAGAAACAGCGCTGCAATCATCAGAATCACAAATATATCCAGAATCAGTACCGCCGCATTTGCCACGATGCCAGGTAATTTTTTTATCCACATAGGCTTCCCTCTTTTCTGTCTCCATTGTAACAAAATGCTCCCGAAAACACAAGGAAAGCAGAGACCCCGGCGAACCGAAAATTCTCTGCTTTTCACAAATGACATATTTATTTTTTAACCTTGTTTCAATCCACAGTCGGTAATTTCACAGAGTCTGACATGTCAGCAGAATGCTGACTGTGGTTTGCCTCATGTCAGTGGGGGATACCGATTTCTCTCCGCCCGCCACTGCCGTTAACTTTCTTATTTGCAATTCATCTCACCACCTATAGAGGTGGGAGAATCCTTGCTATTATTTGTTGAAGGGTTTACTCCTCGGTATCATCCTTTGACGGAATCATTTCCTCAAAGTCGAAGTCGAGCATCGGCTCTTCCTCTTCAGCTGACGGCTCTTCAACCGGAGCTTCTGCCATCGGAGCTGCCGGAGCATCGTCCTCAAGATCTTCGGTCAGAATCAGATCCTCGTCCTCTTCTTCCTCGATCATGCTGTCGGTATTCAGATGAATGTTGCTGTAGCACTTCATACCGGTACCGGCCGGGATCGGTTTACCGATGATAACGTTCTCTTTCAGGCCTACCAGATGGTCAACCTTACCCTTGATAGCAGCGTCGGTCAGAACCTTGGTGGTCTCCTGGAAGGATGCTGCGGACAGGAAGGAATCGGATGCCAGGGATGCTTTGGTGATACCAAGCAGTACCTGTTTTCCTTCTGCCGGCTCTTTGCCTTCTGCGATCAGAGCTTTGTTGGTCTCGTCGTAATCCAGGAAGTCTACCATGTCGCCCGGAAGGAATTCGGTATCTCCGTTTTCCTCGATGCGGATCTTCTTCAGCATCTGGCGAACGATAACCTCGATATGCTTATCGTTGATTTCTACACCCTGCAGACGGTAAACTCGCTGTACCTCGCGGATCATGTAATCCTGAACGGCACGTACACCTTTGATCTTCAGGATATCATGCGGGTTGACAGAACCCTCGGTCAGCTCGTCTCCGGCTTCCAGAACTGTTCCGTCTGCGATCTTAATACGGGATCCGTAAGGGATCAGGTATGTCTTGGATACGCCGCCTTCCGGATTGGTAACAACGATTTCGCGTTTCTTCTTGGTGTCTTTGATCTGTGCAACACCGGCGATTTCGGTGATGATGGCAAGTCCTTTCGGCTTTCTTGCCTCGAAAAGCTCCTCGACACGAGGAAGACCCTGTGTGATATCTCCACCGGCAACACCACCGGTATGGAAGGTACGCATGGTCAGCTGTGTACCAGGCTCACCGATCGACTGTGCTGCGATAATTCCGACAGACTCACCAACCTGTACTGCCTCGCCGGTTGCCATGTTGGCACCATAGCATTTTGCGCAGATTCCGTTACCGGAACGGCAGGTAAGAATGGTACGGATTTTTACTTTTGTATAATGCTCACCGTTCTCGTTGATGCCGTCTTTGATGACACGGGCAGCACGTTTCGGGGTGATCATATGGTTTGCTTTTACAATGACGTTGCCGTCCTTGTCTTTGATCGTCTCGCAGGAGAAACGGCCTGTGATACGATCCTGCAGACTCTCGATCTGCTCTTTTCCGTCTGTGAACTCGCTGACCCACATACCCGGAATTTCGTCCTTGCCCTCGGCACAGTCGATTTCACGGATGATCAGGTCCTGAGAAACGTCTACCAGACGACGGGTCAGGTAACCAGAGTCGGCGGTACGAAGCGCGGTATCGGACATACCTTTTCGTGCTCCATGTGCGGACATGAAGTATTCCAGTACCTGAAGACCTTCACGGAAGTTTGACTTGATCGGCAGCTCGATGGTGTGTCCGGTTGTATCGGCCATCAGTCCTCGCATACCAGCCAGCTGTTTGATCTGCTTATCGGAACCACGGGCTCCGGAGTCAGCCATCATGAAGATGTTATTGTATTTATCCAGTCCGTCGAGCAATGCTTTTGTCAGCGCATCGTCGGTCTTCTTCCAGGTATCTACAACCTCTTTGTAACGCTCTTCGTCTGTAATCAGACCACGTTTGAAGTTTCTTGTAATCTTGTCTACCGTTGCCTGTGCTTCGGCGAGCATCTCCGGCTTCTGCGGCGGCACGGTCATATCGGAAATGGATACGGTCATGGCTGCACGGGTGGAGTATTTATATCCGGTTGCCTTGATATAGTCCAGAACCTCTGCGGTTTTGGTAGCTCCGTGTGTATTGATGACTTTTTCCAGAATCTGTTTCAGCTGTTTCTTTGCAACGAGGAAATCAACCTCAAGCGCAAGCTCGTTACCCGGAACCGTACGGTCTACGTATCCCAGATCCTGCGGCAGAATCTCATTGAAGAGGAATCTTCCGAGTGTGGAGCTTACGTTCTGCTGCATTACAGTACCATCTTCCATCTCTTTTTCGCAGCGGATGGTAATCTTGGTCTGCAGGGTAATATATCCGTTCTCGTATGCCAGGATGGCTTCGTTCATATCGCGGAAGAAGCTTCCTTCGCCCTTCTCGCCCGGACGCTCCTGTGTCAGATAGTAGATACCAAGAACCATATCCTGGGAAGGAACGGCTACCGGACCACCATCGGACGGTTTCAGCAGGTTGTTCGGAGAAAGAAGCATGAAACGGCACTCTGCCTGCGCTTCTACAGACAGCGGCAGATGGACAGCCATCTGGTCACCGTCGAAGTCGGCGTTGAATGCGGTACAAACCAGCGGGTGCAGCTTAATCGCTTTACCTTCTACCAGAATCGGCTCGAACGCCTGGATACCCAGACGATGCAGGGTAGGGGCACGGTTCAGCATAACCGGATGCTCTTTGATGACGTCCTCGAGAACGTCCCATACCTGCGGCTCGAGTTTCTCGACCATTTTCTTTGCATTTTTGATGTTATGTGCAGTGCCGTTGGAAACCAGCTCTTTCATAACGAACGGTTTAAACAGCTCGATTGCCATTTCTTTCGGCAGACCGCACTGGTAAATCTTCAGTTCCGGTCCTACGACGATAACAGAACGGCCGGAGTAGTCAACACGTTTACCAAGAAGGTTCTGACGGAAACGGCCGGATTTACCTTTCAGCATGTCGGACAGAGATTTCAGAGGACGGTTTCCAGGACCGGTTACCGGACGGCCGCGGCGGCCGTTGTCGATCAGGGCATCAACTGCCTCCTGGAGCATACGTTTCTCGTTGCGCACGATGATATCCGGTGCACCGAGCTCCAGCAGTCTCTTCAGACGGTTGTTACGGTTGATGATACGGCGGTACAGGTCATTCAGGTCAGATGTTGCAAAACGTCCTCCGTCAAGCTGTACCATAGGACGCAGATCCGGCGGAATAACCGGAACCGCATCAAGAATCATCCACTCCGGACGGTTTCCGGACTCACGGAATGCCTCAACAACCTCAAGTCTCTTGATGATGCGGGCTCTCTTCTGTCCGGTAGAATCTTTAAGACCTGCCTTTAATTCAGCAGACTCTTTTTCCAGATCGATTGCCATCAGAAGCTCTTTGATGGATTCCGCACCCATACCTGCACGGAAGCTGTTTCCGAACTCCTCTCTGGCATCCTGGTATTCTTTCTCGGTCAGAACCTGTTTGTACTGTAATTTGGTATCGCCTGCATCAAGAACGATGTAGTTTGCGAAATACAGAACCTTTTCCAGAGTTCTCGGAGACAGATCCAGGATCAGTCCCATACGGGACGGAATTCCTTTGAAATACCAGATGTGGGATACCGGAGCTGCCAGCTCAATGTGTCCCATACGCTCACGGCGCACACTGGATTTTGTTACTTCTACGCCGCATCGGTCGCAGATTACGCCTTTGTAGCGAATTTTCTTATATTTACCGCAATGGCACTCCCAGTCTTTGCTTGGTCCGAAGATTCTTTCACAGAACAGACCGTCTTTTTCCGGTTTCAGCGTTCTGTAGTTGATGGTCTCCGGTTTTTTTACCTCGCCATGGGACCACTCCCGGATTTTCTCCGGGGAGGCAAGTCCTATTTTGATGGCATCAAAGCTCATCTGGTAATTTTCTTTTTTTGCTGTTTCTGGCATTTGATTACCCCTTTCCTCGCAAAGCGAAGATCTACAAGTTACATGTCATCATCTGAACTTTCATCCAGATCAAGATAAGAGTCTTCTTCTTCATCCTCTTCCACATCTACCATTTCTTCTCCGTCAAATTCTTTCTTGGAGAATCCATAGTCACCAAATCTCTCGTCCTCTCTGTCAGAGTAACGGTCTCCCTCGATGATGTGGTTCAGGTTGGTATCACCGTAATCAACTGATTCCATAATTTTAACTTCGGTATTGTCATCACGCAGTACGCGGACATCGAGTGCCAGGGACTGCAGCTCTTTCAACAATACTTTGAAGGATTCCGGAATACCAGGCTCCGGAATATTGTCGCCCTTGATGATGGCTTCGTATGTCTTCACACGGCCAACCACATCGTCAGACTTCACAGTCAGGATCTCCTGCAGCGTGTAGGATGCACCGTACGCCTCAAGAGCCCAAACCTCCATCTCTCCGAAACGCTGTCCACCGAACTGAGCTTTACCACCCAGAGGCTGCTGTGTTACTAATGAGTAAGGACCTGTAGAACGTGCATGAATCTTATCATCTACTAAGTGATGCAGCTTCAGATAATGCATGAATCCGATGGAAACTGGTGAATCGAATTCCTGTCCTGTACGTCCATCACGAAGCTGAACCTTACCTGTACGGTCGATTGGAACACCCTTCCATTCTTCTCTGTGGTCACGGTTATCCCAAAGATACTTCATAATATCATCGTTAACCTTGTCACCCCAGCGTTCTTCGAATTCTTCCCATGTCTTGTTCGCATAGTCATTCGCCATCTCAAGAGTATCCATGATATCGTTCTCATCTGCACCGTTAAATACTGGTGTTGCTACATTAAATCCAAGCACCTTAGATGCGAGACTTAAATGAAGCTCTAAGACCTGTCCGATATTCATTCGGGAAGGTACACCTAATGGGTTCAGTACGATATCGAGTGGACGGCCATTAGGAAGGAATGGCATATCCTCTACTGGAAGTACACGGGAAACTACACCCTTGTTACCATGACGGCCAGCCATCTTATCACCAACAGAAATCTTACGTTTCTGTGCAATGTAAACACGAACAGACTTGTTAACTGTTGGAGGCAGCTCGTCACCATTCTCCCTTGTAAATACCTTTGTATCCATAACAACACCGTAAGCGCCGTGTGGAACACGAAGGGAAGTATCACGAACTTCTCTTGCCTTTTCACCGAAAATAGCACGAAGAAGTCTTTCTTCAGCAGTAAGTTCTGTCTCTCCCTTAGGAGTCACCTTACCTACCAGAATATCTCCGGCATGAACTTCTGCACCGATACGGATGATACCATTCTCATCCAGATCTTTTAATACATCTTCACTAAGACCAGCAAGATCTCTTGTAATCTCTTCCTGTCCAAGCTTTGTATCTCTTGCCTCTGCTTCATATTCTTCAATATGAACAGATGTATATACGTCATTCTGTACAAGACGCTCACTTAAAAGTACGGCATCCTCGTAGTTATAACCTTCCCAGGTCATAAATCCGATTAATGGGTTCTTACCAAGAGCCATCTCGCCGCCGCATGTGGAAGCACCATCTGCAAGAATATCTCCTGCTTCAACATGGTCACCCTTATTTACGATAGGTCTCTGGTTCATACAGTTACCCTGGTTGCTTCGGGAGAACTTAATTACGTGGTAAGTATCACGGATTCCGTCTTCTCGTTTTACGATA
>ERZ839489.1855-NODE-1855-length-11294-cov-8.560281_pt1 | contig 11294 bp, 10 predicted proteins | sample MGYA00519938_ERZ839489 | MGnify/ENA primary metagenome ERZ839489 (study PRJEB31850, sample SAMEA3708846) | human gut metagenome | biome: human gut; feature: human-associated habitat; material: faeces | place: China | collected 2014 ... | reverse complement strand
AGACACCCAGCATGAGCAGTTCGAACGCGACGGCGCAGCAGGCGATGATCGTGCGGATGGCTGCGGGCATGCGCACCGTGAAGCAATCGAGGCTGTCCGTTGCCTCGCTGCGCTCGCGCGCGCCGCGGCGGGCGACCCATGCAGTGAGCGGGCCGACGATGAACACGGTCATACCGACGCGCAGAATGGATTCGAGCAGATTACTCATAGGGGCCACCGCCTCGGGCTCTGGAGATTAACTGCAGGAAACGCTGCCAGAACGATGGGATGCGCACAACGTAAGGAGCCGCGTATCGGCAAGCGGCGGCATCGCAATCGCCCGGCGAACAGATGATGATCGGCGCCGGGCCAGACGAATTAAACAAAAGGGTGGTCGACGGCGCCCTCGCAGGCGCACCGTCGACCACCCTTCACGTCGCAGCGACCCTACGAGCCGTCCGAAACGAAACGCACTCCGCCAGAGCGCTACCCAATCTTGCGGATGCTCGGGATCGCCCAGGTGATGCCTGCTAGGATCACCATTGCAGCACCGATGAGCACGAAGCACGCGCTTACGCCGATGGCGTCCGCGAACAAGGTCGATGCGACGAGCCCCACGGGCATAGCCCAGCTGCAGACCGCTCCGTACAGACCGAAGACGCGGCCCATGCACTCGGGATCGACGCGCTCCTGCATGAGCGCCATCTGCGGCGCGCTGTACAGCGGACTCGAGACCCCCATCGCGAACGTAAGCCCCAGAAACACAACGAGCGCGGAAGGGGGCACGAGGCCGCCCGCGAGCGTGCCCGCTCCGAAGAGGCCGATGGCCAGCGTGCACGAAAGCGCGCGGTTCTTAAGGCCACCCGTCGCCCCGATCCAGCCGCTCGCCGCGATCATGCCGACCGAGAACGCGATCTCCGCGATAGCCGACTGCGTAGTGGTGCCCCCAAAATGGTCGAACACCATGAGCGGGAACAGCGCGGATATGGGCGAGAACAGGACCGAGAAGGCGAAGCCTATCCAGAGCATGGCGAACAGACCGTGATGGCGTTTGAGCTCGCGGTACCCGTTGGCCGTCTCCAATAGGAAGGCCCGCACCGCGCGGTGCGACGCCTCGGCGTTCTCCTCGGGCGTATGGCGCTCGGGCGCCGGCGTCTTGATGCCGGAGGTCGCCACCGCGATGCTCGCGAGCACCGCGCCGGCGACATCGAGCGCGATCATGAAGGTCAGACCAAACGCCGGGTAGACCACCGCGGCGATGGCGTTGCCGATGATATAGCTACCCGACTGCATGAACTGCAGCATGCCCGCCAGCTTGCCGAGCACCTCGGGCGGGGCGATGAGCGGTGTGAGCGCGTTGAAGGCGGGCGTATGGAGCGTGCTGCCCAGCGCACGGACGAACAGCACCGCCGCCACAACGGCGACAGAGAGGTCGCCCCGAAGCGAGCCGAAGACAAGCGTGAGGCTCACGGCCGCGATGAAGAGATCGGCGCCGATCATGAGACGCTTGATGGACGTGCGGTCCACGATGGTGCCCGCGAAGGCGCCGAGGAGCGCCATGGGCAAGAAGGCCGCCAGGCTCACGAACGACAGGGCGCTCGCGGAGCCGGTGGTGAGGGTGACGTGCCAGATGAGACCCATCTGCAGAATGGAGCTCGTGAGCACGGAGAAGAACTCGCCGATCCAGACGATGGCGAGAGAGCGCTTCCAAGAAGCGCAGGGATTCGGTTGTGTCATGGAATAATCCTTTGATGCGATCGGTGGTATGCAGCGAAGTACCGGTCGCTCACGCGACCGTGGCTAGAGCCAAATCCTCATGGAAGCAAGCATGGTGCAGCTCCCCTTTCCAAATCTCGAGGTAAACCTTCAGCCGTGAGTGGGGCTATTATAGGGACTTGCGAGCCAAGATGCAACAGGAAGACCTCTACGGAGCGTAGATGCCGGGCGCCCCGAACCACTTATGCCATGAGAGACGGCATCCGATTCTCCTTGACTTGGTCTCAATGTGATATCACAATGCAATCAGCAGCCGCACGGACTGCTCGGGGATTCGCCTCCTCCCCATCGCAATCTGGAGGCGGCGCCGGGGCCGTCACGCAAACGCCGGCGCAGTCATGAAAGGAACTCACAATGAGCGTGGAAAAGCAACTCAAGGCCAAGTCGGGCTACGGCATGCTCGTCGCCGTGGCGGTGGCGCCCATCGTCATCATCGGCCTCTTTATCTGGAGCACCATCGGGCTCGCGAGCACGCCCGACGGCGTCGACGCGCCCGCAGTCTACGGATGGGGGCTCGGCCTCAGCATCCTCGCGTTTTGCCTGTGGTTCATCCCACTCAACGGATTCTTCTCGCTGCAGCCCGGCCAGGCGCGCGTGTGCATCCTGTTCGGCAAGTACGTGGGCACCGTCCGCGACGAGGGCTTCTTCTGGGCCAACCCGTTCTTTAGCAAGAGCATGGGCGGATCGGCCGGGATCGGCGAGATGATCGAGCTCGAGATGAGCGATTCCAAGGCCGCCAAGGCCGCGGCGCAGAAGGCCGCCAAGGGCAACCCCACCACCATCTCCACCCGCGTGCGCACCCTGAATGGCGAGCGCCTGAAGGTCAACGACAAAATGGGCAACCCCATCGAGATCGCAACCGTCGTGGTGTGGCACGTCGCCGATACCGCCAAGGCGCTCTTCGACGTCGACGACTACCAGAGCTATGTCGCCATGCAGGCCGAGACGGCGCTGCGCCACGTGGCGAGCGTGTACGCCTACGACCACCTGGAGGACGAGTCCGATGCCGCCGGCGCCATCACGCTGCGCGCCAATGTGGAAGAGGTCTCCGAAGCCCTGCGCCGCGAGCTCGCGATGCGCCTGGCGCCCGCCGGCGTCGAGGTCGACGATGCACGTCTCACGCACCTCGCCTACTCCCCCGAGATCGCCCAGGCGATGCTGCGCCGCCAGCAGGCCGAGGCCGTCATCGCCGCACGCAAGAAGATCGTCGAGGGCGCGGTCTCCATGGTCGACATGGCCGTGAAGGAGATGGCTGCCGGCGGCACCATCGAGCTCGACGACGAGCGCAAGGCGCAGATGGCCAGCAACCTCATGGTGGTGCTCTGCGGTGAATCCGAGGCGCACCCGGTCCTGAACGCAGGTTCTCTGTACTAACCACCCAACCTCAGTTTAGGGACAGTCCCTAAACTGAGGTTTTGATACGCTTGGAATCGTTCCAGTTACACGCATCTCAGCTCGATAAGAAAGCACGTCATGGCACGCAAGCAATACCCCCTTCGCATAGACCCCGCCATATGGGAGGCCGTCCAACGCTGGGCGGACGATGAGATGCGCAGCGCCAACGGTCAGGTGGAATGGATCTTACGCGACGCTCTCAAGCGTGCGGGAAGACTGCCAAAGAAGGAGAAACCACACAATGCATCCGATGGGCAGGTAGACAGCCTGTAGCCGCAACCCGCCAATCGATGTACACCCCCTCGAAAGCACATCGCTTTCAAGGGGGATTATTTACGTCTCTGAACAATAATGGACGCACCCAAGGCAGACGCGGACGAGGAGACCAACATGACCGCGAACATCCTGGTCGTCGAAGACGACGCCGACATCAACGAGATCATCTCCACCCAGCTCTCACGAAATGGGCACACCTGCACGCAGGCGTTCTCCGGGACCGAGGCGCTCATGCGACTCGACCCCAATGGCGGCCTGCTCCCCTACGACCTCGTCATATGCGACCTCATGCTCCCCGGGGCCACGGGCGAGCAGATCATCGACAGCGTGCGGGGGCTGATTCCGCGCTGCCCGTGATCGTCATCTCGGCGAGGACCTCGACCGCCGACCGGGTGGAGCTGCTCAAGCTCGGTGCAGACGACTACCTCACCAAGCCATTCGACCTTGATGAGCTCGCAGCACGCGTCGAGGTGCAACTCCGGCATAGGTCGAAGCAACGCGGACCACGCACGAACGAGAGCAGAATGCCGCACGAGAAAGCCAGCGGCACGCTCGTCTTTCGCGACTGGATGCTCGAACCCTCTTCACGTACCTTCTTGGTGGCGGGCTCCCCGCTTCAACTCACCCGCATCGAGTTCAACCTCCTCGAGGCCATGATGCGCCAGCCCAGGCGCGCCTTCTCGAAGCAGAATCTCTTTGAGGCGGCCTGGGGTGAACCCTATGCCGGCGATGACAGCACGGTCACGGTCCATATATCCAACATCCGCGCCAAGCTCAAGCCGTCGGGCACCGACGCGTACATAAAAACCGTCTGGGGCATCGGCTTCAGGCTCGACGAGGACGAGCGCTAACCCACCACGCTGAACTTTACCCTTTCTTTAGAGTTGCTTCGGACTTTATCAAGAGATGGACCGCATCCTTGTAATCAAGTTGATGCTGAACTGCAAGGAGGCACCATGAACATCATCGAAACCCATGCGCTCTCGCGCGTCTACGGCAAGAGGCGCGCCGTCGACAGCCTCGACATGTGCGTCGCTGCCGGCGAAATATACGGATTCGTGGGCAAGAACGGCGCAGGCAAGTCGACCGCGATGAAGATGATCGCGGGGCTCGTGCGCCCGACCTCGGGCTCCGTAGAACTCTTCGGAGCGCAGAGACGAGCGCGCGAGGGGTTCTCCCGCGTCGGCGCACTCATCGAGGACCCCGGCATCCTGCCGACGTTCTCCGCACTCGAGAACCTCATGTGCAAGGCGCTCGCCCTCGGCGTCGTCCGCCCCAATGCGCACTGTCGCGAACTACTGGAGCTTGTCGGCCTTGCCGACACGGGAAGCCTGCGCGTCAAGAAATTCTCCCTGGGCATGAAGCAGCGCCTGGGACTCGCACTCGCGCTCGTGGGCGGACCGGACCTGCTCCTGCTCGACGAGCCATTCAACGGGCTGGACCCCGAATCGACGAGGGCCATGCGCGGCGCCCTTGTACGTCTCAACCGGGAACGGGGCGTGACCATCGTTATCTCAAGCCACGTCCTCGACCAACTCGACCGCATGGCGACGAGTTTCGGTGTGATCAGGTCGGGCCGCATGGTGCGCGAGCTCTCCATGGACGACCTGCATCGGGAGTGCGGCAACTCCATCCGCATTAGGACGAATGACCCCGCACGAACGCTCGCGATACTGGAGGAAGCGCTGCCGGGGACGGCACTGCGCGCGGAGCCGGACGGGTCGATTCTCGCGAGCGCAGCCGTACGCCACGCCGCCATGAGCTTCGGGGGCGCCGCTGTCGCCCCCATGGCGCCCTCCGCGGAGGACGTGGCAAGGGCCCTCAGTGAGCATGGCCTGCTCATCCTCGAGCTCAGTCACGTCGAACGCGACATCGAGGAGTACTTCGTCGAGCTGATGGGCGGGCCGGATGCTTAGTCCAACGCCCCTCCCGAGCGCCTTTGCGCCGTCCACGCTCATGCCCGCATGGCCGCCGACACTTGGTCGGCTCGCACCAGCCATCAACCTCCTCATCGACATCGCGCTCGTCGCGTTCCTCGTCTACATCCTCGTCGCCGCCCGGAAAGGCAGGTAAACCATGTTGAATCTCCTTCGCTCGGACCTCTATCGCTGCACGCGCTTCCGTGGGTTACGCGGACCCCTGTGGCAGTATCTCTCCGTCGTCCTCGGCGTCGCGATCCTCGAGGTCGGGCTTAACGCCCTCACCATCTCTCAGGGACTCGGTGAACTCGAAGCGATTAGCGTACACGAATCCCTCGCCACGCCCTCAGTGTTTTTGGGCTGGTCCATGTTCGGCTCCGTCTCCGTCGTGGCCTTGGCGAGCGCCTACGGCATGGTCGAGTGGATATTCGCCGATCTGAATGACGGCTATGTCAAATCGCTCGTCTCATCGCTCGCCGGGCGCCTGTCATATTTCACGGAGAAGGTCGTGTTCTCGGGCATCTGGGCGGTCATGATGCTCATCGCGGGCATCGTGTGCCACCTCATCTGCATGCAGCTGCTCCTCACCCTTCCCCTGGGCCTCTCCTTCACCTCGTTCGACGGGACGGCCGAGTTCGCGCTGTGGCTGCTCGGAGGCTGGCTCGCCGTGTGGGCGCTCACGGTGATCCCGCTTTCCGTCGTCCTGCTCTTCCGCAAGAAGCTGCCCGCCTACACCCTCACGTTCATCCTGATCATGGGCGTCGTCCCCGTCGCGCTCATGTTCGCGGCCAATATGGGGGTGCAGGCCGCTCCCGTGTTTGAGCCGCTGTTCTCCGCCCTCACCGGCATCGCGAACTGGATGCCAAGCATGGTCATCGCCGCCTTCAAGCTCGGGGCGGGAGCCATGTTCGATCCAGCGCAGACCTTGCCGCTCATCGGCGCCGTCCCCACGTGGCTGTGGGGTGCGTTGGCGGGCCTCATGTGGACCGCCATCGGCGGCGGCGCGCTTCTCCTCACCGCAAGCAGGCGAGACCTGTGATCCGCGGGTGCTCGATGAGTCGCCGCTCAGGCCCGCCCTCGAGTCCGCACCGAGACGGCGACGAAACCCGACTATCCCATCTTTAAGCTCCCCGCCGCCCACCTGCTCGTCAGGGGGGCGGCACGACATCAAGGAGGCACCGTGTCCCCAGGCGCACTCGCCGTACTCATGCTCATCATCGGCGTTCTCGCGGGCGCGCTCATCACGACTGCGGCATATGCACCCGAGCTCCGCCGAATCTCGCGGCTGCTCGACGCGCGTCGGGACGGCAGCGCGTCCGCCAACGCGCGCGTCACCATCGGCTCGCGCGCCCCAGGAGTCGCCGAGCTCGCCGAGGCGATCAACCGAGAGCTTGATTGCGCCATGCGCTCGCATATAGATGGCATGAGAGCCCAGCGGGGCTTCCAACGCGACCTCTCCGCGCTCTCGCACGACATACGGACCCCGCTCACCGGGGCAAAGGGCTACCTGCAGCTCGCCGCAAACGAGGCGGACCCCGCGCTCAAGCGGCAGCGCATCGACGCCGCGGTCGAGCGCATCGACCGGACCTCCGAGCTTCTTGACGCGCTCTTCTCCTACACCAAGGCGAGCGACCCCGACCTCGTTCTCAATGCCGAGCCCATCGACGTGCGCGAAATCGTCGAGCAATGCCTGCTCGGCCACTATCCGGATTTCGAACGGCTCGGATGGGAGCCGGTCGTAACGGGGACCGGAGCTCCGCGCATCACAGAGGCCGACCGGCAGGCGCTGGGGCGCATCGTGGAGAACCTCGTCGCGAACGCGCTGAGACATGGAAGCGGCGCACCCGAGCTCCGCATCGCGGCGGCGCCCGAACAGACCATCCTCTCCATCTCGAACCCCATCGAACGTCCCGATGAGCTGGATGTGGAGCATCTCTTCGATCGGTTCTACAGGGCAGACTCCGCACGGCGCGGCGGGGGGTCGGGGCTCGGCCTGGCGACGTCGGCGAAGTTGGCCGAGGCCATGGGGATGTCCCTCGAGGCGAAGGCGGATGGCGGCCGCCTCACCATCGAGCTCCGAAGCCACCAAAGCCGATGAACAATGTGGACTGTAAAACCTGCAGATCAGAAGCGTGTATAAAGCCTTTTGGCAGCGCGATCTGACCCCTCGGGGACGCGGTATAAAGACCTTTGATGGTACGATTTGCCCGTCAATGCCATGGTGACTCTCGACAAGGGTCACCCCGATCCGCAAGGAGCAAGCGCATGGAGCTGGGCTCTCACATCAAGGAGCATCGCACGGAACTCGGACTGTCCCAGGACGACCTGGCGGAGCGCATCTACGTGTCGCGCCAGACCATCAGCAACTGGGAGTGCGGCCGCACGTATCCTGACGTCCAGAGCCTACTCTTGCTCTCCAACGTGTTCGGGGTGACCGTGGACTCCCTCATCAAAGGAGATGTGGAAACCATGGCACAGGTAATGAACGAAGCGGTCAAGAAGTACAACACCCTCTCCACGATCACGGTCGTGAGCGCGGTCGTGTTTTTGGCGCTGAGCGCGTGGGCGGCTTTCCAGTTCGAATGGGGCTGGGGCGCCCACATCGCGCCCACCGCGGCGTTCGCCGCCGTGGCGCTTGTCGTGATGCTCGTGGCGTTCGTGTATCTGGAGCGTATGAAGAAGCAGCACGACCTCGTCACCTACCGCGAGGTGTTGGCGTTTAGCCGGGGTGAGCAGGTCGAGCGCGACACGCTCGAGGGACGTCGCGAACGCGAGATGAACCCTTGGGTCAAGGGTGCCCGCAACGGCGTGCAGATCATCATCGGCGCCATCGCCGGCGGCCTCGTGGGTGTTGGCATCGGCATGCTCGCCAAGATGCTGAGCTAGGTAGACCTGCAGACCGGATGACCTTTCGCCGGCACGATCGCCCCCATTCCCGCCCCTCGTGGCAGAATGGGGGCGATTCTCATTGAGGAGGCCCCATGAACGTCACCGCACGCGCATCCCTCATCGCATTGATCGCAATCGTCGGCGCCTGCTGGGCTATCCCCGTCCTCCTGGTGAGCGTCGTCCCATCCGATGCCGGCATGATCGCCATGATGGCGCTGATCTACCTCGTGCTCCCCGCAACTGCGATCGCCCTCGGCCTACTCGCCACGAGCTCCGCGAGGACGCTCTTCTGGATACCCGCGGCGCTCGGAATCGGATTCGCGCTCCTGCTTCCCCTCGCCATCGAGGGTAGCCGGGACCTCGCGTTCCATGGCGTCGCCTATGCCGCGATCGGCTATGCCGCCATTGGCCTGCGCGTCTGGATGGCCGCTCGGCAGCATCGCTAAGCCATTGCCCCGCAAGCCTCCACAAGCCAGATCTCCCCGAGGCGATGGCACGCATCGCAGCAACAATCATGCAGGTAAACCCCGTGCAAAACAGTTTTTGCAGCGCCCGGCAAGCCTTGCCGCATATGATGTACAACAGATTCGATAGCGCACCCGGCGTGTTCGCGGGACGCTCCTTCACGACCGGGAGGTGACGATGGACATCAGCAACCAGATCAAGACGAGGCGCGAGGCGATGGGGCTCTCCCAAGAACAGCTCGCCGAGAAACTCTACGTGTCGCGTCAGACGATCTCGAACTGGGAGCGGGACAAGATGTATCCGGACGTCCAGAGTCTGCTCATGCTGAGCATCCTGTTCGACACCTCCATAGACACGCTCGTGAAGGGAGACGTGACCGTTATGGAAGAGGCAGTCGAAAGAGATCGCAAGCGCATGGGAACGCGGATGCTATGGCTGGCCGTGCTGATGCTTGCGTTGCTGGCGGTGGCGTTCGCGCTGATACTGTCGCCGGCGTTTAACTGGATGGAGGGCACCTGGGGCGCCGGCGTCGCCGCGGCTGCGGCGTTCCTGCCGGCGATAGCGGCGCTTGTTGTCGCAACCGTCCTCGAGCGCATCAAGCGCGAGAACGACCTGGTGACATACCGCGAGATCCTCGCCTTCATGAGCGGCGAGGCGGACATCGAGCGCGATCCGCGGGTACTCCCCCGCCGCGCGTGGCCGACGAAGCATCGACTGGCGTACGACTTGCTGACCTTCTTCGCCGCGGCCGCCATCGGCGGAGCACTCGGCTTTGCCGTGTGGGGGCTGCTGAACTAGAGGCAGCATCTGCCGAAGTCCGCATCACGCGCGTCAAGAATCGGCGCTTTTGGGCGCCAGCGTTGCGCTCGTGATGCGGACTCGAAGGTGCCCGCAGCCGAAGACTTCAAATTGACTGCAAGCACTAGTAAAATTCCAGCTACTCAACGGTCCCTTCCGAAGGCCTTCATGAGAATGCTGACGATGCCGCAGAGAATGCCTCCAATTGGCCAAGGCAGCCAAAAGTAGCCGACGATGGAATCGGCCGCCTGACGCCCACTACCGATGGCGTCCCATGTGGTCCCAGCGAACGAAGGACCCAAAAACAGCCAACTCAGCGCAACGATGGTGGAAACGAGCATGATGACACCGCAAGCAGCCTCGATCTTCTCGTGCGTGCGCTTTGCGGAGCGCAGCTCGTTGCGTACCGCTTCAGGAACATCGATGCGGGCGATGTCCTCAACCTCGAGTTCCTCGACCGCATCGCGGTTGTACTCATCGATATCCACGCGACCGTACATCATGCCCGCATGGACAATCAGCCATACGCCCACCGCGACCAGGGCGAGCAGCGCAGCGCCCGCAGGAGCCTCCGCGCCAGACTCATGCTCGATGAAGTTGCCCAGCAGAACCCCCATCATGATGAGCATGAGCCCGGTAACCAACCCGCGTACCAGCACCTGGCGCGCCTGAAGACGATCATCGTCAGTATAAAAATCCTCGATAAAGGGATGCGCCTTCACAAAAGCAGAGTGCTCCATGCCAGCAGAAACCAAGATGCCAATGCCCACAAGCACGCCGGAGAACAGGGCGGCCAGCCCCAGAAGCTCGCCCCAACTTGCAGCCATACTGCTATTGAACAGGCCGCGCAGAGCCGTCCCTTCCTCAAAAAGCACGAGCCCCACAACGCCCAGGATAAACGCGGCGACACCCGTGGGAACTCGCTTGGCAAACGAGCGCATGTGGTCGTCATAGCCACACACATCCGTCGCGGGACCGGGCGGCACGGTAGCGACGGCGGGTGCCGGAGCGCGATCGGTAAGGTCACCCTGCACCAGGTCATCGAGCGAGCACTCGAAAATCTGGCACATTTTGATGAGCTTATCCATCTCCGGGTAGGACTTCTCGGCCTCCCACTTGGTGACGGACTGGCGGGATACCCCAAGCAGCATGGCGAGCTGCTCCTGGGTCATATGGCGCTCGGCGCGCAGATACTGAAGGTTGGTACGGAAGCTCATAGTAGGTCCTCTCGTTGGCTGGAAGCGGGCACGCGGGCGTCGTGATCTTGGCTCACGGCGACGGCGCGGGCGCGGCATCCCAGCGTTCGGTGCTTTCCTGCCGGCGACTTACACACTACGGTAGCCACATGGCGGAAACCACCAACTTGAGGCTTCATTTTACGCAACCTGCAGGCACCCTATGGTTGCAAACCGCAGGTAGATTGAATGGACGTCAAATTATTAGGAGCTTGCATCACCTGTGAACTCAAACGGTCCCCGCCGATGTTACGACCCGTTGCTTGCGGCAACGGGCCATCTGCGGGCAGCATTGCGGTAACGTAGGAACCGGGCGAGAGAAAGGATCCGCCATGCTGAACGAGAACATCCAGGTCCTCAGGAAATCGAAAGGGCCATCGCAGGAGGAGCTCGCGCTCAAGCTGAACGTGGTGAGGCAGACGGTTTCCAAATGGGAACGCGGGCTCTCGGTGCCCGACGCGGAGATACTCGTCGCCCTCGGTGAGACGCTCGACGTGCCGGTGAGCAAAGACGAGGCGCGAGGCGATGGGGCTCTCCCAAGAACAGCTCGCCGAGAAACTCT
>ERZ839489.1839-NODE-1839-length-11433-cov-4.802777_pt1 | contig 11433 bp, 11 predicted proteins | sample MGYA00519938_ERZ839489 | MGnify/ENA primary metagenome ERZ839489 (study PRJEB31850, sample SAMEA3708846) | human gut metagenome | biome: human gut; feature: human-associated habitat; material: faeces | place: China | collected 2014 ... | reverse complement strand
GAAAAACTTCAAAAAAAGTTATAAATTTTTTTGTCGTGGGCTTGACATACGGGTGCCACAAATTTTGAGGATGAGTCAACAACTCCGACAGGAAAAGAGATTCAGATGATCATGAAAAATAAAGTTCCAAAGTTTGGAAATGATGATGACTATGCAGATAAATGGGTTGTAGCAATTGAGGAATATGTTGGACATAGTCTAAATCATGATTATAAGAGTTCAAAATATGGAAAAGGTCCAGTACCTTGTTGTTTCGCTTATAGCCAGACGCCGGTAACCGGAAATATTTCATTTGGAAGCCGTATTGGAGCAACACCGGATGGAAGATCAGCAGGAGAACCGGTAAATAACGGAGTATCTCCGGCAAATGGTTCTGAACGGAACGGGGCAACTGCTGCATGCAATTCTGTTGCAAAGATTCCTACAATCTATGACCAGAAAGGAAATATTTTCAATATGAGACTTGCACCATCTACAATTGCAAACCAGGAATCCAGACAGAAAATTCTTGATATGATGCGGGCATTATTTGATAAGGATGCAGAGCAGATTCAGTTTAACGTTGTAGATAATGAAGTCTTAAAAGAAGCACAGAAAAGACCGGAGGACTTCCCGGATTTGATGGTTCGAGTATCTGGATACAGTGCATTATTTACCTCACTGGGAGTTGCGTGTCAGAATGATGTGATTAATCGAACAGAGGTTGAGATGTAAATGGAAAAAGCAAGGATTTTCAATATTGAACGTTGCGCAACAGAAGATGGACCAGGAATCCGAACAACAGTGTTCTTGAAGGGGTGTAACCTTCGGTGCAAATGGTGCGCAAATCCAGAGTCACAGTCTTTTAAACCGGAAATCCTTTTTAAAGAAATAAAATGTATTGGCTGCGGGAAATGTATAAATAGTTGCCCGCAGCAGGCTATTAAGAACATGCCGGGGTACGGGATGATTACAGACTCTGATAAATGTAAATTGTGCGGGACATGCATAGATGGATGTTATGCAGATGCAAGAGTCAGACAGGGAACGGATTACACAGTGGAAGAATTGATGGAGGTTCTGGGGCGAGATGAACATTACTATCTTGCATCAGGAGGAGGGATTACATTTAGCGGTGGAGAACCGTTAATGTATTCAAAATTCATTCATGCGTGTGCGAGAAAGATAAGAAAAAGAGGCTGGAATATATTGATAGAGACTTGTGGGCAAGTACCACAAGAAAATATTGAAATGATTGTTCCTGATGTAGATACAATTTATTGTGATTATAAACATTATGATCCTGAAAAGCATAAAGAGCTGACAGGAGTGGATAATCGACAGATCATCAGTAACATTCGGTGGATAGATGAACATTTTGAAGGGGATTTTTATCTGAGATATCCATACATCCCAGGATGCAATGATGGCACAGAGGCGATTGAACAATTCCTGAAATTTGCAGAACAGCTTTCAAAGGTGAAAGAAGTAGTATTTTTACCATATCATCGGTTAGGACTTCCAAAATATCAGGGACTTGGAAGAATGTATGAAATGGGAGATATGAAATCACTGAAAGTCCAGGATTTGAATTTCCTGAAAGAATATGAAAATAAATATGATTTAAAAATAAAAATTCAATAAGAATAGGGGACAGAGTATGGGTGAAGTAAATAAGACCATGGTGGCACTGGATTGTGGAAACTCATCCTATCGAGTGGTTCTTGGAAGATATCGGGATGGAAAAATAGAAAGTACAGTTATAAAACAGATTCCCAACGGAATGGAAAAAGTCGGAGAGTATTACTACTGGGATATCAGGAAGATATTTGATGGTTTTATAGAAACTTTAAAAAGTATTGTTGACAGTGGTGAAAAAATCGATTCTATCGGAATTTGTACATGGGGAGTAGATTTTGCCATGTTTGATTCGAATGGCGAGATGATTCAGAATCCGCTTTGTTATCGGAATACAATTGGTGAGCGCGTGCTGGCTTCGCTAAGTGAAGATGAAAAGAAAAAAATGTTTTACCAGACAGGGATTTTGTGTGACAAAATTAATTCCGTTTATATGCTTGCAGGAATGAATGAAGAATTTTCAGATGTAATGGAAAAAGCAGATAAATGTCTGATGGTTCCGGATGTTTTGAATTATTTCTTAACAGGGAAGATGGTCAACGAGCCAAGTGAGTTAAGCACAACACAGCTTATGGATGTGAAAGAGAAGAAAATCAGTTCCGAGATATGTGAAAAATTTAAAATTCCGGAAAAATTATTCTCTGAAATTGGCGTACATGGAACGAAAATAGGGGATATAAAAAAAGAGGTTCTCAGAAAACTTGGAATTGATTATGAGATTCCAATCATATGTGTTCCGTCTCATGATACAGCATCTGCCGTTGCCGCAATTCCAGCACAGGAAAAGGATTTTGGATTTGTAAGCTGTGGAACATGGTCGCTGATAGGAACGGAACTGGATGAGCCAATTCAGAATGACGAAGTGATTCAGTCCAGTCTGACAAATGAACTTGGCGCATTTGGAAAGATTACTTTATTAAAGAACAACGCAGGAATGTTTATAGCAAACTGTCTTCGAAAAGAATTGTGTGCTGCTTATGGAAGAGAAGTACCATGGAGCGAAATTACACAGATGGCAGAGAGTGCAAAAGGAGAGGTTTTCATTGATCTGAATGACATTAGATTTTTTAATCCGGAAAGTATGTCACGGGAAGTCTGGGGATCTCTTACAGAGAGCGGACAGGCAGATGGTGAAATGGAATGGGGGATTTTGTTTAGGGCATTTTATGAATCACTGGCCTGCTCTTATGCAATCACACTTGAAGATGCACAGAAGATTAGCGGCAGGAATTTTGAAAAAGTGTATATTGTCGGTGGCGGAGCCGCAAGCAGTATTTTGCTGAGACTGATGTCGGGTTATACAGAAAAACCAGTTGTGGTATGTTTTGGAGAAAGTACTTCCATGGGAAATCTGGCAGTACAGTTAAAATATTTCGAACCAGAGTTAGAACTTGGGGATATCCGAAATATTATCGCAAAATCTTATCGTACAGAACTGATACAGGAAAAGAATGAAAATGCAGAGAAAATAAGAATGCGTTACAGAGCAGTTTTAAACCATTAGATAGCAGGGAGGGAAGAAGAAAAGTAACAAAATGCAGCCAAAGAGGAAGGAGGATAAAAAGAAATGCAGGACAATATATTAGAAATGCGAGATATTACGAAAAGTTTCTTTGGAGTAAAAGTCCTGAAAAATGCTCAGTTGACAGTGAAAAAGGGTCAGGTACATATTCTACTGGGAGAAAATGGAGCAGGAAAATCTACACTGATCAAAATATTGTCAGGTGCATATGGTAGAGAAGAAGGAACCGTGATTTTAGATGGAAATGAAATGCCGCCAATGCCACCGGGAGAGGTAATTAAGGCAGGTGTCAGTGTAATCTATCAGGAATTCAATCTTGTTCCGGAAATGTCAGTATATGAAAATATTTTTCTTGGAAAAGAGATTGTAAAAGGAGGCCGTGTAGACCATAAGAAAGAGATTGAAGAAGCGAAAAAATGCATGGATCGCGTGGGACTGGATTGCAGCCCGAAGACTTTAATTTCAGAATTGAGCGTGGCGAAAAAACAGCTGGTAGAGATTGCGAAAGCAATATCAAATGATGTTAAAATCCTGGTTCTGGACGAGCCAACAGCAGCAATCACTGACAAAGAAACAGAAATGTTGTTTGATATTATCAGAGAACTGAAAAAGCAAGGAATAGGTATTATTTATATTTCTCATCGTCTGAGTGAACTTTTGGAAATCGGTGATGTATGTACGGTTATGAGAGATGGTGAATATATCGATACTGTTAATATCAAAGATACGACAGAGGATGAATTGACACGGTTGATGGTAGGACGTCAAGTTTCTTTTGAAAAACTGGAAAATCCGCACTTAAAGAAAGACGAAGTTGTACTTTCCGTAAAAAATCTGAATTATAAGAATCTGGTAAGAAATGTATCCTTTGATCTGCACAAGGGCGAGATCCTTGGATTTGCAGGACTGGTAGGAGCCGGAAGAACCGAAACAGCAAAAACAATTATTGGAGACTACAAAAAAGACAGCGGTACAGTAATCTACAAGGGAAAAGAAATCGGAACGAATTTATCAGAGAATATTAAGAACGGAATTGTATATCTAAGTGAGGACAGAAAAGATGAAGGATTGATTCTGATGCATTCCGTGGCAGAAAACATTGCACTGCCAAATCTTCCGAAGTTGTGTAAACCGTTTTTAAATCGAAGAAAAGAACGCAGTGTTTCCAAAGATTATATTAAAAGTCTGAAAATCAAGACGTTTTCAGAACTGACAGATGCGAAGAACCTGTCAGGTGGAAACCAGCAGAAAGTTGTTATTGCAAAATGGTTATATTCGGATGCTGATATTTACATTTTTGATGAGCCTACCAGAGGAATTGATGTAGGTGCCAGAGATGAAATATATAACATTATGTATGATCTGATTGCAAAGGGAGCCTCCATTATTATGATTTCATCAGATCTGGTAGAAGTATTGAAGATGAGTGACCGGGTTGTGGTTATGCGGGAAGGACGCATAAATGGAATTGTCGAAAATGATGGAATGCTGACTCAGGAAGAGACTATGAAAATGGAACTTGCGGAGGAGGAAAAACATGAAGGATAAACGAGTAAATATATCGGACTGGATAATTTATATAGGAATGATTTGTATTTTCGTTGTATTTACAATCATTTGTTCAGCCCTTGGAAAACAGTTCTTAACGCTGAATAACGTTATGAATATTATTAATCAGGCCAGCATTAACGCAGTAGTAGCTATTGGAGCATCGCTAGTTATTCTGACAGGAGGGATAGATCTTTCTGTAGGATCCGTCGTAGGATTTGTTGGAATATTTCTTGCACTGAGACTTCAGGAAGGAATGCCAATTCCTGTTGCGATTATCCTTTGCCTGGTGCTTGGAGCGGCAGTCGGACTTTTTAATGGTATACTTATCAGTTATGGAAAGGTTCCGGCATTTATAACACTTGGTTCTATGCAGGCAGTCAGAGGTCTGGCTCAGATTATCAATGGAGGACAGGCAGTATCTGGATTCCCGCTGGAAATCGGAGCTGTTATGAAAACAAAATTATTTGGAGTAATTCCAATAGGTGTACTGTATGTAATTGTATTTTATGCAGTAATGATCCTGATTCTTTCCTATACAAAATTTGGACGCCGTATTTACGCGCTTGGAGGAAATGAACATGCGGCAAGACTTTCTGGTATTAAAGTAAAAAAACTAGAAGTTGCGGTATATGTACTGTGTGGAATTTTCGCAGCATTTGCAGGAGTTATGCTTCTTTCAAGATTGTTATATGCAGATCCAAGTGCAGGAAACTCTTATGAGATGAATGCAATCGCAGCATCCGTTATCGGTGGAATTTCCATGTCAGGTGGAAAAGGAAGACTTGCAAATACAGTCGCAGGTGCAATTATTCTGGCAACACTCACAAATGGTCTTCAGATTATGAACGTAGCTACATATTATCAGACGGTCATTACAGGACTTGTAGTTATTGTTGCGGTATTTGTAGATAAGAGAAAAGAAAGAAAAGCTGAGTAATATCAGAATGATATATGAAATAAATGCACACTTAAAAACAAAACGAAGGAGGAAGATTATGAAGAAAAAATTAGTGAGTATGATTCTCTGTGTAGCAATGGTGGCTACAATGGCTGTTGGATGTGGAAGCGGAGCAAAAAACAGCGGCAGCAGCAACAATGACAAGGTGGCAGATGCAACGACAGAAGTTTCCGATGCGCTTGTAGAGGAAATGAAATCTATGGTTCCAGATGGAGATTACAGTAAATATACAATCGGATTTTGTGGTATGACATTGAATAATGAGTATCATATTATTGTTGCTAATGCAGTACAGCAGGCATGTAATGCATTAGGAATCAAATGTGAGATTCAGGCAGGATCACAGCATGCATCGGTTGAGGAACAGTTGACAATTATTGAGAACTACGTTTCACAGGGAGTAGATGGTATCATTCTTGTACCGGCGGCTTCCGAAGGTCTGATTTCAGCTCTTCAGGAGTGTGAATCTGCAAATATTCCAGTTATCAATCTAGATACAAAGTTAGATGATTCTACATTAAAGACACTTGGCAAAGATATTCCATTCTATGGAACAGACAACTATGTCGGTGGTCAGCTCGTTGGTGAAGAGGTTGCGCAGATGTATCCGGATGGATGTAAAACAGCGATCTTAAGAGGTGTTCAGGGTCAGACAAATGATGATGACAGATATAATGGATTCCTTGATAAAGCAGGTGATGTTGTTGATCTTGTTGCAGAGCAGCATGCAAACTGGGAGACAGATCAGGGTTACACAGCAATCCAGAATATTATTCAGGCAAATAAAGATCTTCAGGTTATCTATTGTGAGAACGACCTGATGGGAATCGGAGCTTATCAGGCAGTAGATGAAGCCGGACTTACAGATCAGATTAAAATTTTCTCATATGATGGTGTGACAGAAGGATTACAGTATGTAGTGGATGGAAAGTTTGTGTCAACTTGTGCGCAGCAGCCAATTAAGATGGGTAAATTAGGTGTTGCAAACATGGCTAAGATCTTTGCAGGTAAAGATGCAGAATCTTACATTGATACAGGATGCGAACTGATTACAAGCGAGAATGCAAAACAGACGCTTGAAGAGACAAAGAAATACACAGCTGAAATTAGTCCATCCAAATAATTAAGGAAGGAAATCAGGAGGGCAGGACATGAATTATAAAAAATTAATCGTAGATAGTGGAAAACGTATGGCAGGATCTGGATTAACCGTAGAGACATGGGGAAATATCAGTGTCAGAGATCCAGAAACAGGTCTCGTATATCTGACACCGAGTGCAATGCTTTACGATACAATCGCGGAAGATGATGTTGTAGTATGTACTTTAGACGGAAAGATTGTGGAAGGAACAAGAAAACCGACGATTGAGACAGAGATGCATTTGTCTGTGTATAGAAACAGAGCAGAAGTGAATGCGGTTGTTCATACACATCCACTGTATTCTATGGTTTACGCAGCACAGGGAAAGGATATTCCACTGATTATTGATGAGGCAGCCCAGATTATGGGAGATGTATGTAGATGTACGGAGTATGCACTTCCGGGATCACAGGAACTTGCAGACAATTGTGTAAAGGCGCTGGGAGAAAAGGCAAATTCATGTCTGATTCATTCTCATGGAGCAGTATGTGTCGGAGAAAATATGGAAGGCGCTTTTAAAGTTGCAAAAGTGTTGGAAGTTACATCCCAAATTTACTATATGATAGAAGCAACAGGTGGAAAACCAGTAGGAATCTCTGACGAAAATATAGCAGCGATGCAGGATTTTGTGAAAAATTCATATGGTCAAGGAAAATAAATAATAGTTAAAATAGGTGTGCGTTATTTATTGGGGATTACAAGACGGAGGTTTATCTGTAGAGTAATCCCCTTTTGTTCTATATATATGGAAAGAAATTGACATAAAAAAATGGCTATATTATAATTTGAAATAAATAGAACGGACGCCCGAAGAGAGGCCCCTTAAAATAGTTGGGGGGATAGAATATATTAATGGAAGAAAAAAATAAAAAGAGCCAGGGAAAAAAATATCTGGGGATTCGGGAAATTGCAAAGATGGCTGGAGTATCAACTGCAACAGTTTCCAGAGTTATGAATCATCCAGAAAAATGTTCGGCAAAGACAATAGAAAAAGTCACAAAGATAATAGAAGATAATCATTATATACCGAACGATACGATTAAATCTATTTTTGCAAACGAGTCTAATATTATAGCGGTCTTTATACAAGATATTAATAATCCGTTTTATACAAAACTGGTGCTGGAAATTAATGAATTGTGTTTTGAAAATAATTATATGTTATTGATTTGTGACACGGAAGATGATCAGAATAAAGAAAAAGCTTATTTAGAATATTGCATAGCAAAAAGATGTGCAGGAATTATTCTGACTGAAGGGTATTCATGGGAAATATTTAAGAATGCAGATGTACCAGTGGTATTTTTTGATCGAGGACGAGATGAAAAGTCGGTTTATGTAGCCTCAGATAATTATGAAAGTGCTAGAAAAGTTGTGAATTATCTGTGCAATTTAGGTCATGAAAAGATTGCGTTTGTTGGGGCAATGGGAGATTTTGAATCTGTGCAGTGCCGATATCGGGGATATAGGGATGAACTAAAAGCGCGAGGCGTTACCTTTGAACAGCAATATGTATATGGAGAGAGAGGGTATATGTGTGCTGAAATGGGACGAAATGCACTGAGGTATTTTCTGTCATTGGAGGAACCGCCAACAGCAATTTTTTGTGCCTGTGATATACTAGCACTTGGTGTGGTAAATGCTGCGCAAAAAATGAATATTAAAATCCCGGAGCAATTATCAGTATGCGGCTTTGATCATGTTATGGATGATTATTTTTATGTACAGTTAACGACAGTGGAACAAGATGTACCGGGAATTGCGAAAGCGTTATTTGAGGAAATCATTAATTATCAAGATGATCCACGTCGCAGAATTGTAAAAAGTAAATTCATATATGGAGAAACATGTGCCCGGGTTCAGGGATAATGAAATATGAGGATATATTGAAGCCGCAACTAAGGCGCGCAAGATAATAGAAAGGAATTGAAAAATGGAAACAAGAGTAGACAAAGTTGCAGAAAAACATAAGAATGGATACAACTGTGCACAGGCAGTAGCGTGTGCATATTGTGATCTGGTTGGAATTGATGAAGAAACGATGTTTCGTATGACAGAAGGGCTTGGCCTTGGAATGGGCGGCATGGAAGGAACATGTGGAGCTGTCACAGCAGCCTGTGTAATTGCCGGTGCCAAGAATAGTACTGTGGAAATGGGTGGTCCGGGAAGTAAAGGGGCAACTTATAAAATATCCAAAGAAATTGTGCGCAGATTCAAAGAGGAGAGCGGCAGCGTAATCTGTAAGGAATTAAAGGGAGTCGAGACAGGAACGCCGGCAAAAGCCTGTCCGGATTGTGTGAAAGATGCAGCCCGCATATTGGAAGAGGTTGTATTTGGCGAGTAGAAAAGTCACCTGTCCATTAGAGGTTGCATATAATAAAAGGAAAAGATGAAAGCACATTTATTATAAAAGGAAGAAAGGCAAAAATAGAAGGATAAAAACATCATGGATAACATCATTTTAATAGGCATGCCGGCAGTGGGAAAAAGTACAGTGGGAGTCATTGTCGCAAAACGTCTTGGATACAATTTTGTAGATACAGATCTGGTCATCCAGGAAAAGGAAGGAAAGCTTCTTAGAGAGATCATAGCGAAGATTGGACCGGACGGTTTCCTGGAAGTAGAGGATAGGATCAATGCTGAAATCGAGGCGGAAAAAACAGTGATCGCACCGGGCGGAAGCGTTGTATATTGTGAAAATGCAATGAAACATTACAAAGAAATCGGAAAAATCGTATATTTGCAGGTATCATTTGAAACAATAAATAAGAGACTTAGAAATGCAAAGAGCCGTGGAGTCGTACTGCGTGACGGACAGACATTGAAGGATTTATACGAAGAACGTGTAAAATTATTTGAAAAATATGCAGATGTGACAGTGTGCGAAGATGGATTGGAACTGGAAGAAACGATTGAGAAAGTGTTGGCGAGTCTGAACTAATCCATGCGACGGAAGTTCAAATGTTACAAAAACATTACGTAAATGTAAAAAATATTTTACGTGGCAAGTGTTTTGTGCTATACTGTTGTGGTACCCATAAGAGGGCGTGTTATTGTCATGCCATAAAAATATGACTTGACATACGGGGAGTTTATATAATATACTGTCCCTCGACCATGCATTTTTGTCTCGCTCAGGGATAAGGAGCTTGAGAGAAGGAAAGATGCATAATATTTTAGAGAATATTGGTAGAATATATAGAGGTGTTATCTATGGAGCAATATATTATTAAGGGAGGTCACCCGCTTGTAGGCGAGGTGGAGATTGGTGGAGCGAAGAATGCGGCACTTGCGATTCTTGCTGCAGCAATTATGACAGATGAGACAGTCCGTATTGAGAACCTTCCAGATGTTAATGATATTAATGTACTTCTGGATGCGATTGCAGGTATTGGAGCAATGGTACAGCGTACAGACCGCCACACTGTTAAGATCAATGCGAAAGCAATTCATGATTTCAATATTGAATATGATTATATTAAAAAGATTCGTGCATCTTATTATCTGTTAGGTGCATTACTTGGTAAATACAAACATGCGGAAGTACCGCTTCCGGGCGGATGTAACATTGGAAGCCGTCCTATCGATCAGCATCTGAAAGGATTCCGTGCACTTGGAGCAGATGTAGAGATTGAATATGGTAAGATTCTTGCTGAAGCGGACCGCCTGGTCGGAAAGCACATTTACTTTGATGTAGTCAGTGTTGGAGCAACCATTAATGTTATGATGGCAGCTACAATGGCAGAGGGACTTACCATTATGGAGAATGTTGCAAAAGAACCTCACGTTGTTGATGTTGCAAACTTCCTCAACAGCATGGGAGCAAATATCCGTGGTGCCGGAACAGATGTGATCAAGATCCGTGGTGTTCAGAAACTTCACGGAACAGATTATTCTGTAATCCCAGATCAGATTGAAGCCGGAACATTTATGTTTGCAGCAGCAGCTACAAAAGGCGATGTGACAGTGTTGAATGTAATCCCGAAACATCTGGAAGCAACAATTGCAAAGCTTCTTGAAATTGGCTGCGAAGTAGAGGAATTTGACGATGCAGTTCGTGTAGTGTCAAAGGGAGACTTAAGAAGCACACATGTGAAGACATTACCATATCCGGGATTCCCGACAGATATGCAGCCGCAGATGGGCGTTACACTGGCTTTATGCAAAGGGACAAGTATTGTGACAGAGAGTATCTTCGAGAATCGTTTTAAATATCTTGACGAGCTCGCAAGAATGGGTGCAAATGTCAAAGTAGAAGGAAATTCTGCAACGATTGAAGGTGTTGAGAAGCTTTCAGGAGCAAGGGTAAGCGCACCGGATCTTAGAGCAGGAGCAGCACTTTGCATTGCAGGTCTTGCAACTGACGGAATCACGATTGTTGACGACATTGTGTATATCCAGAGAGGATATGAGCGTTTCGAGGAGAAAATCCGTGGAATCGGCGGAATCATTGAACGTGTGTCTACAGAGCGTGAGATTCAGAAGTTCAAGCTGAAAGTCAGCTAATACAACAGAAAGTAAGATATGTATATTGACATTTCTTATGTATTGCGATAAAGTCATACATGTTACAAGATAATAATAATATTTTTCTCTTATTCAGAGCAGTGGAGGTACAAAGGACCTGTGAAGCTGCGGCAACCC
>ERZ839489.1834-NODE-1834-length-11467-cov-3.317911_pt1 | contig 11467 bp, 12 predicted proteins | sample MGYA00519938_ERZ839489 | MGnify/ENA primary metagenome ERZ839489 (study PRJEB31850, sample SAMEA3708846) | human gut metagenome | biome: human gut; feature: human-associated habitat; material: faeces | place: China | collected 2014 ... | reverse complement strand
GCGATTTAAAATGGCGAGATGCGTTGCTGGTCGCACATCGTGTGAACAGTAACATTGTGCAGAATCAGAGTAGATTTTTGCACAATAAAAGACGGACAGAAAGTTCTGCCCGTCCGGAATTTCATTACCGTCTTATGTAGAATACAGCAGAGATTAGCTGAGCTCTACCTTTAAAGCATCTTCCGGTTTGAATTCATTGTAAAGGTCATAGATGTTGTGACCAGTAGACTCGCTGAGGACACGACCTTCCAGAGAGTAGCAGCGGATGAAACGCTTTTTGTCGATTGCTGACCAATGCTCTACATCCCAGCTCATGTATCCGTCTTCATCAGACTTCTTTTCTTTCAGGTATACATCAACCTGGCGTCCGTCTACCATAATGTCTACAAGTTTCTTTGTGTCGGCTTCCAGCTCGACATTGTTTACAGTGTCAAATACTTTCATTTTAAAATCCTCCTATAATATCTGATCAGAATCTTCAGAAATATATTCCCCATACATTTGCAGATGTGATCTATTTGCACTATCTATAGTATACATAGAAGAAACCGGATAAGCAAGTAAAAAAAGTGACTATTCAGCGGCTAAGAATGTGTGGTATACTTAGAACATCTGAGAGCAGTCAGTAAAAAGAAAGCGAGACGAAGGAAATGATATTTGATACACATGCACATTATGATGATGAACAGTTTGACGGGGACCGGGATGAGCTTTTAAAATCTATGCCGGATCTTGGAGTCGGAACAATCGTGGATGTAAGTGCGACTTATGAATCCTGTGAGAAGGTTTTGGCACTTGCCGGAAAGTATCCACATGTTTATGCTGCAATCGGTGTGCATCCGGATGAGGTTGGAGAACTTAACGAAGATAAGATCCAGCACATGAAAGAACTCTGCTGCAACAAAAAAGTGGTTGCAGTCGGAGAGATCGGTCTGGATTATTATTGGGATAATGAACCGCATGAGGTACAGCAGAAGTGGTTTATCCGCCAGCTGGAGCTCGCGGGAGAAGTAAAGAAACCAGTAATTATCCACAGCAGGGAAGCTGCCGCAGATACCATGTATATCATGAAAAATTATGCACAGGGGCTTGGCGGAGTTATTCACTGCTATTCCTATTCACGTGAAATGGCTGAAGAATATGTGAAGATGGGATTCTATATTGGAATCGGTGGAGTCGTCACATTTAAGAATGCAAAGAAATTAAAAGATGTTGCAGCTGCGATCCCGATCGAGAAGATCGTGCTGGAGACAGACTGCCCGTATATGGCACCGGAGCCGTACCGTGGCAAACGGAATCAGTCTTCTTATATCCGGTATGTGGCTGAGAAAATTGCAGAGTTAAAAGAGATGAGTCCGGAAGAAGTGATCGCTGTGACAGAGAAAAATGCGAGAGATCTGTACGGCATCTAAGACGCAGGCAATGAATAATCAGGAGAATAACAGATGAAAACACCTACACTTGGAAATCCGCAGAATACCATTGAGATTCTGCAAAAATATAATTTTAATTTTCAGAAAAAATTTGGACAGAACTTTCTGATCGATGAGCATGTGCTGGATAAGATCATTCGTGCAGCCGAGATCACAAAGGATGATTACGTGTTGGAGATCGGCCCTGGAATCGGGACGATGACACAGTACCTTGCCTGTGCGGCAAGAGAAGTAACTGCAGTTGAGATAGACCGTGCGCTGATTCCAATTCTTGAAGACACGTTAAAAGAATATGACAACGTATCGATCATCAATGAAGATATCCTGAAGGTGGATATTGCAGCACTTGCAAAGGAGAAGAACGGAGGACGGCCGATCAAGGTGGTTGCGAATCTTCCATATTATATAACGACACCGATCATCATGGGCTTGTTTGAAAGCCATGTGCCGCTTGAGAGTATTACGGTTATGGTACAGAAAGAAGTGGCTGACCGTATGCAGGTAGGACCGGGAACAAAGGATTATGGTGCACTTTCACTTGCTGTACAGTATTATGCAGAGCCGTATATTGTTGCAAATGTACCCCCGAACTGTTTCATGCCGCGTCCGGCAGTCGGCTCAGCAGTAATCCGCCTGACAAGACATCAGAAGCCTCCGGTAGAGGTTATGGATGAAAAGCTGATGTTCCGCCTTATACGGGCATCCTTTAATCAGAGGAGGAAGACTTTGGCAAATGGCCTTAAGAATTCAGGAGAGCTGAATCTTTCGAAGGAAGTCATTACTGCTGCGATAGAGAAACTCGGAAAAGGAAGCAGTGTCCGGGGAGAAGCACTGGATCTGGAAGAATTTGCCAGACTGACTAATATTATAAAGGAGGAAATGGAGCATGAGGTATGAAATCAAGGGTGATACCCTTCCGGTAGTGATCTGCCATCTGGAAGCTGGCGAGCGGATGATCACAGAGCGGGGATCCATGGCATGGATGTCTCCGAATATGAAGATGGAGACTTCGACAAATGGAGGATTTGGAAAAGCATTTGGAAGAATGTTCTCTGGAGAAGCGATGTTCCAGAATATCTATACCGCACAGGGCGGGAATGGACTGATCGCATTTGCATCCAGCTTTCCGGGTTCGATCAAGGCATTTGAAATCGGACCGGGGCAAGAATATATTTTTCAGAAAAAAGCATTCCTTGCTGGCGAACCTGGAGTAAATATATCTGTTCATTTTCACAAGAAAGTGGCTTCAGGACTATTTGGAGGAGAAGGATTTATCTTGCAGAAGGTATCCGGAAATGGAATTGTATTTGCAGAATTCGATGGACATGTGGTAGAATACGAATTACAACCGGGGCAGCAGATCGTGATTGATTCCGGTTATTTGGCAGCGATGAGTGTAACATGCCAGATGGATATCCAGACTGTGCCGGGACTTAAGAATATTGTCTTTGGCGGAGAAGGATTATTTAATACGGTTATTACAGGACCGGGACATGTATGGCTTCAGACAATGCCGATCAGCAGTGTGGCAGATTCATTGAGACCATATTTTCCAACAAGTAGTAAGTAGTTTACAAATAAGAAGAAGGGACGGGGGACGATGCTAAAAGTGCGTGTTTCCGTCCTTCATTCATACTTTCTGCAGTATTTGCAGAACCTTTAACAGAAAGGAGTAGGTGTATGACAAATTCAGTGAACAGTGCGAAAGATCTGGATAGCATTCTGTTTGATATTTCGCCGAAAATCAAGGAACTTGCCGGATTATGTGAAGCGAATACCGGGATCGACAAAGAACTTTTTGTAAAGCATGATGTAAAAAGAGGTCTCCGTGATGTAAACGGAAAAGGAGTCCTTGCGGGACTTACCAACATTTCCGATGTATGTGCCAAAAAGATTGTAAATGGCGAAGAAGTTCCGTGTGCCGGTAATTTGTATTATCGAGGCTATAACATCAAGGATCTGGTTCGTGGATTCCTGGATGCGGATCATTTTGGATATGAAGAAATTGCATATCTGCTTCTTTTTGGTGAACTTCCGACGGTTGTACAGCTGGATGGGTTTCATGAGACACTGACGGAGAGAAGGACACTTCCGCCGAATTTTGTGCGCGATGTTATTATGAAGGCACCGAGCCATGATATGATGAACAATATTTCAAGGGCGATTCTGAATCTGTATTCTTACGATGAAAAAGCTGATGATACTTCAATCCCGAATGTTCTCAGACAGTGTCTGAACCTGATCAGTGAATTTCCGATGCTGATGGTCTACGGATATCATGCATACAATTATCGTCAGGGTCAGGATATGTACATCTATGCACCGGATCCGCAGAAGTCCACCGCGGAAAATATTCTGATGATGCTTCGTGAAGACCGACAGTATACGGAGCTGGAAGCAAGGATTCTGGATATGGCACTTGTGCTGCATATGGATCACGGTGGTGGAAATAACTCTACATTTACTACCCACGTTGTCACTTCGTCCGGAACAGACACCTATTCTACAATTTCTGCTGCAATGGCATCGTTAAAAGGTCCGAAGCACGGCGGTGCGAACATCAAAGTGACGCAGATGTTTGCTGATATGAAAGAAGAGGTCAAAGACTGGGAAGATGACGATGAGGTAAGAGCATATCTGGAAGGTCTGCTTGCAAGGGAGAGGTTTGATAAAAAAGGTCTGATCTATGGAATGGGTCATGCGATTTATTCAGTATCTGATCCACGTGCTGAGATTTTCAAGAAATTTGTGGCTCAGCTTGCACATGAAAAAGGATACGATAAAGAATACGCACTTTATGAGAAAGTGGAACATATGGCACCGGAAATCATTGCCGAAAAAAGAAAGATGTATAAAGGGGTAAATGCAAATGTCGATTTTTACAGCGGACTGGTTTACCATATGCTTGGAATTCCGGAGCAGCTTTATACGCCGATCTTTGCCGCAGCGCGAATCGTTGGATGGAGTGCACATCGTCTGGAGGAGCTGATCAATGTGGATAAGATTATTCGTCCGGCATATATGCCACTGGCAGAGTATCGAGAATATAAAAATTTAAATGACAGATAGTGTTGACAAACTGCTATGTAGTATGTAAAATAAAGAAACAACTGATATGTTCAAATGACATATCAGACATTTCAAAGAGACATTTCTCAAATTGTACGATATTGTGTAAACTAGACATCAGGAAAAAAAGACTTGCGGAGGGTTGACCTATTATGGTACAGAAGAATATACGTTTTATGACTACAGGACAATTGATGACTTTTTGTAATGTCTGCCAGAAGATGAATGCAGATATTACGGTAAAGGATGTGACAGGACGTTTCGAGATCGATGCCAAATCGATCGTGGGACTGATGACGATAAGAATGGGAGAGAAGATGCATCTTCTGATCGAAGGCGAAGAGGAACATCTGGCCGACAGTTATTTTGAAAAATTTGACTGTACACCGGTTACGATTCCGTTCAGTTAAAGGCGGCACTGGATATGCCGGAGATATACGGAACAAGGAGCAGGAAGATGGAAGTTACCTATGATTATTACCGTATTTTTTATTATGCGGCAAAGTATAAAAGTTTTTCACAGGCGGCGACAATCCTGATGAGTAATCAGCCGAATGTAACGAGGGCAATCCACAATCTGGAAAGTCAGCTTGGATGCAGATTATTTATCCGGTCTAACCGGGGAGCAGAGCTTACACCGGAGGGAGAACGGCTTTATTCACATGTTGCAATTGCATACGATCATCTGCATGCAGCAGAGCTAGAGCTTGAAAATGAAAAGAAGCTGGAACAGGGAACCGTAACGATCGGGGTAAGTGAGATTGCATTGCATTTGCTTCTGCTTCCGGTGCTGGGAGAGTTTAGAAGAAAGTATCCTAAAATCAGACTTCGTATTTCGAGTTATACAGCACCACAGGCGATACAGACGGTTCGGAACGGACTTTCAGATTTTGCGGTAGCATCTACACCGGCAGAGGTGAAAAAACCTTTAAAGGCAACTCCGCTTCTTTCATTTAAAGAAATTCTGGTTGCGAATGTGGCGTACAAAGATATGTTTAAAGAACCGGTAAGTTTGAAAAAGCTGGTGGAGTATCCATTTATCTGCCTTGGGAAAAACACGTCAACTTATGATTTTTATACCAGATTTTTTCTGGAGCATGGAATTGCAGTGACGGCAGATACCGAAGCAGCAACCATCGATCAGATTCTGCCGATGGTAAGACAGAATCTGGGAATCGGGTTTATTCCGGAACCGCTTGCACAGGAAGTGATCGAGCAAGGCATTGTCATTCAGGTTCCACTATTGGAAGAACCACCGGTAAGAGAAATCTGTTTTGTGGAAGATAAGAGCAGCCCTCACAGCATGGCGGCAAACGTATTGAAAGAGATGCTGTTTCAGGCTGGAGAGAAAGAGTAAACTTTATAAGAAAGAATTATTTTGACCGGAACCAGGTGATCATCAGATCAACCATCCGGTCATAACTTTTTATCCCGTCACTTTGGCCATTTGCTTTCAGATAGTGGTCATTGATCTGACCAGATACTTCGGCGACCTTGCTGTCATATCGCTTCCAGAAGCTGCTGTTAGCCGAAAGATCTGCCTTTACATTGTCAGAAAGCCTGTTGTAGATTTCCTCAAAGGTGTCGTAGTCGACTTCGTAAAGTTCATTGGTTGCGTAGATCCAGCCAAGAAGATAGCCGCTGTAGTTGAAGGCGGTATCGTCGGCATTTACACAGGCGAGAAAACCGATAAAATTTGCTTCTTCCTCCTGCATAAATCCACGCAGATGCGAAAGTTCGTGACAGATGGTAAATGGAAGATTGTAGGAAACCATTGCGGAGTTATAGTTTGCCTCAATGGTAAATGGTGAATAGATCCCGGAAAGATTCTGTACCGAGAGAAAAGCCGGAAATAAAAGACCTTTTGGCTGTGGATAGTATCCGGAAAATTCAGGGTAGGTAGTACCGAGGGAGAACATAGCAGCCCGTGCACGATCCTGCAGGTCCTTACCCATATCAGCAAGACCGTCAGAATCCCGGTCTAAAGAATCAGAAAGTGCATTTAACTGATCAGTCAGTTCGTTGCATAAAGAGGTCAGTTCAGCCAGAGTATACTGACCGGATTCCAGGTGATATTTTTCTGCAAATGAAGTATGTCCGTAGTTGATTCCGCAGAAAAAAGTATAAATGGTAAACAGACATCCGCAGAGAAGCAGGAGTGAGGAACCGTAGCCGAGCCAGGCCGGGGTCTTTTTTTTGGCATACATTTTGTAAATGGAGCTGACCAGCATCCGGATCAAGGAAAGAAACAGAAGAATGACAAAAATATACAATCCAATTTCAGAAACAGAAAATGGGAAGATTCCGAAAAAGCGTCCGATGGACGAAACGAAAAGCGGGTAAATGGTGGAAGAATACCAGTCCGCAAATGCAGAGCTTTTGTGGCTGGTGAAAAGAGCAAGGAAACTTATGGCAAATAAAAGAATTGAAAGAATAAGTTTATGTAAAGTAGGGCGTTTCATAATAAATCCTTTCCGGTAATTAAGAATAAAAAGTATGATGTACCAGAGAGACATTCGTGCAAGGTCGTAAAAGGTTTGAGTTCATTTGATGATGAATGGCCGTGACTAACGTTCTGTGCAGGTAGATATCCGGGCACACGGTACTGCATTTACAAATAAAATATGGGACGGAGGATAACCTTCGTCCCAGAATAATATTCTGTAAAAATCAAAGTGCGGCAATCGGGCATGCCCGATTGCGCTCACTTTATGAGGGGGGAGATAGTTGTTTCCCAACTATCCATCTATTACTATACGATGAAAATGTGTCAAAAGTGTTAAGAAATTATAAAATCTGATTAAAAATATAAAAATGATAGGTTTATAGAATATTAAAAAAATCCACAACGCAAGAACCTCTCCATAATGGAGAGGTTCTTGGTGTTTTTATTGTTATCTAAAAGGAATGAGAGTAAAGTGCAGCAATCAGAATTCTGACTGCTTCTACTTTATGAGGGGGGAGATAGTTACTTTATCAACTATCTGATTATTAGTATACAGATAATTTGTGACAGAAATATGTTCAAACTCTAAAAAAAATCAAAAAAATATGAAGAAGAAATAAACAAAACAGGAAAAAATAAAAAAGGTGGGTAGTTAAATTAATTGTCATTAGCGTCAGGTAGGTGTCTGCTGGTGTGGTGGAAGGTGAAGTAGAAAACAATTCCTTTGGTGATAGAGGTAATTGTAAGTGCCCACCATACACCATTCAGACCGAGGCTGGTTTGAGTGAGGATCATGGCAAGTGGGATTCTGGCACTGGTGAGGACAATGCTGATGATACTGCAAAGCTTTGTCATACCAAGACCGGAAAGTGCGCCGATGGTCATAAGCTCAATGGTCATAAAGGTTTCGCTGAATCCGATGATGATCAGATAGTTGATCGCAATCGCCAGAACATCTTTTTCGTGGAAGAAAAGGGAAGCAATCGGTCCTGGCAGGAATACGAAAGCACCGGTTACAATGAGTCCCCAGACAGCGAGGATTTTAAATGAAATATTATATCCTTTCCGAATACGGTCTGGTTTCTTTGCACCGTAGTTCTGACCAACGAAAGCATTTAACGCAGCAGCAAAGCCGTCAGCAGTGTTCCATGAAACAGATTCAATCTGTCCGCCGACTCGCTGTGTGGCAATGGCACCTGCCCCGAATGCAGAAACCATTCGTGTGAGAATCATGGAAATCATGCAGTAAATACTGCTCTGTACTGCTGTCGGAAATCCAATTTTAAAAATACTGATGTAGTATTTTGCAGGGAAACGCGACAGTACATGCATGTTTTGCAGAATATTTGGTTCCAGATCAGAGTGCATAATCCGAATCAGCATGACGATCAGAACCAGTATCTGCGAGGTCACGGTAGCAACTGCAGCACCAACAACCTCAAGCCTTGGAAATGGTCCAAATCCGAGGATCAGAATCGGATCCAGGATCATATTACCAACCAGTCCAAGAAGATTTGCCATAAGCGGTGTCTTGGAATCTCCCTGCGCAGTAGAAAGTCCGGTCAGAGTCAGATTTAAAAATGAAAACAGAATCAGTCCGCAGGTGATCAGTGTATATAATTTCGCAGCGGTATAAGTTTTTGCATCTCCGAGGTTAAAAAAGCCGAGCAGCGGATGAATAAACACGATACATACTGCAGCAAATAAAATTCCCAGTAAAAATGTAAGTCGCAGAGCGGAAGCGGCATATCCCCTTGCCTGTTCATAGTCTCCGCGTCCACAGGCCTGTGCGACATTGACCTGTCCGCCCATTCGCGGAAGTGCCACGAGCCCTTGTGAGAGCCAGACGTACATTCCCCCAACGCCCACCCCGGCAACGGCTTTGGAACCCAGCATGCCTATCCATGCCATGTCCGTAATATTGTAGGCTGTCCCCAGCAGCGAGGAAGCCATGATCGGAAGTGCCAGCTCTGCCAGCGTCTTTAGAATCGGCCCGGAAGTCAGGTCGATTGTTTTTGTTTTACTCATTTTCTCAAATCCTTACCTGTAAAAATAATAAAATTCACCAGTGCTGCAAATATGTCAGCATGGCGTACTATGATAAGGATAACTTATGAGGAGGGGAAAGTCAATCTGGAGAATTCGCGAAAAAAACATGCCCTTTCAAGGAAGGATGGAGAAGATAACCAGAATTCCAAAATAAAAGCCTTTGACTGCACGCCGCGTGCAGCTATAGGCTAGAAAGGAAAAGCAGGGGAAGCTGATGGAAAAAATAATAATACAAAAACTTCATGAAATAGAAGAAAAAGAGCATGGTAAAATATTACTGGCAGGTCAGTGGATTCTGGAGAGTGAAATAGCAGGATTGAGAGAGAAAGCGGGAAAATTAGGGGAAGAAAAAAAGGTAAGTTGGGAGAAATTGAATGAGATATTTTTGAAGGAAGTTCAATCAGACATACATCCCTTCGCCTTTGCATAGATTGTAAAAAAACAAACTATGCAGGGGTTTTTATGAAAGATTATATTGAGGAGAGAGCGGTTGAGATTGCTTATTATATTATTGAAAATAAGGCGACGGTGAGGCAGACGGCGGTGGCGTTTGGGGTAAGTAAGAGTACGATACATAAAGATGTAACAGAACGTCTTCTCCAGATCAACCCATCTCTTGCAGGTGAGGCGCGAAAAGTTCTGGATCTGAACAAATCGGAACGGCACATCCGGGGCGGACTTGCTACCAGAGAAAAGTACCTGCATCAGCACGCATAAAAAATCCTTTTCTTTGCAAAAAGATGGTGTATTACATTTTTACAGTATATAATAGAGAAAACGGGGATATACAAAAGAGAAGGGACAGGAAAAGAGAAGAATGGGGAAAACGAAACAAAAACAGGATCGAAGTCATTATCTGTTTTCCAATCGGGAACTGGCAAATCTGATCGGACCTTTGGTAATCGAGCAGTTATTGGCAGTTTTTGTTGGGATGGCAGATTCTATTATGGTTGCAAATGTTGGAGAAGCAGCTGTGTCGGGCGTGTCGCTGGTTGACAATATTATGATTCTGATCATCAATATTTTTGCAGCACTGGCGACTGGTGGAGCAGTTGTTGCCGGACAGTATATTGGCAGGAAAGATGAAAAATCAGCATGTAAAGCGGCTACACAGCTGGTATGGTTTGTGAGTCTTAGTGCGGTTGCGATCATGATATTGGTTTACTTCGGAAAAGATATAATTCTGAATCAGGTATTTGGTCACATTACAGCGGAAGTAAAAGGACATGCAGATATTTATCTGCTAATTGTAACAGCTTCGATTCCATTTATCGCGTTATATAATGGTGGGGCAGCAATTTTCCGTGCGATGGGGAATTCGCAGGTATCCATGCGGGTATCGCTTTTGATGAATGCAATCAATGTAACCGGAAATGCAATTCTTGTGTTCGGATTACGGATCGGAACGGCGGGTGTTGCAATACCGACACTGATTTCCAGAATGGTTGCCGCGATAGTGATAACAGTGTTGCTCTGCAATCAGACACGTATCTTGCATATTGAGCGGACACGGAAAATCCGGTTTGATGGAAGAATGATACGGAAAATACTTGCAATTGGGGTTCCCAATGGTCTGGAAAACAGTATGTTTCAGCTGGGCAAAATTTTAGTGCTGAGTCTGGTTTCAACCTTCGGTACTTATGCAATTGCGGCAAATGCAGTTTCCAATGCGATTGCGCTGTTCCAGATTCTTCCTGGAATGGCGATCTCGCTGGCAATTACGACAGTTATTTCCCAGTGCGTCGGCGCAAATGACTATGAACAGGTACGTTACTATCTGAAAAAACTGCTTGCGATCATTTATGTGGCAATGGTGGGAACGGTAGCACTTATTTTCCTTGCACTTCCATTGATTTTGAAAGCATACAATTTGTCAGATCAGACAGCTGCGGCAGCAACAAATATTATTCATTTCCATGGAATCAGTGCAATGATTATCTGGCCACTTTCATTTGCTCTTCCAGCAGCGTATCGTGCGGCAGGAGATGCAAAAGCCTGTATGTATACATCGATTGTGTCGATGTGGATTTTCCGGATCGGATTCAGTTATCTGGTAGGAAAATATATGGGACTGGGAGTATTTGGCGTGTGGGTTGCAATGGTGATCGACTGGGTAGTACGTGCAATCTGTTTTATTATCCGGTACTTTAATGGAAAGTGGAAACATGGGGCAATTGTATAAATACAGAAGAAAGTTGTCATTTGTAAGATGGTTAGAAAGATGATGCCTGAATATGAGTTTTAATTGCGAACCAGAGTTCAAACTTTGGTTCGGGCGATAGAAAATGCTTGTAAAACATCCAGAGCTCTACTATAATAAAATATAAAAGCAATAAATAGAAAAAGCGGTCTGAAAGGATCGTATTTTACAGGAGGAAAACCTTGAAGAACGAATTAGTGATTGTACTTGACTTTGGTGGACAGTATAACCAGCTAGTCGCAAGACGTGTCAGGGAGTGTAATGTATATT
>ERZ839489.1828-NODE-1828-length-11510-cov-2.737233_pt1 | contig 11510 bp, 6 predicted proteins | sample MGYA00519938_ERZ839489 | MGnify/ENA primary metagenome ERZ839489 (study PRJEB31850, sample SAMEA3708846) | human gut metagenome | biome: human gut; feature: human-associated habitat; material: faeces | place: China | collected 2014 ... | reverse complement strand
CGGGTCATGCTGACGAACCCCACACGATACGGGCTGATCGCCTGCCGCTATCTCGCATGGGGATGGCACTACGGCGTATGGCTCAACGCCCCGGAGATAGCGGAACGTTACCGCATCAACGTGCGTGCCCTCTCGCCGGCGTTACTGCGACTGGTACAGGCGGGCATCCTGTACTCACGGGGCGGAGGGCCGAAGCCGGGATACATGCTCTCACGCGACCCCGCTGAAATACCGATGCTGGAAGTGGTACGCGCACTGGAAGGAACCTTCCGCATGGACTGCTGCCGCACGGTACTCCCGAACGTCCAGTGTCAGTGCGAAGCGGACAACTGCCGGGTATGCGGAGTGTTCCGGGACATACTGGACGAGCTTCGGTCGCGGCTGTCGGGTGTTTCGCTCGAAGACCATGCCGCAACTGAAGAATTTCTACCAACCTACTGGGGGGGGTAAAACATTGCAAACCAATAAGATAGAATACTTGGTTTAAAACAGGCGGTAACGCATGAGAAACGAGAACTAAAATTTAAAAAGAAACGATATGAAAAAAAGATTCATTCCGTCCCTGTTGCTGGCGGCCCTGCTTGCCGGGAACGCCCAAGCGGAAATCGTGTCGGATAGCCTCCGCACCACGATCTACTACCGCACGGCAAGCGCACGGCTGGAGCTTCCCTACATGGACAACGACCGGCACCTTGCGGCACTGGGCGACAGCATCCGTTCTCTGGGGAGCGACCCGGCGGTGGTGCTCAGGCGCATCCTTATCCAAGCGTCCGCCTCTCCCGATGGCAACACGAAGTACAACAAGGAACTCGCCCGGAAACGCGGTGAGGATTTACGGGATTATTTAAAAGACAACCTCTCGCTGCCCGACAGCATCTTTGCGCTCCAACCGCAGGGAGAGGGCTGGAGCGAACTGGCTGAAAAGCTCGGACGAACCGATGCCCCTTGGCGCGACAAGGCGATCACCATCATCCGCGACACTCCCGAGTGGGTGGTACGCGAAGGCAAGGTGGTGGACGGACGTAAACGACAGCTCATGAACCTTGCCGGCGGTCGCGCATGGCAATATATGAAAGAGAACCTCTTCGATAGCTTACGCAGCGGTGCACTCGTGGTGTGCGAGATGGAACGCATCTAGCGCGTGAAGCCCAAACCCGAATCGGCACAGGCCGAATTGAAGCCGGCACCCGAACAGGCAGTCGACAATGTGATGAACCCCGATGACACGGTGGACACCGCCGGGAAGGAGCTTGAAACGACCGCCACGCTTTATAACAAGGAGGACGAGACGATTCCGCAGGACAACACGGACAAGGAAGCTGCGGAAAAGAAACCGTTCTACATGGCCGCCAAGACGAACCTGCTCTATGATGCAGCCCTTGTTCCGAACGTGGGACTGGAGGTCTATCTCAGTGGTGGCTGGAGCGTCGGCGGCGACTGGATGTACGCATGGTGGAGCAAGGATTCAAAGCACCGCTATTGGCGCATCTACGGCGGTGAGTTGGAAGTGCGCAAGTACTTCGGAAGTAAGGCGGCCGAGAAGCCTTTGCAAGGACATCATGTGGGCGTGTACGCGCAGGGGCTGACCTACGACTTCGAAACGGGCGGCAAGGGCTACCTGAGCGATTTTAACTACGGTTTCGGATTGGAATACGGCTATTCGCTGCCCGTTGCCAAGAGGCTTAATATCGACTTCGGTATCGGTGTCGGTTACAGCGGTGGCAAGTACAAAGTATACGATCCGGAGGACGGCTGCTATGTATATAAGGAAACGAAAAAACGCCGCTGGTTCGGCCCGACGAAGGCGGAAATCTCGCTCGTCTGGCTGCTGGGACACGGCAACGAGAACAAGAAAGGAGGAACGAAATGACACATATACGGATATACAAGGAATTGCGCAAGGCAATCGCTGGATGTCTGGCGGCAATGTTGCTTCCCCTGCTCACGGCCTGCGAGCACAAGGACCTGTGCTACGACCATCCGCACTCGGCGAACGTGGAGGTCGTGTTCGACTGGACGGAAGCTCCCGACGCGCACCCTGCCACGATGAGCCTCTACCTCTATCCGGAGGACGGTTCCGAACCTATGCGCTACGAGTTCACCAAGCGCGAGGGCGGCACCATCATCGTCCCGGAGGGTATGTATGACGCCCTCTGCGTGAACAGCGACAAGGAGACGCACCGCATCCAAAACAAGGAGCGCATGGAGACCTTCGAGGTGACAACGGGCAACACCCGTTCGCTTCGCGGCGCACTGACCACCCGTTCGGAGACGGCCCCGCTGGCACGGGGCGCGGAAGAGGAGCGCAGCGTGATGGAACCCGAGGCCCTCTGGAGCGACCATGCCGAGAGGTTGGACATCGGTCCGGCGAGCGGCGTGAGGCGGATCGTCCTGACCCCGAAGCCACGGGTGAACACCTGTACGGTGGAGGTTCGCAACGTGGAGAACCTGCGGCACGTGAGTGCCCTCAGCGCATCGCTGACGGGTATGGCAGGCGGCTGGCTGGCAGGAATCGACGAGTTGACAACCGAGAAAGTGACCATCCCGTTCGAGGTACACGCCAATGAGGAGAAGACGCAGTTGTCGGGCAACCTGACCTTCTTCGGCCATTGTCCGAAAGAAACCGGCACGCACAAGCTGATGATCTATGCGCTGATGTCGGACGGCAGCACCTATTATTTCGAGGCGGACGTGACCGACCAGTTGCATGATCCGGCACAGGACCCGACGCACATCGTCATCGTGGTCGACAAGCTGCCGCTTCCGAAACCCATCACCGGCGGCGGAGGATTGCAGCCTACCGTGAAGGACTGGGAGGAAGTGCACATCAGCCTGCCGATGAGCTAAGCAGAGAACAAGTGGAACAGAAAAGTAAAAATACAAGTATATGAACAAATCGATTTATATATGTGCGGCTGCCGCGATGATGCTGGCTTCATGTTCCAACGACGAGGTCGTGGAACAGGCGCAGGAGAACGCCATCAGCTTTCGCAGCATGATGGGTGCGAATACCCGTGGCGTGGTGGCTGACGTTAGTAATTTGAATACCCTCTGCGTGACGGCCTATCAAGGAACAAATCTGCACTTTGACAATGTCATATTCCAAAAGGACGGTACGGGCTTCTTCAACTCTGCCAAGCCCTATTATTGGCCGGAAACCGGCGAATTGACTTTCACGGTGCTTTCAGGCAACTGGAGCGGTACCCGTGATTTCACCAGTTCTACGGAGCAATGGATGAAAAATGTCACCATCGACGATGATATTTCCAAGCAGGAAGACATGACCTATGTCAGCAAAGTGAGAGGCACGAAAGCCGACTACGGAAAAGTGGGCGTACCGTTGGAAATGAAGCACGCGCTTGTACAAGTTCAGCTCAATGCAAAGAATACCAATCCCAACTATGTGTACAAGGTGAAAGGATTCCGTCTCAACAATGTAGTAAGTAATGGCGACTTTGACTTCAAAAACGAAGAATGGAATGCTAATGGCAAGGGCAATATAAAGCATAAGACCCTTGAAGTTACCTACGACACTCCCATAGACTTGACGGCGGATGCCAAATCTATCATGGGCACGGCTGGCAACGCCATGGTGATACCGTGTACTTCGTTGCAATGGATCGTAGGCGGGGGCTCTTTTGAAGTTCCGCTTTCTGCCGATGCTCAACCACAGGCCAGTACAATAGAGGGAGCATTCTTCTCGGTCTTGGTAAATATCCAGATGAAGTTGGGAGCGACTGTTTATCCCGACAAGGTTGGAGGCTATGCGTGGGTTGCCATACCGGTGAACTATCAATGGGCACAGCAACATGGCAAGAAGTTCACCTATACGCTTGACTTCAGCAATGGTGCCGGACGGGTCGACCCTGTAGACCCGGGTACAGACTGGGATGCAAGCAAAGATCCTGCCAAGGCGCAACCCGTCTTGGGCGGTCTGATACGCTTCGGCGTGACGGTCAGTGAGTGGGGCACCGATGACAAGAACGTGGATCTGAAAGACCCGGAAAAGTTCGATGTCACGGTGGACGGCTGGACGGACGATACGAAGGACGCTCCCCTGAAATGAATCTGAAAAGTTATACAAAAGGTTATCAATCAATTATTTTTTTAATTATTCATTTTAAATTTTATTTTTTCAATTATGAACAAAATGATTTATTTGTGCGCAGCGGCTGCTTTGACGCTGGCATCATGTTCAAACGACGAGACTGTGGAAGTGGCACAGCAGAAAGGCATCAGTTTTCGTGCCGTAACAGGACTAAACACACGTGCCTCTGAAGTGACAACAGCCAACCTGAGTGCCCTCAAGGTTACAGCCTTTTGGGATAAGAACAACAACAAGTACGACGGTTTTGATACTGAAGTTGATTATGTAAAGGCTGGTGGTGTATTTAATTCTGCCGTTTCAAAATTCTGGCCAAAAGATGAAAATGAAGTGTTGAGCTTCACCGCTTTCTCTGACAACTGGACAGGAACGAAAAACATCACGGACAAGAATAACATCAGCGTGGATGGTGTGAAGATTGCAGGTGCAGTAGCTGCCCAAAAAGACATGGTATACGTTACAGGCGCGACCGGAACCAAGGCTACCAATGAAACGAACGGTGTCGCATTGACATTGGGACACGCCCTTTCCCAGATCCAAATCTCTGCAAAGAGCAACAATACGGTCTACACATACCAGGTGAAAGGTATCCGTATCGCAAATGTTGACGGAGAGGCCGACTTCAATGTCGTAAATGGTACGTGGAGCAACAACGCTGCAAACGACCAGATTTATGAAGTGAAGTATGCTACTCCGGTAACTTTGAATGGTACTGCCCAAAGCATCATGGAACGAAAGCAGGATAATGGCACTGACTACAGTGACAATGCCATGCTGCTTCCGCAGGAAGCTACTACGGCTTGGGATGTTGATGTCGACAAGACAAATACCAACAAAGGTACATACATCTCTGTACTGTTGAAAATCAAGAAAGGTACTGAAAATGTTTTCCCTGCTGAAGGTGATGATACTTACGGTTGGGCTGCCGTTCCTGCTTCATTCACTTGGGAAAAGGGCAACAAGTATGTCTATACTTTGGACTTCACCAACGGTGCCGGACGTGTTGACCCTGTAACCCCCGGACCAGACGTTAAACCGCAACCGGACGGAAAAGACCCGGACAAGGGAGACAAGATTTTAGGTGACCCGATCAAGTTCACCGTTACGGTTACTCCTTGGAATCCCACCGATAACGATATCAATATGTAATCCGATATCCATTTAATCAAAAATCAATAACCAAACCGCACTTCCGCCCGGTGGCTGTCCGCACACTCAGCCAAGGCAGGAAGTGCACCCCAGGCCGGACGGGGTTGAATGTCCCTTTCCGGTCACACAGAAAAGACAATCTAAAAAAAGAATAACTATGGCAAATAAAGCGATTCATGTATTGGCGGCAGCGGCCTTGCTTCTTGCCTCGTGCTCCAACGACGACACGGTGCAGGTGGCTTCCGGGAAAGGCATCCGTTTCCGTATGGCGGTGGATATGAACACCCGTGCCCTCTCCGCTGACCTCGCCGGGCTGAAAGCCACCGGCTTCAGCGTGTCGGCGTTCGCCACGGCCGACAATGAGGAGAAGTATGGGTTCCGGAGCTTGCTGTTCACGTACGAGGCGGGCACGGAGAACGACTGGACGTCCGACCCCTTGAAGTATTGGCCGGACGACGGCAGCGAGCTGCGCTTTGTGGCCGCCTGTCCCGCAGCCGCGGACTGGGGAGGCACCTATGAGGGTGACAAGCCCGGTGAACTGAAAGTGACCGGCTTCAGTCCGGCAGCGGACATCACCGGACAAAAAGACCTGCTGGCAGGTTATGCCTCGGGCGATAGGAACAATGCCGCCAAGACGGAGATAGAGTTGCGCCATGTGCTCACGCAGGTAGAGGTACGTGCCAAGAACACCAATGCGACCTACCGCTACGACGTGAAGGCGGTACGCATCGGTTCCGTCCATTCCACGGGCGACTACACGTTCCCTTCGGAAACAAATGCCAACGGCAGCTGGACACTGAAGGACGGAAGCTACGCCTCCTATGCCACCGCAGAGCTGACAGATCCGATACGCCTCACGTCTGACGCGAAAGGACTGATGGACGACAGTGGCACGGCGATGCTCCTTCCGCAACAACTTACGGCATGGGACACGAAAGACGACAAGGAAAACAAAAAGAACGGTTCCTATATCGCCCTGCTGTTGAAGATAACCACTGAAGCGGGTAGACAGGTCTATCCCTCCGCCGAGGGTGAATACGGCTGGGCGGCAGTGTCCATCGGAGGCCACGCGGAGAGCAAGAAGAACCTCTGGCAGCCGGGCGACAAGTTTGTCTACACGCTCGACTTGAGTAACGGTGCAGGGGTAATGCCCCCGGACAGCCCCGATCCCGGTGAGCCGGTGCTGGGACAGCCCATCCGCTTCACGGTTACGGTGAATAACTGGGTGATTCGCCATCAGGACGTGAATCTGTAAGACAGAAAACGAATTACGAATAAAAAACGAATGACAGATATGAACTACAAGAACAAACTGATGGGCTTGTCGCTCATCCTATTGGCGGCGTTCTCCGCCTGTACGGACGATGTGGAGAACGGAGGACGTGATTCGGGCACGGACGACCACCGCATCACCTTTGCCGTGGGCACGGAATCCCCCGATGCCCGGACACGGGCGGACGGCAGCCTTCCGGATGCCGCCGGATCATACGAGACCAATTCCGTGGAGATGCAGGGCAAGCTGGACGGAAAAAACGTCTACCTCACTGCCGAAGTCTCTGACGGTCTCCCGGGTGACGACCAACCCTTGACACGAGGTACGCAGGTGACGGGGGGCGCACAGGTGGATGAATTTAGCGTGTCGGCTGCTATTTTAGATGCTAACGTTTTTGAACCCGAGACGTTGGATGTGATGTACAACGTGAAGGTGGCGAAAGACAACGCCTCTTCCACATGGACTACCGGAACGCCGTATTACTGGCCTACCGGCAAGAAACTGACTTTTTTCGCTTGGTATCCTTACAACTCGAAGAACCTGACCATCCCGAAAGACAACAATGTCAAGGATACAAAGCTGTTCTACGAGATACCCGAACAGGTAGCCGACCAAGAGGACTTTATGATGGCCAACAGCTATGAAGTGAGCGAGACATCAAGCGTGCCGATTTTTTTCAGACATATGCTCACGGCGGTGAAGTTCAAGACGAGCAACAACATCCCTGCCTGCACCGTCAAGTCCATCTCCCTGAAAGGAGTGAAATACAAAGGCTATCATAACTGGCAAGCACATGGCAGCGGTATATTACCTTGGGATCCGGATGCTGACACCAGAGACTTCACCTTGGACTTTCCCAATGGAAAGGAGGTAGCCGAGAATACCGAGACCGAACTCACGGGAAAGGGCGAGACTTTCTTCATGATGCCGCAGACATTTGGAGATGACAGCGAAGCCCGTTTGGAAGTGACGTTGGTGATGAATGGGGTAGAACAGACATTGAGTGCAAAGTTGAAGGACATTATGGCTAATGGGTCTGGTTATAGCTATTGGGTAGCAGGAACAGCGGTTACATATAATATCTCGCTCGACCAGAATGTCGAGTTGGAATTGAACAAGGATGTCTTCGTGGCTTCGGGTGCCGACGCCGTGATTTATGTGAAGAGCAACTGTGACTGGGAGTGTACACTGAGCGACCCGAACGGCATCACCGGCAGCGCCGCACCGGCCTTGTGCAAGCCGACGCTGAAAGGTAGCACCAGCGGAGTGCAGTCGGACAGTTTCGACAATGAAAACGCGAAGCTCACCATCGAGACCATCCAGCCGACCGACACCGAGACGCGCAAGGGCAAGGTGAAGCTCACGTTCACGTTCCCCTCCAAGCCGGGAAAGACGGTGGAGAAAGAGGTGACGCTCACGTCCAGCCTGATGGTGGAATATCCGACAGGAAGCGACATTTGGTACAAACTGTCCCAAGGGTCTATGAGTTGCCACGACTTGATGACCACCGACACGCCCACCTTGCCCGATAATGCCGACTTTGCCACGGCCATAGCCAAAGTGGTAGGTGCCAATGTGACATACAGCCGCGAACTGGTGGCTACCCGAATGCTCAATCCAGATGATAATACGCAGTGTTTTACCTACTTCGGCATCCGCAGGGCAACGCCCGACGGTTCGACCATCGTGGTGAACCTTTCCAGAATCACCTTGGAGAACTATGGCGGTTCAACTTTCGATGAGAAGAACTTCATGACTTGGGGTGGAACTTACTATCCAGTAGGTAGCACATGGACGGTGACCAAAGACAACTATGACGTAAAGACCCACGTGGACGACATGGGTACGGATTTGTCTGTTTGGCAAAGCACTGCCATGGGTAACTGGGGATATGACCAAGCGTATGACTATAGTAGTTCTACTTTCCGCTATCCCGGTTACTACACCATCAAGAATAACAAGTTCGGCTACTACTCCATTGAAAAGGTCTCAAATTGAGAAACAGGCAAGGCAAGATCAATAACAGTTTGAACAATAAAAAAGACAAGATATGAACTACAGGAATAAACTAATGAACCTTTCTCTCATCGCGCTGGCAGTATTCTCCGCCTGTTCGGACGAGGTGGAGAACGGTACTCACCCGGGAAAGGGAGACCAGCGTTTGAGCTTCGCCGTAAGCATGGGAGGCACGAACGCATGGAAACCGACAGCCGGCACCCGTGCGGCTTCCGGTTTAGGGGAGAGCACGTACGAGCTGAAAACCATTGAGATGGAAGGCAAGGTGAACGGGAAGACCGTCTACCTTACCGCAGAAGTGACGGACGGATTTCCCGGCGACAACCGTCCGATGACGCGCGGCACGCAAATCTCCGAGACCAACAAGACGGATATGGAGACCTTTGCCTTATCGGCCTATACCGATGCCACTGGCACGCCCGACTTCATGTACAACGAGACGGTCACCTTGAATAAGGACGAAGGCCGTTGGTATCCCACGGGGACATACTATTGGCCCGGCAAGAAGCAGTTGAGCTTCTACGCATGGTTCCCCAGTGCGGCGGACGGCATGACGCTCACTGGCAATACCGATGTTGGCGCACCTGTGATAACCTATACCGTGCCCGATGACGTGAAGAAGCAACAGGACGTGATGAGTGCCGCAGCCATCGGAAAGGATAATCCGACGGCAGACGGTTTCGCCACCACCGACCTGACGTTCAACCACGCCCTGACGGCCGTGAAGTTCGTGGCAGGGGATGACCTGCCCAACTGCGTGGTGAAGTCCATCAAGCTGGATGGCGTGCGCTACAAAGGTACTTACACGTTAGGAACGGACGCATGGACATTGACTGATGACACGCAAGCCTTTACCCTGCGTTTAAACAAAGTGGTGGCAGGAAACGGTGGAGCCATTACGGAGGATGGCAAAGGCGAGACCCTCTTCATGATGCCGCAGACATTGTCCGACGACGCGAAGATCGAGGTGGTGCTGAATGACGGAACTGCCGACTTTACGGTGGGCGCATCCATTGGAGGCACGAAATGGGAAATGGGCAAGACCTATACCTACCACATCTCGAACAATTTTGTGTCGCTGGTTACCACCAACGACAAGTTCGTTGCCTTTACGGATGAAACCCTGACGGATCAGGTGGCTTTCTTCTTGAGTGCGTCCGCAACTACTGCCGGGACTACGGGTGAAATCTTAGCCCCGGCTGGAGTAACCGTTACACCCACCACTTTTGCAAGCGGAGCGTCCAACCTCCCCGTGAAGGTCACTTGGCTCAAGGACATGGGGAATTATGTAAGCATGGAGATTTCTTTCGCTGGCAAGAAAAAACGGATTCTTATGTCCCGCCAGACACCCACCGAAGGGGATGCCTATTGGCTCTATTCCCTGCCCGAGACGACCAGCCAGCACTTGGAAAATGACATCATCGGCTTGCAGAACGCATCGGAATCGGACTGGATAGCCATGACCTCGTCTCCTACGTACACGAAGGACAATTATTCGCAGGTCATTTATGACAACTCCTCAAAGGGCGACATTTACCTGCAGACGTTGAGCATCCCGTCGGCGAACCGCTTCGCCTCGTTGCTTGCCACCAAAGAGGACTTTGACCAAAATGTGATGTACTGCGTGGAGCAGAAAGCCTTTACCGCCGATTTCGGCTTCAAGGGCTGCGAACGAAATATTTCCCGCGAATCGGAGAAATGGAACATCGTGCTGAACGGCGGACATTTCAAGGACAACGTCACAAACATGAAAGCCAGAGTGGTAATCTCCTCCGATGTATCTGATGAGCTGATCAACGATCAGGGACGTGATCTTACTTATGGCGAACCGGTGTCTATTGTCGTAAACAAAACTATATCTATGGCTGTGTCCGCCACTCCTTACGTGAAGAAGCGTTGGGACAACCTGCAAAACAATACGGCCAATAACGGCACACGCAAGGTAAACGTGCAGGTGAAGAACGACGGCATGGACGAGTGGTACGATTGCGGACCTGACGGATTGATGAGTGATAGGTTCACGTGGGGAAATAATTTTGCAATAGGATATAACCAATACCACGGACGTGGTAATAATTGGAATAATGGTGCACTTCCAATAGTCCGGGATTATTATGAAGTGCATCAGAAACACCCGATGTTTGGCTTGCACAGATGGTCTATAATGAGGGACAACGGTGATGCAAATATAATGGGGAACGCCCTATATATGATATTCTGTAGTGCCAAACAGTGGAACGGATGGAATAATGGAAGCATCTACCGCAATAGTACGTCTGGGGGATGGTCATACATTGCATGCAATCAGGCAAACTGCATTACTGATCCTGAAAATCCCAATTACAATGATGTCTATAATGGCGGCCGATTCATCACCATTGGCGTAAATGGTCGTAACTGGAGATGGTCATCTTGGCAAAACTATCCGGGACCTCTTACAGTATGGATTCCGGTAGTATACACTGACTCCCATTGCGGATTGAACGCACGCCCTACAGACGGCACTCCCATTCCCGGAACATCGGTTAACGAATAGTGGCAAATCGCTTTAATAACCAACAAGATTATATATACACTTTAATTACATCAAGACTCTCCCCAGCACAGCGGGAGGGATTATGTATAATAACCCTAACAACTTGCCGCCCTTGTGAAAGACCGGCAAGTTACCCTTTATTCCAATAAACAGAATATATATATATGGAAACAACGAAGATATTGGAGACAGAAAAAGAAAACAAGGATGCCGTCCACCTCTATTGGAACGAAGCGGACGAGACTTGGAACGCCTACGGCACGTCGGTGGAGAATGCCCTACGCATCAACCCGGAACTCCGTGCGCTGACGGACAAGGTGGATCTGGATGGTATGCAGGTGACACACCTGAAAGTGACCACCGAACAGTTCGAGCGGTACGGCCTTGCCGACTACTGCGTGGCGGTGGACGACGAGAGATTGAAACTGAAG
>ERZ839489.1826-NODE-1826-length-11529-cov-3.704026_pt1 | contig 11529 bp, 7 predicted proteins | sample MGYA00519938_ERZ839489 | MGnify/ENA primary metagenome ERZ839489 (study PRJEB31850, sample SAMEA3708846) | human gut metagenome | biome: human gut; feature: human-associated habitat; material: faeces | place: China | collected 2014 ... | reverse complement strand
CTCCGATTCAGTGGTTTCTCTTGCTTTTGTGTGACCGCCGCACTGCACCCACACTTTTCAGCACACTCGCTTGGTATCCGCCTGTTGGCGGCACCCGACGAATCGGAAAAGATAGCCCAGTCCACCGGCCCGATGGCCTTCGCCCCTCCCGTCGGCGCATTACTGCGTGCGATCAGCGGTTTGAAGGATATCCCAGCATGCTCGCCTGTTACATAAGGCGTGCTGCTGGCACACACGAATACCTATATTACGATTCCTCCGGACAACGACGCGCCGGGCCACAACTCACTGGTTTGGGGACCTCTTGCGCCCTGTACTTTTCCTCTCCTCCCAACGCAATATTCCCGGGAATGCGTCGCAAAAAGGAACGCCACACAGCAGGTGCCCCCGCGGAGACTATGTCACACGGGGGCACCGCCAAGGAGGTTACATTATGTTTCTTTTCACCACATCCGCTTCTGTGTTATCTGTTTCCAGCACATCCTCGTGCTCTTCCATATCCGATGGGAACCTCTAGCGACCCGGCCTCTTTGCCGTATTACCTTGCCGCTTTCTGCATTACCAATTATAGCAAAACCGCCCTCGCGAAACGCCCGATACCTCAATCGGGAGTAAGCGGGAGCGGCTATGTTATGCGAGGTAGGAAAGGTGGATGACCGACTGACTGGAGTCGTGCCTTACCCGACCTTTCTCACCATTTCAGGATTTCAGGCAGCGACCTTGGCGGCCTTATCGGCGTCGAACGGGTGGGCCGCTGAAACGGTGCTCTTGGCAGAGCCCTTCTCGCCATTGTCGGAATCCCAGTGGATCTCGTGCTTGTCATCGTGGTTGCGCCACCAGCTGGACAGGATAGAGCCGGAGATGTTGTGCCACACGGAGAAGAAGGTGGACGGCACGGCAGCGAGTGGGTTGGTTGCGAAGGAGGTCAGGGCCAGGGTTGCGCCCAGAGCGGAGTCCTGCATGCCGACTTCGAAGGTGATGGCCTTCTGCTGTGCGTAGCGGAAGCCCTTCGGGTAGATCTTGTACATCAGCTTGGAGAAGCCGAAGCCCAGCGAGTAGCCGCACAGGTTGTGCAGGATGACCACCGGGATGGCCACCAGGGAGCTGGCCACGAACAGCTTCGGACCGTTGGCGGCAACGACCACGCCGATGATAAGCAGAATAGCCACCTGAGAAACGATAGGCAGGGCGACCGTAACCTTCTCGATCTTCTTGCCGAAGATCATGTGGCAGATCACACCGAGGGCGATCGGGAAGAGCACCACCTTGACGGCGTTGAGGAACAGGGACTGAGTCGGCACGGACACGTACTGAGAAGCGAGCAGCTGCATCAGCAGCGGAATCATGAACGGGGCGCACAGGGTGGAGAGGATGCCGATGGAGACATCGAGGGCCACGTCACCACGGGACAGGTAGCTCATCACGTTGGAGGAGGTGCCAGACGGGCAGCAGCCGACGAGAATCACGCCCACGGCCAGCGGGCCGGACAGGTGGAAGATCGCGCACAGGGCCACGGCGATGAGCGGCATGATGATGAAGTGAGCTACGGTGCCGACGATGACCATCAGCGGCTGGGTCAGGATGCGCTTGAAGTCGTCCAGCGTCAGGGTCAGGCCCATGCCGAACAGCACGATGCCCAGCATGTAGCCGGTGTACGCCTTGCCCCACAAGCTGGCGGCCGGCACGAAGTAGTTGAAGACGGCCCAGACGATGACGATGACCGTAAACCACTTGGTCAGCCAATCTGCAAAGGCTTTAACCTTTTCCATGGTGTTTCTCTTCCCTTGTTTGGTGTAGGTAACATCGCATGAAACTAGGCGGGTCGCGGTTGATATGAAACATAATGCTCACATTGCGAACACTCACGTAATCATTTCTGCAATCCCCGGTCGTACCATCACACCGTCGTGTGCCTTGACTTTTCATCAATCGCCGCACAAGACCCACTCATCCACATCCCGCCATCTGAGACAGCCCGCAGCCTGGCCCCAAGAATGAAACCGACCACTTGATTCCATCGCGACACACCGATGAGCACACATCCGCAAAGTTGTGTATAGTATTCACCTGTTGCGCGAATTCAGCTTGCTGAATACGGCACTATGGTGGCCATAGCTCAGTTGGTAGAGCATCTGATTGTGGTTCAGAAGGTCGCGCGTTCGAGCCGCGTTGGCCACCCCAGTAAAACCCTTCCGTTCGCGGAAGGGTTTTGTTTTTTCTCCCTGAATTCCCCGCTCCTGGGTTATAGGCCAAATAGGCATGCCGGGAACCACCGCGTTGTACACTCAGGGCATATCCAATTCACCGAACATAAGGACAAAAGGTCCGTCATGCTGTCTTTTGAGAACGATTACTCCCGCGCCGCCCATCCCGCGGTGCTTGAAGCCGTGGCTGAAGCCAACAACCATCTGTATTCGGGCTACGGGTCCGACGAACTGAGCGATCAGGCCAAGGCCAAGATCCGCGAGGCCTGCGGCCAGCCGGACGCGGATGTGTGGTTCCTCGTCGGCGGCACGCAGACCAACCAGGTCGTCATCGACACCATCACCCCGGCGTATGCAGGCGTGGTCGCGGTCGCCTCCGGCCATCCGAACGTGCACGAGGCCGGCGCCATCGAGTTCTCCGGGCACAAGGTGCTCACGATTCCCCAGCACAACGGCAAAATGGACCCGACCGAACTGGACGAGTTCTGCAAGACCTTCTATGCGGACGGCAACTACGAGCACATGGTGTTCCCGGGCTCCGTGTACGTCTCGCAAAGCACCGAATATGGCACCATCTACTCCAAGGCCGAGTTGCAGGCCATCGCCGATGTGGCGCACAAGTACGACATGCCGCTGTTCGTGGACGGAGCGCGACTCGGCTACGCGCTGACCACCACCGGCTCAGACATGACGCTCGCGGATCTGGCGACCATCGCCGACGTGTTCTACATCGGCGGTACCAAGGTGGGTGCCCTGTTCGGCGAGGCCGTGGTGTTTACCAAGCACAACACGCCGAAGCACTTCTTGACCCTCATCAAGCAGCACGGTGCCTTGCTGGCCAAGGGCTTTGTGCTGGGCGCGCAGTTTGACGCTTTGTTCACCGACAACCTGTATTTCAAGATCGCCCGCAACGCCAATGAGGCGGCCGATCGTATTCGCGAGGCCCTGCGCGCCAAGGGCTACACGCTCACTTTCGAAGCGCCCACCAACCAGATTTTCGTGACGATGGATCAGCCGACCATCGACCGTCTGGAGCGCGAGATCAAGCTCGGCTTTACCGAAAAGGCCGACGACACGCACACCGTGATGCGCATCTGCACCAGCTGGGCCACCACGCCTGAAGAGGTCGATCAACTTATTGAGTTGTTGTAAAACCCTTCGCTAATCTCTCCCTCCGTCATCGCTTCGCGATGCCACCTCCCTCATCAGAGGGAGGTTTTTTCGTAGATCCCTCTGATGAGGGAGCTGGCCACCGCAGGCGGACTGAGGGAAAGACCTCTCCGCAAACGAGAAGGCTCCTATTCCCCTATCGCCTTGCGTTCCATATCCACGAACTTGTGGACCGAGGCTTCCACGGAATAATGCGCCTTGGTGTATTCGGCGTATTTCTCGCCCCATTCGGCGCGCTCGGCCTGATGTGCGATCCACCAATCGATGCGTCGGGCCAGCAGGGCCGCGTCTCGCACGGGGAACAACGACTCGTCGATCAGCGCGAACTGGCTGGCCGCCGACAGTTCGGACGCGGCGATCACCGGCACCAATCCGCACGCCATCGCCTCGATCACGCTCACCGATTCGATGTCGGCAATCGAACAATGCACGAACAAATCGCCCGAACGCAACAAATCGGGCATATCGGCGTGCTTGTGGAATCCGATATCGGCCTTGCGCGCCAGCAAACGCCCGGCGCGGAACTTGAGATACTGCTTGAGCGGCCCAGTACCGGCGATCACCAGCTGAATATCGCCGGCGTGCCGGGACATCGACACCGCCTTGATCAGCGTAATCTGATCTTTCTCGCTAGCCAGTCGGCCGGAAGCGATGACGCGGAACGGTACGGGAGCCGAGGCATCCGGATCGGCCGGCTTCTTCGGCGAATACACCGGTGAATAACCATTGGAAATCACGTGCAACTTGGCTTTATACCCGTGCGCGCGCAACAGGCTCGCGGTCATTTCGGTGGGCACATGGATGTGGTCAATGTGCTTGTACAGCCAGTGCTTGAACAGCCAGTACAGGAAGCTGGAAATACCGGGAATGCGACGTAGAGGGCCGGCCGAATACAGCACGTTCTCCGGCTGCAGGTGGAATCCGGCAGTCACGGGAATGCCCATTTGGTGGGCGACTTTAGCGGCACGACGGCCGAATTTGAACGGCATATAGATATGCACCACATCCACGCCTTGAAAGGCGGTGCGGAACAACGTGTCGCTGGGTTCGGCGAATTGCATGAGCTGCTTGGCGGCCACCCACGAGACGAGCGGCACCCTATTCACGCGCGCCGGATATTCGGGCGCCCCTATACCGACAAGCCTCACATGATGGCCTTGCCGCTCCAATTCTGCAGCCCATTGCAAGGCCGAATTGGAGGTGCCGTTGCCCTGATTGCCCACCGTATCGACCACAAGAGCGATAGTCAGCGGACGATCGATGCTCTCTTCAATCCCGTTTTCGCGCATTGCCTCATCCTAAACCACCGCGCTGCAATGGCGTCGGCCGCGCTGCCTGAACGCGTATGAAATGGTATGGGCTGCCGCATTTTGCCCAATATTGAATCACGCGCTCCGCAGCGCACGTCGCCGAATCCGAGCCCCGCATAGGCGAAATCATCGCGGCATGGCAGAATGTGGGTATGACTGAGAACGCCGTAAATACTGCCGTGACTTCCACCTCCTCTCCCGCAATTCCCGCCGAGACTTCCGCCGTCTCCCCCGCAACTCGCGCAGCCAACCGCCCGCTGGGCACACCGCTGGGCAAGCACCCCACCCGCGTGCTGTTTTTGGGCGCTGGTGAGCTGGGCAAGGAAGTGGCCATCGAGCTCATGCGACTGGGCGCGTGGGTGTGCGCCGCTGACTCGTATGCCGGCGCTCCGGCCCAGCAGGTGGCGCATGAATATCGCGCGTTGGATATGGCGAATGCCGCCGAATTGCAGGCATTGTTCGATGAAATCAAGCCGGACATCATCGTGCCCGAGGTAGAGGCCATCGCCACCGATGTGCTGGCCGGTACTGCGGCCGCGGGCGCCCAGGTGGTGCCGAGCGCCGAAATCGCCGCGATTTGCATGGACCGCGAGCGCCTGCGCGTACTGGCCCACGAAGAATTGGGCTTGCCGACTACACCGTATCGTTTTGCCGGCTCGCTGGAAGAGCTGCGCGCTGGAGCTTCGGAAGTCGGCTATCCGTGCGTGGTCAAGCCGGTGATGAGCTCGTCTGGTCACGGCCAGTCGGTGGTGCGTTCCGCCGACGCCATCGATGCCGCTTGGACCGAAGCGCAGGAGGGCCGCCGCGCCGCCGATGAGGGCGATGTGTCGCGCGTGATCGTTGAGGCGCTTGCTCCGCTGGAGCGTGAGCTGACGGTACTGACTGTTTCTTCGTCCGCCGGCATTGTGACGTGCGCGCCGATCGGCCAACGTCAGGAGTCCGGCGATTACCGCGAGTCCTGGCAGCCGGCTACCGAACCCGATGGTGAGGCCGAGCGGGCGCGCGACATCGCACGTACCGCCGTTGAAGGCTTGGTGGCCAAGGCTCAGGCGGCCGGCGAAACCGGTTGGGGCGTATTCGGCGTGGAACTGTTCGTGCTCACCGACGGCTCGATTCTGTTCAACGAGGTCTCCCCCCGTCCGCACGATACCGGTATGGTGACAATGGCCTCCCAGCGTCTGAGCGAGTTCGCGCTGCACGCCCGCGCGATTCTCGGCCTGCCGATCACCCCCGAGCATGTGTCGCTCACGATTCCGGCCGGCTCGGTGGCGGCAAGCCATGCGATTGTGGTGGCCGGCGACGGTGAGGTCGAGTTCACCGATGTGGCCGCTGCTCTGGCCGAACCCGGCACGGACCTGCGCATTTTTGCCAAGCCCGAAGTGCATGGCCACCGCCGCATGGCCGTGGCACTGGCCGTCGGCGAGTCCGAAGCCGACGCCCGTGCCAAGGCCGGCCTCGTGGCCGATGCGTTGACGATTACCGTGGAGTAGTCCACGGCCTGATCAGCTCAGCATGGCCTCAATATTATTGCCGTCCGGGTCGTGGATGAACGATCATGACGAACCTCCTTGTACCATTTCGTCACTCCCATTATCGTGTGTATATGGCCGAAGAGTCATGTTTCGTCTATTGACGAACATCTGAGTATTCACACGCGCTTCTGCAGATACCTTCATGCCGGAAGGCTACACGACCGGAGACGAGCTGATCGTACTGGCCAATGACGGCCGCCTCCGCCATCCCAACAGCGTATGGCCGTTCGATGCAGCGACGTATGATGCGCCGGCCGCATCGTAGCGTCATGCTGAGTGTTGTTGTAGCCCTCGATTGGTACCCTTTTACCGTTAGTTCACCCAGAAATTCCACTCCTGAAAGGTGAGTCATGGAGAAGCTGGAAAAGCTCTACGAGGGCAAGGCCAAGCAACTGTACGCAACCGACGATCCCGAGGTTCTGTGGGTCGAATACAAGAACACCGCCACCGCTGGCGATGGTGAAAAGAAGGAAGACTTCACCGGCAAGGGCCGTCTGAACAACCTCATCCCCACCATCATCTTCGACCTGCTCAAGAAGCGCGGCATCGACAGCCACCTTATCAAGCGAGTGGACGACACCGGCCAGCTGGTGCGCAAGGTGAACATGTTCCCGTTGGAGATCGTGCTGCGCAACGTGGCCGCCGGCCACTTCTGCTCCCGTCTGGGCGTGGAGGAAGGCCTGCCGCTCAAGGAGCCGGTACTTGAGTACTTCCTGAAGAACGATGATCTGCACGATCCGTTCGTCAACGACGATGACCTGGTGGCCCTCGGCGTATGCACTCGCGAGGATCTCGCCGAGATCGCCCCGCTGGCCCGCAAGATTAACGAGGCCCTGATCGAGATCTTCGCCAAGATCGACGTCAAGCTGGTCGACTTCAAGATCGAAATGGGCCGCGCCACCGACGGCACGCTGCTGTTGGCCGACGAGATCACCCCGGATTCCTGCCGTCTGTGGGACCAGAAGGACCACTCCGGCAAGGTCGAGCACCTTGACAAGGACCTGTTCCGCCGTGGTCTCGGCAGCATCATCCCGGCCTACGAAGAGATCGAGGAGCGCCTCGCCGAACTCGCCAAGTCCGAAGGCATCGAAGTCGCCGAGTAATGCATTATCTGGCTCCCCTCTCGAGGGGAGCCAATTGTCTTTAATTTCAAGAAAGGATTTCCATGGTTTTTCGCGTGTACGTGGAAAAGAAGCCCGGCTTTGATGTCGAAGCCCAGCAGCTTGCGGGCGAACTGCGCACGATCCTCGGACTGACCGGCCTCAAGGCCCTGCGCATCGTGAACCGCTATGACGTCGAAGGCATCTCCCAGGAGCTGTTCGACCAGACCGTGCCCACCGTGTTCAGCGAGCCTCAGGTGGACAATGTGGCCTACGACCTGCCCGACTTCGCCGGCGCCAAGGTCTTCGCCACCGAGTTCCTGCCCGGCCAGTTCGACCAGCGCGCCGACTCCGCCGCCGAATGCATCCAGCTCATCTCCCAGGGCGAGCGCCCGACCGTCCGCTCCGCCAAGCTGTACGCGCTGGAAGGCGACCTGACCGACGCCGACGTGGACACCATCAAGCATTACGTGATCAACCCGGTCGAGGCCCGCGAGGCCAGCCTGGAGACCAAGGAAACCCTGAAGACCCAGGTGCCGGTGCCCGGCAAGGTCGAGACCATCGCCGGTTTCAACGAGATGGACGCCGAAGCCGGCCAGAAGTTCATCGACGAGCGCGGTCTTGCCATGGATCTGGCCGACCTCGAATTCTGCCAGAAGTACTTCAGCGAGGAGAGCCGCGAGCCCACCATCACCGAAATCAAGGTGATCGACACCTACTGGTCCGACCACTGCCGTCACACCACGTTCGGCACCGAGCTGGACGAAGTGACCATCGATGACGCCACCGTCAAGGCCGCCTTCGAGCGTTACCTGGCGATGCGCCACGAGCTCGGCCGTGACGCCAAGCCCGTCTGCCTCATGGACATGGGCACCATCGGCGCCAAGTGGCTCAAGAAGAACGGTGTCCTGACCGGCCTTGACGAGTCCGAGGAAATCAACGCCTGCACCGTCAAGGTCAAGGTTGACGTGAACGGCCACGACGAGGACTGGCTGTTCCTGTTCAAGAACGAGACCCACAACCACCCCACCGAAATCGAACCGTTCGGTGGCGCGGCCACCTGCATCGGCGGCTGCATCCGCGATCCTCTGTCCGGCCGCTCCTACGTGTATCAGGCGATGCGCGTCACCGGCGCCGCGGACCCGACCGTGCCGGTCTCCGAGACGCTGGAAGGCAAGCTCCCCCAGCGCAAGCTCGTGACCACCGCCGCCGCCGGCTACAGCTCCTACGGCAACCAGATCGGTCTGGCCACCGGTCAGGTCGACGAGATCTACCACCCCGGCTACGTGGCCAAGCGCATGGAGGTGGGTGCGGTCGTGGCCGCCACCCCGGCCGACCATGTGCGCCGCGAAACCCCGGCCCCTGGCGACAAAATCATCCTGCTGGGCGGCCGCACCGGCCGTGACGGCATCGGCGGTGCCACCGGTTCGTCCAAGGCGCATAACGTGGAATCGCTCGAACTCGACGGCGCCGAAGTGCAGAAGGGTAACGCTCCGGTGGAGCGCAAGCTGCAGCGTCTGTTCCGCCGCGGCGATGCCTGCCGTCTGATCAAGCGCTGCAACGACTTCGGCGCGGGTGGCGTGTCCGTGGCGGTCGGCGAGTTGGCCGACGGCCTGTTCGTGGACCTCAACACCGTGCCCAAGAAATACGAGGGCCTGGACGGCACCGAGCTGGCCATCTCCGAGTCGCAGGAGCGCATGGCTGTCGTTGTCCGCGCAAAGGACGTAGACGCCTTCATCGCCGCAGCTGCCAAGGAGAATATCGAGGCTGTTGTTGTCGCAACCGTTACCGACAAGAACCGCCTGTGCATGACCTGGAACGGCGTCAAGATTGTCGATGTTTCCCGCGATTTTCTCAACACCAACGGCTGCTCCAAGCACGTTGACGCAGAGGTTGGCGCACTGCCGACTCCGTCCATCTCCTGCGCTCCGGCAGGCAATTCCGAAAAGGAAAAGCTGCTGAACCACGCCTCTACCCTCGGCATCTGCCTCGAGCGCGGTCTGGTTGAGCGTTTCGACGGCTCCATCGGCGCAAGCTCGGTATTCATGCCGTTCGGCGGCAAGTATCAGCTGACACCGACGCAGTCCATGGTAGCAAAACTCCCTGTATTAAAGGGTAAGACAGATACAGTCACCATGATGAGCTATGGTTTTAACCCATATCTTTCCAATTGGAGCCCATATCACGGTGCTGCTTATGCGGTTGTAGAATCTGTTGCTAAGATTGTGGCAGCAGGCGGTGATTTTAGTAAGATTCGTTTCACATTCCAGGAATACTTCAAACGTATGACTGAGGATGCAAAGGGCTGGGGTGAGCCGATGAGCGCGCTTCTCGGTGCATACACAGCTCAGATCGGTTTCGGACTGCCATCCATCGGCGGTAAGGACTCCATGTCCGGCTCCTTCAATGATATCCATGTACCGGCAACCCTTGTTTCCTTTGCAGTGGATGTGGCAAAACAGCAGGATATTATTACACCGGAATTCAAGAAGAGCGGCAATAAGATTGTGAAGTTTGATATTGCAAGAGATGCTTATGATATGCCGGATTACGAACAGGCAAAAGTCCTTTACACAGCGATTCATCAGCTGATTCAGGATAAAGTTGTCATCTCCGCTTACACACTCGGTTTTGGCGGCGTTGCAGCAGCTGTATCCAAAATGGCTTTCGGCAACAAGCTGGGCGCTAAGATTGACAGCACTGTGAAAGCAGAAGATTTGTTTAAGACAGGTGAATATGGATGCATGATCGCAGAAGTACCGGCGGATGCTCTTGATAAAGTCAATGTGGCTTATACACTGATCGGTGAAGTGACAGATGATGCGCAGTTCACATACGGCGATGCAGTTGTAACAATGGATGAAGCATTGAAAGCATGGACAGGCACCCTTGAAAAAGTCTTCCCGACACGTTCAGGTGTTGAACAGAAGAAGATTGAGACACCTGTTTACAAAGAAGGTAGCATTGTGATCTGCAACCATAAGATTGCGCAGCCAAAGGTATTTATCCCTGTATTCCCGGGTACAAACTGCGAATACGATTCCATGAAAGCCTTTGAAAAAGCCGGTGCAAAAGTTCAGACACAGGTATTCAGAAACTTAAGTGCAGACGGTATCCGTGAATCTGTCGATGCCTTTGTCAAAGGTATCAGCGATGCACAGATTATTATGTTCCCAGGCGGTTTCTCAGCCGGTGATGAACCGGACGGTTCCGGTAAATTCATTGCTACGGCTTTCAGAAATGAAAAACTGAAAGAGGCTGTTATGAAGCTGCTCAACGAGAGAGATGGTTTGGCTCTTGGTATCTGTAATGGTTTCCAGGCACTGATCAAACTTGGACTGGTACCGTACGGTGAGATCTGCGGACAGAAAGAGGATTCTCCGACACTGACTTACAACACTATCGGACGTCACGTATCCAGGATGGTTTACACCAAGGTTGTCAGCAACAAGTCTCCATGGCTTCAGAAAGCAGAGCTTGGCGGAGTATATACCAATCCTGCATCTCATGGAGAGGGACGTTTTGTCGCTAACAAGGAATGGCTTGCAAAACTCTTTGCAAATGGACAGGTAGCAACCCAGTATTGTGACCCGGAGGGCAATATTACCATGGATGAAGAGTGGAATGTCAATGGATCTTACTGCGCGATCGAGGGAATCACAAGCCCGGACGGAAGAGTGCTTGGTAAGATGGCACATTCCGAGAGACGGGGACGTTCTGTAGCAATTAATATCTATGGTGAGCAAGATATGAAAGTATTTGAATCAGGTGTAGAGTATTTTAAATAAGTTGATTGAAATGTATGGCAGCCCTCTGGGAAGTATATCCCGGAGGGCTGCCTGTGCGTTGATGTAAAAAAGTGGCAGATTCGAGAATAAAACATATATAGTTTATAGATGGTATGCGAGGATAAAAAATGTAAAATAAGGACAAAAGAATTGATTGTTTTTTCTTTTTTTGCAGGAAAACAGAGATTGGATTGCAAAAAAAACAAAAAACAGCAAAAAAACCTCTTGTTTTTTGATGGTTCGTAATATAATATGATATGAGAAAAATATATGCAATTAGGAGGACAAAAGAATGTCATACGTTGATGAGGTTATTGCAAAAGTTGTTGAAAAGAACCCGGCACAGCCAGAGTTCCATCAGGCAGTAAAAGAAGTGTTGGAGTCACTGAAACCAATCGTTGATGCTAACGAAGAGAAATATCGTA
>ERZ839489.1825-NODE-1825-length-11538-cov-2.839850_pt1 | contig 11538 bp, 10 predicted proteins | sample MGYA00519938_ERZ839489 | MGnify/ENA primary metagenome ERZ839489 (study PRJEB31850, sample SAMEA3708846) | human gut metagenome | biome: human gut; feature: human-associated habitat; material: faeces | place: China | collected 2014 ... | reverse complement strand
TTTGAGTCACTGTAGGTCGGATAAGATGCGCAAGCATCGCATCCGACATTATTGCGGCACTGGAGTTTGGCAACAGCGCCGGATGCGGCGCGAGCGCCTTATCCGGCCTACGTTTTAATGCCAGCAAAAATGGTGAATTACCTGGGTTATCAGTTCGCGGGTGGGCTTGATAAACCGTGTTTCCAGATATTCATCAGGTTGATGAGCCTGATTAATTGAGCCAGGCCCCAACACCAGCGTCGGGCATAACGTTTGAATAAACGGCGCTTCGGTACAGTAGTTCACCACTTCGGTCTTTGCTCCGAGCAATTTCTCAACTACTTCAACCAGTTGATGATTCGGTGGGCATTCATAGCCAGGGATCGGCGGATGCAGCTCGTCGACCGTCAGACGACCCGGCCAGCGTTCGCTCACCGGAGCCAATGCATCGTTGAGCAAACCATTAAGTTCATTGAGTGTCATGCCAGGCAGCGGACGAATATCCATATGCAACTCACAGCAAGCGCAAATACGGTTAGAAGCGTCGCCACCGTGAATATGCCCGAGGTTGAGCGTAGGGTATGGCACGGTAAACGCTTCGTAGTGATAACGTTCTTTCAGGTTATCGCGCAATTGCAAAATATGCCCGATGGCGTCGTGCATTAGTTCGATAGCGTTAACTCCGCGTGCTGGATCGCTGGAGTGCCCCGACTGGCCCTGAATACGGATGGCGTTAGAGATATGACCTTTATGTGCGCGTACCGGTTGTAGTGACGTCGGTTCGCCAATGATGGCGCAATCCGGGCGCAGGGCGGTAGTTTCGGCAAAATAACGCGCTCCGGCCATACTGGTTTCTTCATCAGCAGTCGCCAGAATGTAGAGCGGTTTTTTCAGTTTCGTGACGTCGACATCGCGTAGCGCATCAAGGATAAACGCAAAAAAGCCTTTCATGTCGGCGGTGCCTAAGCCGTAAAGCTTGCCGTCATGCTCCGTCAGTGTAAACGGATCGCGCGTCCAGCGACCGTCATCAAATGGCACCGTATCGGTATGCCCCGCCAGCAACAAGCCGCCAGCCCCCTGTCCGATACTTGCCAGCATATTGAATTTGTTGCGAGTTCCTGGAACAGGCTGCACTTCCACATTGAAGCCCAAATCTTTAAACCAGTCCGCCAGCAGAGTGATTAAATCTGCATTGCTTTGATCGAGTGCCTCTTCCGTGGCGCTTATTGAAGGTGTGGCAATCAGAGCGCGGTAAATCTCGATAAATGGCGGTAATTTGTTTTTCATTGTTGACACACCTCTGGTCATGATAGTATCAATATTCATGCAGTATTTATGAATAAAAATACACTAACGTTGAGCGTAATAAAACCCACCAGCCGTAAGGTGAATGTTTTACGTTTAACTTGGCAACCAGACATAAGAAGGTGAATAGCCCCGATGTTGAATACGCTGATTGTGGGTGCCAGCGGCTACGCTGGCGCAGAGCTAGTGACCTATGTAAATCGCCATCCGCATATGAACATAACCGCTTTGACTGTTTCAGCGCAAAGCAATGATGCGGGAAAGTTAATCTCCGATTTGCATCCGCAGCTAAAAGGCATCGTTGATCTGCCGTTGCAGCCGATGTCGGATATCAGCGAGTTTAGCCCAGGGGTGGACGTAGTGTTTCTCGCCACCGCCCATGAAGTTAGCCACGATTTAGCGCCGCAGTTTCTTGAAGCGGGCTGCGTGGTGTTCGACCTTTCCGGCGCGTTTCGTGTTAACGACGCCACCTTCTATGAAAAATATTACGGCTTTACCCATCAATACCCGGAACTGTTGGAACAGGCAGCCTACGGTCTGGCGGAGTGGTGCGGTAATAAATTAAAAGAAGCGAATTTGATTGCGGTGCCGGGCTGTTATCCGACGGCGGCACAGCTGGCGCTGAAACCGTTGATTGATGCCGATCTTCTTGACCTCAATCAGTGGCCGGTGATCAACGCCACCAGCGGCGTGAGCGGTGCAGGGCGTAAAGCGGCCATTTCAAACAGCTTTTGTGAAGTTAGCCTGCAACCGTATGGCGTCTTTACTCATCGCCATCAACCAGAGATCGCCACACACCTCGGTGCTGACGTTATCTTCACCCCACATCTGGGCAATTTCCCGCGCGGCATTCTCGAAACCATTACCTGCCGCCTGAAATCGGGTGTGACCCAGGCGCAAGTCGCGCAAGTGTTACAGCAGGCGTATGCCCATAAACCGCTGGTGCGGCTGTATGACAAAGGCGTTCCGGCGCTGAAAAATGTCGTTGGGCTGCCATTTTGCGATATCGGGTTTGCCGTTCAGGGCGAGCATCTGATTATTGTGGCGACCGAAGACAACTTACTGAAAGGCGCGGCGGCACAAGCGGTACAGTGCGCCAATATTCGTTTCGGCTATGCGGAAACGCAGTCTCTTATTTAAGGGTGCAATGATGAATCCATTAATTATCAAACTGGGCGGCGTACTGCTGGATAGTGAAGAGGCGCTGGAACGTCTGTTTAGCGCACTGGTGAATTATCGTGAGTCACATCAGCGTCCGCTGGTGATTGTGCACGGCGGCGGTTGCGTGGTGGATGAGCTGATGAAAGGGCTGAATCTGCCGGTGAAAAAGAAAAACGGCCTGCGGGTGACGCCTGCTGATCAGATAGACATTATCACCGGAGCACTGGCGGGAACGGCAAATAAAACCCTGTTGGCATGGGCGAAGAAACATCAGATTGCGGCCGTAGGTTTGTTTCTCGGTGACGGCGACAGCGTCAAAGTGACCCAGCTTGATGAAGAGTTAGGTCATGTTGGACTGGCGCAGCCAGGTTCGCCTAAGCTTATCAACTCCTTGCTGGAGAACGGTTATCTGCCGGTGGTCAGCTCCATTGGCGTAACAGACGAAGGGCAACTGATGAACGTCAATGCCGACCAGGCGGCAACGGCGCTGGCGGCAACGCTGGGCGCGGATCTGATTTTGCTCTCCGACGTCAGCGGCATTCTCGACGGCAAAGGGCAACGCATTGCCGAAATGACCGCCGCGAAAGCAGAACAACTGATTGAGCAGGGCATTATTACTGACGGCATGATAGTGAAAGTGAACGCGGCGCTGGATGCGGCCCGCACGCTGGGCCGTCCGGTAGATATCGCCTCCTGGCGTCATGCGGAGCAGCTTCCGGCACTGTTTAACGGTATGCCGATGGGTACGCGGATTTTAGCTTAAGTTTTGTTGGCCGGAGGCGCAGCTTTCCGGCATTGAATTTCAAAATAAGGAAACAGAGTTATGGCACTTTGGGGCGGGCGTTTTACCCAGGCAGCAGATCAACGGTTCAAACAATTCAACGACTCACTGCGCTTTGATTACCGTCTGGCGGAGCAGGATATTGTTGGCTCTGTGGCCTGGTCCAAAGCCCTGGTCACGGTAGGCGTGTTAACCGCAGAAGAGCAGGCGCAACTGGAAGAGGCGCTGAACGTGTTGCTGGAAGATGTTCGCGCCAGGCCACAACAAATCCTTGAAAGCGACGCCGAAGATATCCATAGCTGGGTGGAAGGCAAACTGATCGACAAAGTGGGCCAGTTAGGCAAAAAGCTGCATACCGGGCGTAGCCGTAATGATCAGGTAGCGACTGACCTGAAACTGTGGTGCAAAGATACCGTTAGCGAGTTACTGACGGCTAACCGGCAGCTGCAATCGGCGCTGGTGGAAACCGCACAAAACAATCAGGACGCGGTAATGCCAGGTTACACTCACCTGCAACGCGCCCAGCCGGTGACGTTCGCGCACTGGTGCCTGGCCTATGTTGAGATGCTGGCGCGTGATGAAAGCCGTTTGCAGGATGCGCTTAAGCGTCTGGATGTCAGCCCGCTAGGCTGTGGCGCGCTGGCGGGAACGGCCTATGAAATCGACCGTGAACAGTTAGCAGGCTGGCTGGGCTTTGCTTCGGCGACCCGTAACAGTCTCGACAGCGTTTCTGACCGTGACCATGTGTTGGAACTGCTTTCTGCTGCCGCTATCGGCATGGTGCATCTGTCGCGTTTTGCTGAAGATCTGATTTTCTTTAACACCGGCGAAGCGGGGTTTGTGGAGCTTTCTGACCGCGTGACTTCCGGTTCATCATTAATGCCGCAGAAGAAAAACCCGGATATCGCAGAGCTGGTAAGAGGAAAGACCGGCCGTGTTTACGGAGCACTGACCTCCATGCTGACCACGATGAAAGGGTGCAGGGGGCGTTAACCGGCATGATGATGACGCTGAAAGGTTTGCCGCTGGCTTACAACAAAGATATGCAGGAAGACAAAGAAGGTCTGTTCGACGCGCTCGATACCTGGCTGGACTGCCTGCATATGGCGGCGCTGGTGCTGGACGGCATTCAGGTGAAACGTCCACGTTGCCAGGAAGCGGCTCAGCAGGGTTACGCCAACGCCACCGAACTGGCGGATTATCTGGTGGCGAAAGGCGTACCGTTCCGCGAGGCGCACCATATTGTTGGTGAAGCGGTGGTGGAAGCCATTCGTCAGGGCAAACCGCTGGAAGATCTGCCGCTCAGTGAGTTGCAGAAATTCAGTCAGGTGATTGACGAAGATGTCTATCCGATTCTGTCGCTGCAATCGTGCCTCGACAAGCGTGCGGCAAAAGGCGGCGTCTCACCGCAGCAGGTGGCGCAGGCGATTGCTTTTGCGCAGGCTCGGTTAGGGTAAGAACATTTATATGTATAAATTTGAGCCTGGCTTATCGCCGGGCTTTTTTATGGCAAAAAAAAGCGGATCCTGGAGATCCGCAAAAGTTCACGTTGGCTTTAGTTATTCGAGTTGAGAAACTCTCGAAACGGGCAGTGACTTCAAGGGTTAAAAGAGGTGCCGCTCCGTTTCTGTGAGCAATTATCAGTCAGAATGCTTGATAGGGATAATCGTTCATTGCTATTCTACCTATCGCCATGAACTATCGTGGCGATGGAGGATGGATAATGAATATTCGTGATCTTGAGTACCTGGTGGCATTGGCTGAACACCGCCATTTTCGGCGTGCGGCAGATTCCTGCCACGTTAGCCAGCCGACGCTTAGCGGGCAAATTCGTAAGCTGGAAGATGAGCTGGGCGTGATGTTGCTGGAGCGGACCAGCCGTAAAGTGTTGTTCACCCAGGCGGGAATGCTGCTGGTGGATCAGGCGCGTACCGTGCTGCGTGAGGTGAAAGTCCTTAAAGAGATGGCAAGCCAGCAGGGCGAGACGATGTCCGGACCGCTGCACATTGGTTTGATTCCCACAGTTGGACCGTACCTACTACCGCATATTATCCCTATGCTGCACCAGACCTTTCCAAAGCTGGAAATGTATCTGCATGAAGCACAGACCCACCAGTTACTGGCGCAACTGGACAGCGGCAAACTCGATTGCGTGATCCTCGCGCTGGTGAAAGAGAGCGAAGCATTCATTGAAGTGCCGTTGTTTGATGAGCCAATGTTGCTGGCTATCTATGAAGATCACCCGTGGGCGAACCGCGAATGCGTACCGATGGCCGATCTGGCAGGGGAAAAACTGCTGATGCTGGAAGATGGTCACTGTTTGCGCGATCAGGCAATGGGTTTCTGTTTTGAAGCCGGGGCGGATGAAGATACACACTTCCGCGCGACCAGCCTGGAAACTCTGCGCAACATGGTGGCGGCAGGTAGCGGGATCACTTTACTGCCAGCGCTGGCTGTGCCGCCGGAGCGCAAACGCGATGGGGTTGTTTATCTGCCGTGCATTAAGCCGGAACCACGCCGCACTATTGGCCTGGTTTATCGTCCTGGCTCACCGCTGCGCAGCCGCTATGAGCAGCTGGCAGAGGCCATCCGCGCAAGAATGGATGGCCATTTCGATAAAGTTTTAAAACAGGCGGTTTAAACCGTTTAACGCAGCTACCCGATAGGCTTCCGCCATCGTCGGGTAGTTAAAGGTGGTGTTGACGAAGTACTCAATAGTGTTGCCGCCACCTTTCTGTTCCATAATCGCCTGACCGATATGAATAATTTCGGCAGCGCGCTCGCCAAAGCAGTGAATACCCAGAATCTCTTTTGTTTCCCGATGGAACAAAATTTTCAGCGTGCCCACGTTCATGCCGACGATTTGTGCGCGTGCCAGATGTTTAAACTGGGCGCGGCCCACTTCATATGGCACTTTCATTGCGGTCAGCTGCTGTTCGGTTTTGCCCACAGAGCTGATTTCCGGGATGGTGTAAATGCCGGTAGGGATATCTTCAATCAGATGTGCGGTGGCTTCGCCTTTTACCAGCGCCTGCGCGGCAATGCGCCCCTGGTCATAGGCCGCCGACGCCAGGCTCGGATAACCAATCACGTCGCCCACCGCGTAAACGTGTGGCTGTGCGGTCTGATACATGCTGTTGACCTTCAGCTGTCCGCGGCTGTCAGTTTCTAGCCCAATGTTCTGTAACGCCAGCGAATCGGTATTACCGGTGCGACCGTTGGCATAGAGCAGGCAGTCAGCTTTCAGTTTTTTACCCGACTTCAGATGCATGATCACACCATCGTCACAGCCTTCGATCTTCTCGTACTCTTCGTTGTGACGAATCACTACGCCACTGTTCCAGAAGTGATAGGAGAGAGAATCTGACATCTCTTGATCGAGAAATGCCAGCAGGCGATCGCGGGTGTTGATCAGATCCACTTTTACATCCATACCGCGGAAGATCGACGCATATTCACAGCCGATCACTCCAGCACCATAGATAAGTACATGGCGCGGTTCGTGGTGCATGCTGAGAATTGAGTCGCTGTCGTAAATGCGTGGATGGGTGAAATCAACATCTGTTGGATGATATGGACGAGAGCCGCAGGCAATAACAAATTTTTCAGCGGTTAGTGTTTCAACGCTGCCGTCCGGGCAATCCAGCGCCAACGTATGCTCGTCAACAAAGCGAGCGTTTCCCTGCAATATTTCACAGTGATTACGTTCGTAAAATCCCTGACGCATGCGCGTTTGTTGATTAATCACGTTATCGGCATGGTTAAGGATATCGGCAAAAGAAGAGCGGAGCAGTCGGGAATGGTCGCTGTAAAGTGGGTTTTGATTGAATTCTATAATGCGGCTGACGGCGTGACGGAGAGCTTTCGACGGGATGGTGCCCCAGTGGGTGCAACCGCCGCCAACATTTTGATAACGCTCGATAACTGCGACGCGCGCACCTTGCTTAACCAGGCCCATTGCAGCGCCTTCGCCGCCGGGGCCGGAACCTATTACTATGGCATCGTAATCGTAGGAATGTGGCATGGTAGGGCTTACCTGTTCTTATACATAAAAGCAACAGAATGGTAACATTTTATCGCGGGTAAGCCAATTGATCCCCGTCATTTATCTGGCTATATCCTGAGCGGCCTTTGCTTTGTCTGTTTCTTACTTTTGCCCTGACGTTTTATTGGATTTTTATCGACGATACTCTCCGTTTAAGCGGCAGGTTTCCGCTGTACGTAAAAGAACCGGCCAAAGAATTGCAGTAAATATGTTTTATTGCGTTACCGTTCATTCACAATACTGGAGCAATCCAGTATGTTCATTCTCTGGTATAGTGCCAGCAGTACTTTTGGCAAGGATTCAGACATCGTGATGGGCGTAAGAGCGCAACAAAAAGAAAAAACCCGCCGTTCGCTGGTGGAAGCCGCATTTAGCCAATTAAGTGCTGAACGCAGCTTCGCCAGCCTGAGTTTGCGTGAAGTGGCGCGTGAAGCGGGCATTGCTCCCACCTCTTTTTATCGGCATTTCCGCGACGTAGACGAACTGGGTCTGACCATGGTTGATGAGAGCGGTTTAATGCTACGCCAACTCATGCGCCAGGCGCGTCAGCGTATCGCCAAAGGCGGGTGTGATCCGCACCTCGGTCTCCACATTTATGGAGTTCATCGGTAATAATCCTAACGCCTTCCGGTTATTATTGCGGGAACGCTCCGGCACCTCCGCTGCGTTTCGTGCCGCCGTTGCGCGTGAAATTCAGCACTTCATTGCGGAACTTGCGGACTATCTGGAACTCGAAAACCATATGCCGCGTGCGTTTACTGAAGCGCAAGCCGAAGCAATGGTGACAATTGTCTTCAGTGCGGGTGCCGAGGCGTTGGACGTCGGCGTCGAACAACGTCGGCAATTAGAAGAGCGACTGGTACTGCAACTGCGAATGATTTCGAAAGGGGCTTATTACTGGTATCGCCGTGAACAAGAGAAAACCGCAATTATTCCGGGAAATGTGAAGGACGAGTAATGAAACAAGCAAATCAAGATAGAGGTACGCTGCTGCTGGCGTTAGTTGCTGGCTTATCGATTAATGGTACTTTCGCAGCGCTGTTTAGCTCCATTGTGCCATTTTCTGTATTCCCGATTATTTCCCTGGTGCTGACGGTTTACTGCCTGCATCAACGTTATCTTAATCGCACTATGCCGGTAGGCTTGCCGGGTCTGGCAGCTGCCTGTTTTATTCTCGGCGTACTGCTGTACAGCACGGTAGTTCGTGCGGAATATCCGGATATCGGCTCTAACTTCTTCCCGGCAGTACTCTCCGTCATTATGGTGTTCTGGATTGGCGCGAAGATGCGTAACCGTAAGCAGGAAGTTGCTGAGTAATCGGTATTATGCCGGATGCTGGCGCATCCGGCATGGGTTTTACTTCGCGGTCAGTAATACGCCGCACTCCATATGGTGCGTGTAGGGGAACTGATCAAACAGAGCCAGACGTTCGACCTTGTGCGTCTGGCTTAATGTTTCCAGATTCTTGCATAACGTTTCCGGGTTACAGGAGATGTACAAAATACGCGGATACGCCTGCACCATTTTCTCGGTTTCACTGTCCAGACCGCTGCGCGGTGGGTCGACAAAAATGGTTTCGCACTGATAACTCTTTAAGTCGATCCCTTGCAGGCGGTTAAACTCGCGCACACCATTCATCGCCTGAGTAAATTCTTCTGCCGCCATACGAATAATTTGTACGTTATCAATATGGTTAGCTGCGATGTTGTATTGCGCAGCAGCAACCGACGGCTTAGCGATTTCGGTGGCTAATACCCGATCAAAATTACGCGCCAGCGCTAATGAAAAGTTACCGTTGCCGCAGTACAGCTCCAGTAAATCGCCTTTTGAGCCTTTGGTTACGTCCAGCGCCCATTCCAGCATCTGAATATTCATCGCCGCGTTCGGCTGGGTAAAGCTGTTTTCTACCTGACGGTAGATCATCTCTTTCCCTGCGACCGGCAGACGTTCATCGATGTAATCCTGATCCAGCTCGATTTTGGTTTTCGTTGCCCGACCAATCAGATGCACATTCAGATTCTGCGCGCGCAGTGCATCGCGCAGGGCCTCCGCTTCCTGACGCCACTCATCATCCAGCTTCTTATGGTATAGCAGGGAAACCACCGCCTGATTACTCAGCGTAGTGAGGTAATCAATCTGGAACAACTTGTGGCGCAGAACGGGATTATTACGCACACCCGCAATCATCGCCGTCATCAACTGGTTGATAAGTTCACTGGCGGCGGGGAAGCTATCCACGCGGATGCGGCTTTTGGTTTGTTGATCGAAAATGATGTGATACAGGTCATCGCCATCGTGCCAGATGCGGAACTCCGCGCGCATCCGGTAATGACTGACCGGCGAGCGAAACACTTCCGGAACCAGGTCAGAAAACGGTGCCATCATACTTTGCAAACGTACCACTTTTTCGGCTAACTGCGCTTCATACTGTTCTGTTGGAAGGTGTTCGGGGGTCATGATGTATCCTGAAAAATTAAAGTACGCGGCGATTGTAGGGATTGCTCATCAGATGTCCAGATCTTGATGAATTCCTATTTGTGAGCTACGTCTGGACAGTAACTTGTTACAACCTGTAGCATCCACTTGCCGGTCCTGTGAGTTAATAGGGAATCCAGTGCGAATCTGGAGCTGACGCGCAGCGGTAAGGAAAGGTGCGATGATTGCGTTATGCGGACACTGCCATTCGGTGGGAAGTCATCATCTCTTAGTATCTTAGATACCCCTCCAAGCCCGAAGACCTGCCGGCCAACGTCGCATCTGGTTCTCATCATCGCGTAATATTGATGAAACCTGCGGCATCCTTCTTCTATTGTGGATGCTTTACAATGATTAAAAAAGCTTCGCTGCTGACGGCGTGTTCCGTCACGGCATTTTCCGCTTGGGCACAGGATACCAGCCCGGATACTCTCGTCGTTACTGCTAACCGTTTTGAACAGCCGCGCAGCACTGTGCTTGCACCAACCACCGTTGTGACCCGTCAGGATATCGACCGCTGGCAGTCGACCTCGGTCAATGATGTGCTGCGCCGTCTTCCGGGCGTCGATATCACCCAAAACGGCGGTTCAGGTCAGCTCTCATCTATTTTTATTCGCGGTACAAATGCCAGTCATGTGTTGGTGTTAATTGATGGCGTACGCCTGAATCTGGCGGGGGTGAGTGGTTCTGCCGACCTTAGCCAGTTCCCTATTGCGCTTGTCCAGCGTGTTGAATATATCCGTGGGCCGCGCTCCGCTGTTTATGGTTCCGATGCAATAGGCGGGGTGGTGAATATCATCACGACGCGCGATGAACCCGGAACGGAAATTTCAGCAGGGTGGGGAAGCAATAGTTATCAGAACTATGATGTCTCTACGCAGCAACAACTGGGGGATAAGACACGGGTAACGCTGTTGGGCGATTATGCCCATACTCATGGTTATGATGTTGTTGCCTATGGTAATACCGGAACGCAAGCGCAGACAGATAACGATGGTTTTTTAAGTAAAACGCTTTATGGCGCTCTGGAGCATAACTTTACTGATGCCTGGAGCGGCTTTGTGCGCGGCTATGGCTATGATAACCGTACCAATTATGACGCGTATTATTCTCCCGGTTCACCGTTGCTCGATACCCGTAAACTCTATAGCCAAAGTTGGGACGCCGGGCTGCGCTATAACGGCGAACTGATTAAATCACAACTCATTACCAGCTATAGCCATAGCAAAGATTACAACTACGATCCCCATTATGGTCGTTATGATTCGTCGGCGACGCTCGATGAGATGAAGCAATACACCGTCCAGTGGGCAAACAATGTCATCGTTGGTCACGGTAGTATTGGTGCGGGTGTCGACTGGCAGAAACAGACTACGACGCCGGGTACAGGTTATGTTGAGGATGGATATGATCAACGTAATACCGGCATCTATCTGACCGGGCTGCAACAAGTCGGCGATTTTACCTTTGAAGGCGCAGCACGCAGTGACGATAACTCACAGTTTGGTCGTCATGGAACCTGGCAAACCAGCGCCGGTTGGGAATTCATCGAAGGTTATCGCTTCATTGCTTCCTACGGGACATCTTATAAGGCACCAAATCTGGGGCAACTGTATGGCTTCTACGGAAATCCGAATCTGGACCCGGAGAAAAGCAAACAGTGGGAAGGCGCGTTTGAAGGCTTAACCGCTGGGGTGAACTGGCGTATTTCCGGATATCGTAACGATGTCAGTGACTTGATCGATTATGATGATCACACCCTGAAATATTACAACGAAGGGAAAGCGCGGAT
>ERZ839489.1815-NODE-1815-length-11678-cov-8.884195_pt1 | contig 11678 bp, 10 predicted proteins | sample MGYA00519938_ERZ839489 | MGnify/ENA primary metagenome ERZ839489 (study PRJEB31850, sample SAMEA3708846) | human gut metagenome | biome: human gut; feature: human-associated habitat; material: faeces | place: China | collected 2014 ... | reverse complement strand
GCGAATCCAACGAAGCAACCGCGCAGCTGCTGTTCGAAGCGCTGCCGTGGATTAAAAACCTGACCGGCAAGACGGTCGTTATCAAATATGGCGGAGCCGCCATGGTTGACGAGCAACTGCGCCGCGACGTGATGAGCGACATCGTTTTGCTCAAGATCATCGGCATGCGCCCCGTCATCGTGCATGGCGGCGGCAAGGCCATCAACGAGGCGCTGAGCCATTACGATATTCCCGTCGAGTTTAAGAACGGCCAGCGCGTGACCACGCCGGCGACCATGGATATCGTGCGCGAGGTGCTGGGCGGCAAGGTCAACCAAGAGCTGGTCGCCGCCATCAACCGCCACGGCAACCTGGCCGTAGGCGTGTCGGGCAGCGATGCCGGCACGCTCATCGCCGAGCCGCTCGACCCCGAGCTCGGTCGTGTGGGCAAAGTGACGCACGTCAACACCGACTATATCGAGCGCTTGCTCGATAGCGAGTACATTCCCGTCATCGCTACCGTCGCGGCGGGGGAGGACGGCGGCTTCTTCAACATCAACGCCGATACCGCCGCCGGCGCCGTTGCGGCGGCGCTCCACGCGCACAAGGCGATCTTTTTGACCGACGTCGACGGCCTGTACAAGGACTTTAGCGATAAAGACTCACTCATCTCCAACCTAACACTCGACGAGGTTAACGAAATGCTCTACGGCGGCGAGGTCGATAAGGGCATGATTCCCAAGCTGCGCGCGGCCGTCGATGCGCTTGCCGGTGGCGTATTCCGCGCCCACATCATTAACGGTACCACGCCGCATTCGCTGCTCCTGGAGCTGCTGACCGACGCCGGCGTCGGCACCGTGATCCATTCCACCGAGACGGCCTACGAGTTCGATACGCACCCGCACCCGCTTTCGACCTTTGCGGCGCGCCTGACCGAGAACCTCGACGAGGTCGAGAAGCTCCAGACGGTCTAGCCGGCTCGAAATTGCTACGCCATTACGCCCAAACTCCGCGCTACCTGGCGCTTAACGAAAGGTATCTCATGTCACTTGCAGCACAACAATCGCTCGAATCCCACTACGTCATGCACACCTTTGGTCGCTCGCCGGTCGAGTTTGTCGAAGGCTGCGGCATGAAGCTCACCGGCGACGATGGTCGCGAATACCTCGATTTTCTTGCCGGCATCGGCGTGTGCAGTTTGGGCCACGGCAACCCGGCAGTGCTGTCGGCGCTCGAGGCTCAGACCAAAAAGCTCCTGCATGTCTCCAACTATTTCTACATCGAGCAGCGTGGACAGGTCGCGGCGCTGCTGTCCAAACTCGCTAACGATGATACGGACGGTGCACGCGTGCTTGCCGACGCGATTGCCGCTGGCGACGAGACCACGGCGGCGGCACTTGGTGCTCCGGCTGCGGGCGAGCAGGTGTGGGAGACGTTCTTTGCCAATTCTGGTGCCGAGGCCAACGAGGGCTCGATGAAGCTCGCGCGTCTGTACGCCAAGCGTGCCGGCAACGGAGGCAACACCATCGTGTGCATGCGCGGCGGCTTTCACGGTCGTACGCTCGAGACCATTGCCGCGACCATGCAGGATTGGCTGCAGGACAGCTTCCGCCCGCTGCCGGGTGGCTTTGTGGCCTGTACGCCCAACGATGTGGATGAACTGTGTGCAATCTTTAAGCAACTGGGAAGTGAAATCTGTGCCGTGATGCTCGAGCCGATCCAGGGCGAGAGCGGTGTGCATCCCATGACCGAGGAGTTTATGGCTACGGCGCGCGACTTGGCGCACGAGGCAGGTGCCGTGCTTATCGCCGATGAGGTCCAGTGCGGAATCTTCCGCACGGGTAAGCCGTTTGCGTTCCAGACCTATGGCGTGGAGCCCGACATTATGAGCCTTGCCAAGGGAATCGCCGACGGCGTGCCCATGGGTGCCGTGGTGGCAAAGAAGGAAATCGCTGACGTCTTTAAGCCCGGCGATCATGGCTCGACCTTCGGCGGTAGCTGCCTGGCTGTCGCGGCCTGTGCCGCGACGCTCTCCGCGCTTGTGCACGGCGATTATGCCGAGCATGCTGCCAAGGTTGGCGCCTATATGGAGCAGGCGCTGGCTAAGCTTCCGCATGTGGTAGAGGTGCGTGGCCGCGGTCTGATGCTCGGCTGCGATCTGGATGATGCTGCGGGTGATGCACACGACGTTGTAACCCGTGCATTGGGGGCTGGTGTCGTGATCAACGCTACGGGCGCTCATACGCTGCGCTTCCTTCCGCCGCTCGTGTGCGAAGAGGCCGACGTGGACAACCTGATCGAGATTCTGTCGGACGTTTTGGCGTAGCGCCATCAGACATAGCAATTTGGAGCGGGTTTCAGGCTGTCACGTGCCGTTTGGCGCACGATTGGGCGAACTGGAGCCCGTTTTGCTATCGATTTACCATGGCTGGGATAGGGCGTGTGCAAAAAAGAAAGGCCTCCATCACTGGAGGCCTAACAATTCAATGGTGGGCGATGAGGGATTCGAACCCCCAGCCTTGTGCGTGTAAAGCACCTGCGCTAACCGTTGCGCCAATCGCCCGCAGGGACTGAGTATAGCGGAAACCCTGCGTGGTTCACCGCTAATTCATAACGAAAACTAAGCGGCGACTTCGGTGCTCTTGTTCTCGTCGATAAAGAAGCGCTTGTACCAGATGAGGAACGTCAGCGTGGTATAGATCTTGCGCTGGTTGAGCGCGCGGCCCTCAAAGTGATCGTCAAGCAGTTTCATGAGCGCATCGGTGTCAAAGAAATCGGCAGCCCACGGTGCGGTGAAGTATTCCTTTACGTAGTCGTAGTACTTTTGCTGGCGCAGCCAGAACTTGACCGGTACGGGGAAGCCCACCTTCTTGCGCGTTGCCCACTCGTCGGGCAGCGTGCGGTTGGCAGCGTGACGCAGAACGAGCTTGCAGCCTTCTTCGTTAACACGGTAGTTGGCGGGAATGTGCTCGGCAAACTCCATGACCTTCTTGTCCAGGAACGGGACGCGAAGCTCCAGAGAATGCGCCATGCACATCTTGTCGGCCTTGAGCAGAATGTCGCCCGGTAGCCACATGTTCATATCCAGATACTGTTTCTTGGAAAGCTCGCAGCAGTTGGGAACCTGCTTGTAGTACTCGGCGCACATCTCGGCGGCGTTCTTGCCGGTGTCATAAGCGGGCTTGAGCACCTCGTCGACCTCGGAGGGATCGAACACCTTTGCCTGACCCACATACCAGCGCTCGGGAACCTCGGCGCATTTCGTCAGGAAGTTGTGACCCTTAAAGTAGGGGAGATGCTGAACGAGTGAGCCCAGGGCGCGACGTACACCGAGCGGCACGCGCTTCTTAAAGGTGCGCATCTCGGGGGTGTCCTCGTACCACTCATAGCCGGCAAACAGCTCGTCGGCACCCTCGCCCGAAAGGACGACGGTGACCTCCTTGGAAGCCATCTGCGCCAGATAGTACAGCGGCACGCTGGACAGGTTCGATTGCGGCTCGTCCATGTGGTACTGGATATCGGGCAGTGCATCAAAGAACTCGTCGGCGGTAATCATCTTGCGCACGTTCTTGATGCCCAGCTTGTCGGAAAGCTCGGCAGCGTAGTTGGTCTCGTTGAAGTTCTTGTAATCGAAGCCGACGGAATACGTGGTGTCGGGCATGAGACAGGCGGCAATGTAGCTGGAATCGACGCCGCCAGAAAGGAACGAGCCCACCTTAACATCGGCGATTCGGTGCGCAGCGACGCTTTCGTGCACGACCTTATCACACTCGTCCACGTACTCCTCGAAGGTCTTGGAGTTGTCGTCGGTAAAGTCGCAGCTCCAGTAACGCTTGATGTCCATGGTGTTGGTCGTCAGGTCATACGTAAAGCAATGCGCCGGGGCAAGCTTGAACACGCCCTTAAAGAACGTTTCCTCCGTGGCGGGGAACTGCAGCGTCAGGTAGGGGCGCAGCGCGTCGTGGTTGACAGCCTTCTCAAACTTGGGATGGTCCAGGAAGCTCTTGATCTCGGAGCCGAACAGCAGCGAGCCATCGGATGCCTGGTAGTAATAGAACGGCTTGATACCAAAGATGTCGCGAGCGCCAAAGAGTTTGTTCTTGTTCTGGTCGTGAATCACGAACGCGTACATGCCGCGCAGACGGTTGACCAGGTCCTCGCCCCACTCCTCGTAACCGTGTACCAGGACTTCGGTATCAGCGTTGCAGTGGAAGGCGTAGCCGGCCGCCTCCAGCTCGGCGCGAAGCTCCTGGAAGTTGTAGATCTCTCCGTTGAAGACAATCGTGACCTTGCCGTCGTCGCTCGACATGGGCTGGGCTCCAGCTTCGGAAAGATCGAGAATCGAAAGACGACGGAAGCCAAGGGCAACGTTGTCGACGATATGCTGGCCGCCCATATCGGGACCACGGTGGATGATGCGATTCATCATGGCCGTGAGAACCAGCTCACTCTGTTCATCTGTACCGGTAAAACCGACAAAACCGCACATGCAAGATCCTTTCTGCTGACGGCTCAGGTGTACTGCCGCAAAGATTGCGGCAGCTGATGTCAAATAATCTTTACTATCATGCCAATCTTTTGTTTCGTGATGGGGCATAAGCGCCGAGCGAACCGAAAAAACCACGTCCCGATCTTCAGACGAAGTGGCGGGACGTGGTTGCGAACACTATGTTAAAGAACAGCACCCAGATTTCCTTGTTTTTACACGGGGTGAACACTGTTGCCATTTATTAGACCACGGCACAGTCCATGCAATTTTTTAGAAGGCTGTGATGCGCGCAAGGTCAGGTGGCATATTAGGATGGTTGATAATACAGAATGTTTCATCGTTTCTGCCGCGGGACGTCTTCTGCCCTTTAAGGCTGATTTTAGCGAGAGAGGTCTTTGTATGTCGAGTCCGACACAAGAGAAGCTAACTCTGATGCGCTATATAGAGTTGCTCGAGGAAGATGACCTTGTTGTTTCCAGACCGAGCGCTTCGTGCGACCAGCGCATTGAGTTTGCGACTGATGACTCGCGCCAGGTGCGTCCGGGCACGTTGTTTGTCTGCAAGGGCCGTGCGTTTAAGCGCGAGTACCTGCTTTCGGCAATCGCCGATGGCGCCGTGGCCTACGTTTCCGAGGTCGATTACGATGTTGATCTTCCCGCGGTGATTGTGAGCGATATTCGTCGCACGCTCGCCGTGGTGGCAGATGCCTTTTATGGGCACCCGTCGGGTAAGGTGAAGGTCTGCGCCTTTACAGGCACCAAGGGTAAGTCGACCTGCAGCTTTTATCTGCGCGGCATCCTCGCCAACGAGGCCAAGCTTACGGGCTGTCATCGACCCGCTCTTAATACGGGCATTGAGTTCGACGACGGCATCGAGACGGGCCCTTCCAAGCTGACGACCCCCGAGTCCTTCCTTTTGCAGTCGCGTATCGCACATGCCGCCGAGGCGGGCGCTCCGTGGCTGGTCATGGAGGCATCGAGTCAGGGCCTCAAATACGAGCGCACGGGCAAGATTGACTTTGAAGTCGGCGCCTTTACCAATATCGGCGAGGATCACATTTCGCCGATTGAGCATCCGACGCTCGAGGATTACTTTGCCAGCAAGCTCAAAATCTTCTCGCAGAGCCGTTTTGCCGTGGTCAATCTCGATATGGATAAGGTCGATCGCGTGCTCGAGGCGGCATCTCGTTGCGAACGTACGGTGACGTTCTCCCTGACCGACGAGCGTGCCGACGTGCTTGCGCTGGCGATTCGCAATGGCGACTGCGGCGTGGTGGCAACGGTGCGCACGCCCCGCTTTACGCGCGACATTGTGATTCCCACGCCGGTTAAGTTCAATGTGTCCAACGCGCTTGCCGCTATTGCCTGCGCCGAGGCCCTGGGCATTTCCGAAGAGGGTATCGTCCATGGCTTTGAGGGTGTCTTCGTTCCCGGCCGTATGGAGCTCTATCCGTCCGTATCGGGCAAAATCTTGGGCGTCGTCGATTATGCACATAACGGCATGAGTCTCGAGACGCTTCTGCGTGACTTACGCGAGAACTATCCCGAGCGCGAGCTGGCGGTCGTATTTGGCGCTACGGGCGGTAAGGGTGTCGATCGACGCACCACGATGGGCATCGCCGCCGGCAAGTATGCCGACCGAATCGTGATTACCGAGGATGACCCCGGCCCCGAGGATGTCGAGGATATTTGCGCCGAGATCGCGCGCAACGTTCAAGCGCAGGGAAATGATAACTGGCAAATCGTGACTGATCGCGTTGCCGCTATCGAGACTGCCGTGCGCGAAACCGTCCGTTCTGCCGTGGTCATCGTGACCGGTAAGGGCGAGGAAGAGCGTATGCTGCGCAAGAACGGACCCGAGCCTTGTGAGCGCGACGGTTCGATTCTCAAGCGCACCCTTGCGGCGTACGACGCCTAGACCAAGCCCCTTCTATGTAAACGGAGTGACCATGTCCCACAACATCCTGCCGACCGTTGCCGAGCTTTCGGGCGAGATGCGCGAGCGCTTGGCCAAGGTTAAGTACGTCTTTACCGATCTGGACGCCACGATGCTCGCCCCCGGCTCGTGCGTGCTGCGCGATAACGACGGCAATCCCTCGACCAAGCTCGTCGAGGCGGTTGTCGCACTCGCCCGTGCCGGCATCCAGGTGGTTCCCACCTCGGGTCGCAACCGCACCATGATCCACGAGGACGCCCGCGTGCTCGGCCTCAACTCTTACATTGGTGAGATGGGCGGCCTGGTCATGTACGACCTCAAAGCCAACGATTGGGAGTATCTGACTGGCGACATGCCTTACGACCCCGTCTGCGGCCTTACTCCGCACCAGGTGATCGAGCAGACCGGCGTGTGCGAGAAGATTCTCGCCCGCTGGCCGCATAAGATCGAGTACCACAACGACATGTCGACTGGCTACAAGTACCGCGAGGTCACCGTCGGCATGCGCGGCGATGTGCCCGACGATGAGGTCCAGGCCATCCTGGACGAGGCCGGCTGCGGTCTGATCTGGGCTTGCAACGGCCATCTGACTCACCTGTCCAAGCCGACGACTCTCGAGCTCGATCGCGTCGAGGACGGTCGCGCATTCAACATCAACCCCGCGGGCCTCAACAAAGGCGTCGCCATTGCGCGCTTCTGCGAGCACCTGGGGATCGAGCGCGAGGAGACGCTCGCGCTCGGCGATTCCGAGTCCGACTTCTACATGGCCGATCACGTGGGCACGTTCTGCTTGGTCGAGAATGGCCTGACGAGCGCCGGCGCGCCCGAGTTCTTGGCTGCTTGCGAGAACGCTTTCGTTACGCGTGGCAAAATTGTCGACGGTTGGGCGGCGACGGCAGAGCTGCTGGTCGCGGCGCGTTCGTAGCGCGGCGTCGCTGCACTTGGACATGTCTTTTCGAGAGAGACTGGTGAGGTAATGTCCGATATCGAGAATCCGGCAGGCGACACGCGCCCGATTGGCGTGTTCGATTCTGGTTTGGGCGGTCTGACGGTTGCGCGCGCGATTGCGACGGCGCTGCCGCACGAGTCCGTCTACTACTTTGGGGACACCAAGCGCTGCCCCTACGGCACCCGCACCGAGGATGAAGTGCGCTCGTTTGCGTTGCAGGCGGGTCGTTGGCTTTCGAAGCACGACGTCAAGATTATGGTCATCGCCTGCAACACGGCGACCGCTGCGGCCTTGCGTCTGGCCCAGCAGGTGCTCGACGTTCCCGTGATCGGTGTGATCGCGCCGGGTGCCCGTGCGGCCATCAACAGCACGCGTACGCGTCGCGTGGGCGTGCTCGCCACCAACCTCACCATTCGCTCGGGCGCCTACACGCGCGCCATCCAGGATTTGGATGCTGGTGTCGATGTGTATGGCTGCCCGGCTTCGAGCTTTGTCGAGGTCGTCGAGCACGAGCTCGCCTCGGGTGCACATCTGCAGGAACAGTGGCTTGAGAACGAGGACATCTTCGATACGCCTGCCGTGCGTGCGCTGGTGGGTGCCACGGTTGAGCCGCTGCGCGACCACGGTATCGATACCGTGGTGCTCGGCTGTACGCATTTTCCGCTGTTGGTGGGACCTATCCGGCATGCGCTGGGGCCTGGGGTGCGCGTCGTGAGTTCCGCCGAGGAGACCACACGCGAGTTGACCGATATCCTCACGCGCCGCGAGCAGCTGGCGGGCGACGCCGCCGAGCCGCAGCATCGTTTTGCCACGACGGCCGATAACATTGCCGAGTTTGCGGTGGCGGGTAGCTTTATCTTTGGTCAGCCGCTCAAAAGCATCGAGCATGTCGATATCGACGAACTCGGTTAGGCACGCAATGTCGCCGGAGTCCTCGCCATATCTTTTGCCGAAAGGATAGTTCCATGGAATACATGCAGGTCAACCGCGCCAACGGCCGCGCCGCCAACGAGCTGCGCCCCGTTAAGCTCACCCGCGGCGTCATGAAGCACGCCCACGGCTCGTGCCTGGCGGAGTTCGGCGACACGCGCGTACTGTGCGCCGCCACTATCGAGGAGGGTGTGCCGGGTTGGCGCAAGGGCGCCAAGGCCGGCTGGGTAACGGCGGAATATGCGATGCTGCCGACCTCGACCGGTAAACGCTGCAAGCGCGAGCATGCCAACCGCAAGGGCCGCTCCATGGAGATCGAGCGGCTTATCGGTCGCAGCCTGCGTACCGTCGTCAACATGAAGGCGCTCGGCGAGTACACCGTTACCGTCGACTGCGATGTGATCCAGGCCGATGGCGGCACGCGTACGGCGAGCATTACCGGCGCCTGGGTGGCGCTGCACGACGCCCTTGCCATGTGGGTCGAGGCGGGCAAACTCGAGCGCATCCCGCTCACGGGTCAGGTTGCCGCCATTTCCATGGGCGTTGTCGACGGCAACACCCTGCTCGACTTGGATTATTCCGAGGACAGCCACGCCGAGGTCGACATGAACCTCGTCGCTACCGACACCGGCGAGATGATCGAACTTCAGGGTACCGGCGAGCAGGCGCCCTTCGACCGTAAGCGTCTCAACGCCCTACTCGACCTGGGCGACAAGGGTATCGCCGAGCTCATCGAGCTTCAGCGACAGGTCCTCGCTTAACCTACCAAAAAAGGGATGTTTATTTTGGCAGGTTTTATCTGGGAAAACGTCGAAGTTTAAGACTGCCGTTGATTGAGAGGGGAGAGAGGCCGAAGTCCTCGTCGTCCTCAACTCGGTATTGCAATAGAGACAAGGAGGCCAGCTATGGCACTTGAGAAGATTGACATAGACACCCTCGACCCGGCGGCGACCATCGTCGTGGCAACCGGTAACGCCCATAAGCTCACCGAGATCGAGGCCATTTTGGGCAAGGTCATGCCCGAGGTGCGCTTTGTGGCGCTCGGCCAGCTGGGCGATTTTGAGGACCCCGAGGAAAACGGAACGACGTTTTTGGAGAATGCCATCATCAAGGCGCAGGCTGCGGTCGAGGAGACGGGCCTTATGGCCATCGCCGACGACTCTGGCTTGGTCGTCGATGCCCTGAACGGCGAGCCGGGCGTGTATAGCGCGCGCTATGCGGGCGTGCATGGCGACGATGCCGCCAACAACGCCAAGCTTCTCGTTAACCTGGAAAGCGTGGCAGACGAGGACCGTACCGCGCGCTTTATGAGCGTCGTCGCGCTTATCGATACGGACGGCCTGGTCACCTATGGCGAGGGCGCCTGCGAGGGCGTTATCGCGCACGAGGGCCGCGGCGAACACGGCTTTGGCTACGACCCGCTGTTCCTGCCGGTCGATACGCCGGGCAAGACTATGGCCGAGCTCACGGCGGACGAGAAGAACGCCATCAGCCATCGTTTCCATGCGCTCGAGCATCTGTCCGCCAAGCTGACGGGCGAGGAGTAGACCGTGCGTGCGGTGGTGCAGCGCGTGCTCAACGCCGGCGTGACGGTCGACGGCGAGTGCGTGGGCCGCATTGGACGCGGCTACCTGGTGCTGCTGGGCGTGGGCCACGGCGACACACGCGCCGAAGCCGACAAGCTGTGGGGCAAGCTCCGCGGGCTGCGTATCAACGAGGACGAGAACGGCAAGACCAACTTGGCGCTGGCCGATGTCGACGGCGAGGTGCTCGTGGTGTCGCAGTTCACGCTGTTTGCCGACTGCCGCCACGGCCGCCGTCCGTCGTTTACGGATGCCGGCGCGCCCGATGTCGCTAACGAACTTTACGAGTACTTTCTGACGCTCGTCGCCCAGGACGTTGAGCATGTGGCGCACGGTATCTTTGGCGCCGACATGAAGGTCGACCTGGTCAACGACGGTCCGTTCACCATCGTTCTGGACACCGATAGTCTGTAAGTAGTCAATTTGGGGCCGGGTTTTTTAGCTGCTTGCGTATGGCTGCAGCAGGGTGCTATAGTATTAGAGTTTTGTCTATCTTAGGGGTATTATCCCCTTTTTGAATTGCACCCTCTGGAGGCCCTATTCATGGAAGAGATGGAAGTCAATCACGTCGACGACATCCACGAGAAGCTGACCGATATGGTGGGCGATCGCGTTAAGGTGAAGGCCAACATGGGCCGCACCCGCGTCGTCGAGCGCATGGGCACCATCAAGAGCGTCCACCCCGCCGTCTTTATCGTTGAGGTTGACGAGCGTCGCGGCCGCAAATCGCGTCAGTCCTACCAGTACATCGATGTTCTTACCGGCCAGGTCGAACTGTTCGACCCCGAGAGCGGCGAACATATCTTTACCCCGCTCGGCAACCAGCTCGAGGAGCACTAACGGTGACCGATCGGTCCCTCATCCTTACCGCGCCGGCAAAGATTAACCTCTATCTGGGGGTTCATACCGAGCGCGACGCCCGCGGCTATCACAGGGTCGATTCCCTGATGGCAGCCGTCGGTCTAGCCGATACCGTGACGGTCACGCCGGCGCAGGCGTTGACCGTCCAGACGGTTCCGGCATCCGATTTTCCCATGCAAAAAAATACGGCTTATCGGGCGGCAATCGCTATGGCCGAGCATTACGGTCGCGACGCCAACGTGTGCGTGACGATCGAAAAGCGTATCCCGCTGTGCGCCGGCCTGGGAGGCCCCTCGACGGATGCCGCCGCGGTCATCGTTGCCTTCGCCGAGCTGTGGGGTATCGACCGCGCCGACCCCGCGCTCGATGACATCGCTCGCGGTATCGGCGCCGACGTGCCGTTCTTTTTGCACGCGAGTCCCGCATTCTACGTCGGCGGGGGAGATGTGCTGGCCACTGAGTATCCTGTGCTTCCAGCGACACCTGTCGTATTGGTCAAACCGCACGAGACGAGCGTTTCAACGGTTGAAGCATATCGACGATTTGATGAGAGCCCGGTGCCCGCGGAAAAACCCGATGCGATTGCTTCTGTCTTACGCGCCGGCGATGCCGAGGCGGCATATGCGCTCGTTCATAACAATCTGGGCGTCATATCCGCGCAGATGGAGCCGCGGATCCAGGCAGTTCTCGACTGGCTGCGCGCACAGGAGGGAACCGTTGCCGTGGACGTGTGTGGTTCGGGTGCTTGCTCGTTTGCCATTTGCGATACCGTCGCTGCAGCAGCCCATCTTGCGGGAGCTGCCCAGCAAAATGGCTGGTGGGCCTGCGCGACTGAGCTTATTCCCAACACGGTTCAAATCGACGCGCCAAAGAAATAAAAATTTCTCTAGCACGCGACGAAAATCTTTGTTACTATAGTCGAGCTAACGGGTTGTGGCTCAGTTTGGTAGAG
>ERZ839489.1804-NODE-1804-length-11715-cov-3.359520_pt1 | contig 11715 bp, 17 predicted proteins | sample MGYA00519938_ERZ839489 | MGnify/ENA primary metagenome ERZ839489 (study PRJEB31850, sample SAMEA3708846) | human gut metagenome | biome: human gut; feature: human-associated habitat; material: faeces | place: China | collected 2014 ... | reverse complement strand
AGGTAAAGCAGTGGAGCCGGTAATCGAACCTTTGGGATTTGATTGGAAACTTGGCATCGGACTTATTTCCGGAGTCGGGGCAAAAGAACTGGTGGTTAGCACATTGGGAGTTCTTTATACGAATGAAGAGGATGTGGAAAATGTGAATCTTTCCAATCGTATTCCTATCACGCCACTTGCTGCTTTGGCTTATATGCTTTTTGTGCTAATATATTTTCCGTGTATAGCTACTTTGGCTGCTATAAAACAAGAATCGGGCAGTTGGAAATGGGCATTATTTGCTGCGGGCTATACCACGGTTTTAGCGTGGTGCATTGCTTTTGTTGTTTATCAGCTGGGAAATTTGATTATTTAGTGAACTCATTTTTATTCTTATTGTTTTTTAAGCATGGAATTACAACAAATCATAGTTTTAGTCATTGTTTTCTTGTGTATGATATGGGCTGGTCTTCGTATCTTTTTGTATTTCAAGAGGATAAAGAATAACGAGAATCCCTGTGAAGGATGTACTTCGGACTGTTCCATTAAGTCCCTTCGCACCAATCAGAAGTGTAATTGCGAAAAAAATGCAGGAAAATGAAGAAAAAAACATCAAAATAGTTGCAGGTTCAAAAAAAAGTCGTACCTTTGCAACCGCAATCGAGAAACAACGGTTGCAAAGAAAAAGGGTTCCTTGGATGAGTGGCTTAGTCAGCGGTCTGCAAAACCGTGTACGGCGGTTCGAATCCGCCAGGAACCTCCAAAGCCAAAGAAGGATTAGAATGAAAATTTCTAATCCTTCTGTTTTTTAAGTACTTACGTCCTCTATGGTGGAAGGATTGGAAGAAGAATTTTCATAGTTTTCAACTTTTGTTTTACAATTGTTTTACAGTAAAACGGAGAAAAATTGTAATGAAAGCTACGATTAAGATTGAGTTGCGCAAAGATTACGCAACCAAAGAAGGCAAACAGATGGTTTGTCTGCGTTACACTGCTTACCGCCGTTCTACTTTAATAAGTATGAATATAGCGGTTCTACCCAAACATTGGAATAAAGTATCTAATACGGTACGTAGTTCTGAACCTCGTTGTTATTACTACAACAAAGCTATCAGTGAAGTTTATCAGAAAGCAGACACGATTGTTATGGAGAATTTCTTTGCTCCGTTGCCTCTGTCCCAATTCTTAGAACGCTTGAAAGATAAGCATCACGGCAATACGGATTTCTATGTTTTCATAGAGAACGAGATAGAACAGCTAAAACAATCTCGTGCAGCCGGAACGATTTCCAATTATTATAAGCTCATCAATACGATGAAAGAATGGAAGCCTACTCTTTCTTTCGGTGAGATTACTTTGGACTTTATTCAGCAGTTCCATAATCACGAACTGGAAGTCGGTAATATCCTTTCTACTGTCTATAAGAAACACTCTAATTTGAAATTCCTGATTGGTATCGCTGTTGATAAGGAGAAGCTGGCAAAGAACCCCTACGAGAAGTTTGAAATCAAAAAGAACATCAAGGCTCAAAACAATGATGTGCTTACGGAGGAAGAACTCAAAAGGTTGCAAGCTGTCTATGATAAGAAAGAGTATAGCAAAGGGAAGCAGGAAGTATTAAGAGAGTTTCTATTTAGTTGCTATACCAGCTTATCCTTTGCCGAGTTATCCGTACTTACCTATTCGGATATCAAACCGATAACGATTGATACGGGCGAAACGTATTTGATACTATGTAATGAACGTACTAAAACCAGCGTAACTTATAAGATTCCAATTGTTTCGCCTGTAGTGGTGGCTCTACTTGGAAATGGGGAACCCTGCCAAAAGATTTTTCTGCCTATATCTAATCAGCCTACAAATCGTTATCTCAAAGATATAATGGCTGATTTGAAAATTGATAAGACAATGACCTTTCATCGGGCACGACACAGTTTCCGAACGATTGCTGCAAAGAAAGGTATTCGTGACGGGATAGCTGAGCGTATAATGGGACACGCAGAAGGTAATGATATCAAGGATATTTATACTCACTTGCATGATGAAGATATTGTGAAGGAGATGCGGGATAAGTGGGTCGTATAATTTTGTCGCATTTGCCGCACTTTTCGCATTTTGAGAACTAAAGTATTGTGTTGCTGTTATTTAATAATGCGAGTAAAGTGTGGATGAGATAAAACTGGTGAAAGAAAGATGGTAGTTCGTTTTTCTTTTGCCAGTGTCTTTTTTTTAATATAAGGTGTGTTACAAAAAAACAAGAACTGATTATTTTATCCGTTGGATAACAGATATTTATAAAAAAAGTGTAGTATAAAATGGTATATAAACGGTTACTTGAGTTCTATTGTGATAAACCTGAAACACGATATTTGAAATTGATGAAATGATGTCCTGATTTGAAAGAGGCATTATCACTAAAGAATATAGCATCTTATTTAGGAGTTACGTCGGAAACAGTTAGTCATGTTCGCAAAAAGATTCAATCTAAAATGAAGTCTTGAAATTTTTCAAGGCTTTTTTTCTTTAATCTACCTTTCTTTGCACATTCGCAAATAGGTAGAAAATAGAACAAAGCTTATGAATAAAATTATTTTTTTATTGGGAGCATCAAATAATGCTAAAGGAGAATTAAGTCAAATGGCTATTGATAGATTGGAATGTGCTTATACTGTATATTCGAATAATAGCAATGTGAAATTTTTATGCACCGGAGGATTTGGAGAGCATTTTAATACAACAAAAACATCTCATGCTGAATATTTGGAACAATGGCTACATCAGAAAGGAGTAAAAGAAAACGAATTTCTTTTTCACATTCTATCCTCTAATACTTATGACGATATTCAGGGATTAAACAAAATAATCAATTATATATCAAATGATTTATTAATTGTTATAACTTCGGATTTTCATATGAAAAGAGTATGCCTGTTATATCAAATGTTTATTTGTCATGAAAACGTGATATTTATTCCTGCCACTTCCAAATTGAAAAAGAAGGAATTACTTATTCGAATAGCACATGAAGAAAAAGCAATTCTATTGTTAAACAGTAAAATAACAAAGGAGCAATGAAATATAAACATATTGTCTTTGATATAGACGGTACACTATTAGATTCCGAACAGGCAGACCTGTTAGCTTTAAAAAGAGTAATCCTTGAATTGCAGGGCAGAGAATATGAAATAAATAAGTTGCGCTTTGCATTAGGTATACCGAGCGAAGTGGCTTTAACTCAATTAGGTATTAATGATATATCAAAAGGTTGTCAATTATGGAATAGCTATATGAAAGAATTGGCAGACACAATGAGTTTATTTAGCGGTATCCGTGAACTTATCATAGAATTGAAAACAAGAAGATTTCAACTGGGGATTATCACTTCGAAAAACAGAAATGAGTATCGTAGCGATTTCATTCCGTTTGGAATCGATTCATTTTTCGATACTGTGATAACTATAGAAGATTGCCTATTACCAAAACCTTCCGCTGAACCAATGTTATCATACCTAAAGAAAACAGAATCTATTCCACAAGAGGTTATTTATATTGGTGATACATCGTATGATTGGGAGTGTGCAAATAATTCCGGAGTGGATTTTGGCTTGGCGATGTGGGGAGGTTATTCAACAAAGCGAATTAACGCTCTCTATTCATTCAAAACACCTGAAGAAATTTTGTTTTTTTAATTAGCGATAGTTCAATATGGGAAAAATAGATAAACAAAAAATAGCATTGGTGCTTTCCACTGGTGGTGCAAGAGGAATTGCTCATATTGGTGTTATTGAAGAACTCGAAAAGCTAAATTATGAAATATCCTCAATTGCAGGGTGTTCAATGGGGGCTTTAGTTGCAGCAGCTTATTCTACAGGAAAATTGCAAGAACTCAAAAGACAACTACAAGAACTCAATAATTTACAGATATTGAGATTAATAGATTTTACAATATCTGGAATGGGATTCATAAAAGGAAATAGAATTATGAAAAAGATAAGTGAAATAATCCCAGAAATGGAAATAGAAAAAATGCCCATACCTTACACTGCGGTAGCAACAAATATTCAAAAAGGGCAGCAAGTCGTATTTCAACGTGGCAGTTTGCATGATGCTTTACGTGCGTCTATATCATTACCTTGCTTATTTACACCTTTAAAAAAGGATGGTGATTATTTAATTGATGGTGGAATCTCTTGCCCATTACCTTTGGAGTTTGTAAATCGTCATGGTGGTGACATCCTTGTTGCATCAGTGGCTTACAATTCAGATAGTGCTGATACAAATATACAGTTCTTTAATCCAACAAAATCTTTTTTTATTAATCAAGCATTGACTATTATGATACAAAATAACATTCAAAGTTCAATAAATTATTTTAAGCCTAATATAGTAATACGGGCACATACTAATGAGTATAATATACTCCAATTTAATAAAGCTAATGAACTAATTTCACAGGGTGTTATTGCTGTGCAAAAAAATAATGAACTGAAAGGATTATCCGTAGAAATTTAATCAAATCAATAAAATGCATATTATATACACTCGTACAAGCCTTAAAAAACAAGGTTAATTTCAGATGATTATTATCTAATTTTTTAGTATATGAATCCATTATTACAACAGAGATTTTTCTGTTTATTATCGGTATACCCACAGAGTAAAGTTTCTGTATCAGAATTGACAGGAGCTATTGAAGAATTAGCTAATCATTTAGCTGATTATAGTATCTACGTACAGGATAATAGTGTTTTATTGCGCTATTTTTCTTTTGGGTTACATCGTCTCAAATCGTACCGTGTACAGTTTGAGCAAGAAAAAAATACCTTATTTGTATCTTATAGATGAAGCAATAGGATTAATGGATAACGAAATACGCATTGTAGAATGGCGTATCAAATACCCCGAACAGTTTAAACGACAGCTTGATAAAACAACTCTTTCCCCTCTCTATTTGGCTGACAAAACAACCCTTATTAACATCATGGAAATTATCAGTGGTCTGTTCATCTCTAAAAACATTGTTTATCAAAATGGTAAACCTGCCTATTTGGTGGATTTGGGAAAAGCCTTTGAATGGCTCTTTAATATCAAAATTGGCGACTATCACCAAAAGCATGAGGATGTCATAAAGCGCAAATCGGGTAAAATCACGGAGTTTCTTAATGGACTGGCGGAGCTTATACGCAAGGAACATGATAAAAAAGGATATAGATAATCAATAACTTAGCACTCATTTATAGGGTATTCCATGTTCATCCCTGTAATTTCTTTGCACTGGTTTTCTGAACTTTGCTTCATCAATTGATTGACAAACCATAATGTATAATCAGAAAATGAAGCAACTATGTATATAGAAAACTATGATTTCAAAGAGTTGATGCAGAGGCTATTCTACAAGCTAGACGAGCTTTGCAAGGATGTACGGGCTTTGCGCAATGCCGACAAGATACTGCCCGAAGATGATAATCTGCTGGATAACCAGGATTTGTGCTTGTTGTTCAAAGTCAGCATCAAAACTTTGCAGCGTTACCGCGCTTTGGGCGCATTGCCTTACTTTACCATTAGTGGGAAAGTGTATTACCGGGCTTCGGATGTCCGGGAGTTCATAAAGGAGCGGTTCAGTTCGGTAACGCTCCGGAAATTTGAGAAAGAACACGGCACAGGCAAGCCATAAACAAGAAGCCGGAGCATCGGGTAATTACCTGTCTACTCCGGCTTCTTGTTTATGGCTTGCCTAATTTGACCGCTTCTTCTTTTAACTGTTCGGCTTGTTCGTTTAGTAATCCTACCCTTTCTAGTACTTCCGCTTGTTTCTTGCTGAGATATTCAAAATCAATAACCGTATCTGTTAAATTCTGAATGAAAGCGTTATCCCGTTCCCAAATAAACTTTAGTTCTAGCAGATATACGCATATTTACCCCAAAAGTCTTTACGAGAGTTTTCCGAAACATACCTCCCAATACAATAATACAAAGAGAGTTATCCACTGATACAGCGGCACGGCACTGGCTATGTGAGAGAGTTTCCATTATGGCTTTTACCGCTTCTATATAGCTCTGACTTATATCTATTGTATTCCTATTTAGATGCAAAAATACAAAAATAATGCAGAGAATCAACAACTTGGTTACCAAAACCAATAAATTAGAAATGAAAAGATTACCTTTGCATATGCAATAAATACATAGTTAAGGCATATGGAAAATTTCAACTCTCAATACGCTGCACATCAGAAAATGAACGTGCTAAAAGAATATTGTTTGGCACATGGCATATCCAAAGAAATAAAAAGGAAAGAACGATTTGCTACGCAAGGCTTTTTAGCCAAGCAAGGAGCATATATTGAAAATGGTCTCTTTAAATATACTAGAATCGACACAAGAGGCAATGAACATATCATTGGTTATGCTTTTTCTAAAGAGTTTTTAGGTGGATTATCTTCTTTCCTAGACCAATCTGAGCCATCGCCAGTTACTATAGAAGCAGTTAAGGATTCTAAGATATATTGTTTATCTTTCCAAGAAATAGAAAAATTCTTTTCCCTGAATAGTGAAACACAGCAAGCTAGACTCCTACTTGTTGATAACTCCTACTTGATCATATATAATCGTCTATTAGATTTTTATTGTAAGAACACTGAAGAGTTATATATTGACTTACTAAATCGTTGTCCCGATTTACCGCAATATGTTCCTTTAAAAGAAATAGCGTCATTTCTCCAAGTTACCCCAGAGACCATTAGCCACATACGAAGAAAATTACTGCAAAAATGAAACTCTTGAAATAATTCAAGGATTTTCCGCTTCAAATTATAGAACTTTGCCTTTTTCATAATGGAGATAGTTAAAATATATATGAAATACCCCATTAAAACCCAAAGATTAACCATACGGCTTGCAGAGTCGGAAGATGCAGAAAGTATTTTTTCTTACCGTTCTGATTTAGAAGAAAATAAGTATCAGGGATGGTTTCCTGATTCTGTCGAAGAAGTCCGTGATTATATTAGCAATATGCCACAGACAATGGATGTTGCAAATATCTGTTTTCAGTTTGCCATTATTTATACTGATGAAAAAAAGTTGATTGGTGATATGGGCATTATCTTTACCAATCACGAAAATATGCAGGCTGAAATAGGATGTACACTGCATAAAGATTATAAAGGGCAAGGATATGCCACAGAAGCATTAAATGGAATGGTAGATTTCCTATTCGGAACTCTGAATAAACACCGGGTTATAGCCTCAATCGATCCGAGAAATTCAGCTTCTATCCGGTTAATAGAACGACTTGGATTTAGAAAAGAAGCCCATTTCAGAAAAAGCTACTACCTGCATGAAGAATGGGCGGATGATATAATTTATGCGAAACTTAAAACAGAATGGGTTAATAATGATAAATATACAAATAAGAGGTAATGGTAATGACTACAGATTACAAAGTTGGCGAACTGATTTATGACGCAAATATATATGATGGGTTAAATACCTCTCTCTCTGATTTGCAATTCTATAAAAAGCGGTTACCGACTAATAAAGATGCTCGAATACTTGAACTCTGCTGTGGTACGGGTAGGCTTACGATTCCAATTGCACAGGAGGGGTATAATATTTGCGGTGTAGATTACACCCCGTCAATGCTCGAACAAGCGCAGGCGAAAGCTATCAAAGCAGGGTTGGAAATTAATTTTATTGAGGCAGATATTAGAACACTCGACTTGCAAGAGCAATTCGACTTTATTTTTATTCCGTTTAACTCCATTCACCATTTATACAGAAACGAAGATTTGTTCAAGGCGTTAGAGAGTGTAAGAAAACATCTTAAAGATGGAGGCTTGTTTCTATTTGATTGCTTTAATCCTAACATTCAGTATATTGTTGAGAACGAAAAAGGGCAAACTATAATTGCTAAATACAAAACGGACGATAATCGAAACATCTTGATAAAACAGGCAATGCGTTATGAGAGTGCAACCCAAATAAACCGTATTGAGTGGCATTACTCTATAAACGGCAAGTTCCATTCAATCCAAAATCTTGATATGCGATTGTTTTTCCCACAAGAGTTGGATTCATATCTGAAACAGGCAGGATTTAATGTCATCCACAAATTTGGAGATTTCACAGGAGAAGTATTTAATAATGATTCAGAGAAACAAATATACATTTTAACACTTGACAATATGGATACAGATTTTACAATAAGAATTGCCCAACCGTCTGATGCCCTTGAACTCAAAAACTTATTTCAAGATACAGTCCTCAATATAAACAAGCGCGATTATTCAAAAGCAGAAGTGGAAGATTGGGCATCATGTGGAAACGACCTTTCCCATATAAAAGGAATGATTAAGACACATTATTTTATTGTAGCAACTAATCAACAGTCACAAATTGTTGGCTTTGCATCCATTACTCAACAAGGCTATTTGCATTCTATGTTTGTTCATAAAGATTTTCAAGGTAAAGGTATTGCTACGATACTTCTAAATGAAATAGAACGGTATGCAACTGCAACAGGAATCATACGGATTACATCAGAAGTAAGTTTAACAGCCCGCCCATTCTTTGAAAGAAGAGGTTATATAGTGGAGGAAGAACAAAAACGGAAAGCAAATCTGCTTTCTCTCACCAATTTTTGGATGGCAAAGAAACTCAGCAAATGAAATATTATAACGGTCGTATTCCTGCTTGTGGCGTATTTTGTGGTGGATGTCCAACCTATACACGAGATAACAAGCCTTGCTTGGGAGCCGAGCTAAATAAGGCTCGTTGTGAGAAATGTAAGACGTTTCATCTTTGTTGTGTGGAAAAAGGGATTACACATTGTTTTCAATGTGAACTATTTCCTTGTGCAAAATTTAAAGGTTTTGCCAAACGTTGGCTCCAGTATGGGCAGGATTTCATCGAAAATCAAAAGCTGTTGAAACAGGTTGGTGAGATGGGTTTTCTAAATATTTATAACACACAAGTCAATGATAATCATCAATAATGAGAGATACAGACTCCGCAAATGGAGGACAGGAGATGCTGAAAGTTTGGAAAAACATCTCAACAATAAAAATATATGGGATAACTGTCGGGATGGCTTGCCATACCCTTATACATTGCAAGATGCCAATGCGTTTATAACTCATGTTGCTCAAAGTGAATCTAATTCAGAATATTGCATTGAGATAGACGGAGAGGCTGTTGGTAATATAGGATTTGTCAGAGGGGCTGATGTAGAAAGATTTAGTGCTGAAATAGGTTATTGGATTGCTGAACCGTATTGGAATAAAGGAATAATGAGTGACGCATTAAAACATGCTATAGGTCATTTTCTTTCAACTACAGATGTGATAAGAGTATATGCTACTGTATATACAGCAAATCAAGCCTCTGCTCGCATACTTGAGAAAGTTGGCTTTACAATGAAGTGTATATTGACAAAAGCCGCATTTAAGAATAGGCAGTTTCTCGATATGTTTTACTTTGAAAAGATAAAGCAATAAATATAAGAATATTAGAAATTAAGAAATACGATAAAGCTATCACTTTAGCACTTGATGGCGGAATTGCCAACTTTGATGCTATTGCCAACAAAATGAAATAAATAAAACAAATATGATGATGGAATTAAAACATAGACCCGTTGAAAAATCAGATTTTGAGCAAATATGCCAATTTCCACAAAATGCAGAAGAACTATTTTTCATGTTTCCAAAAGTAGAATATCCATTTACTTTGAGTCAATTGGAATCGGCAATTAATAGCAGATTCGATTCCACAGTTATATTGTTTAATGATATTATTGTTGGGTTTGCAAATTTCTACGAGGTGAAGAAAACTCAATATGCTTCGATAGGAAATGTAGTGGTAGATGCTAACTATCGAAATATTGGAATCGGCAAATACCTAATTCAAACAATGGAGCAAATCGCCATAGAAAAATACAGTGTTTCAGAACTTCATCTTTCATGTTTTAATACGAACACAAAAGGTATTTTATTGTATTCGAAATTAGGCTATATTCCATACGAGATAGAGAAATGGTTGAATCCTCAAAACGAATCATTAGCATTAATAAAAATGAAAAAGAGAATATAATCCATTTGGGCTAATACGAAATATAAAGTTGTGTTTATGAAAGACGTGATAATTCGACAATTAAATAAATTCGAATACGAAAAGGCAATCGCTTTGGCATTCGATGTATTTATCGAGTGTGGAAGTGCTGATTTTGATGTAAATGGGCTACAAACATTCAAGAATTTTATTCATAATGATAAGCTAATGAATGAACTTTGCATATTCGGGGCATTTGACAATGAAACTCTTATTGGTATTATTGGAACGAAGAACGGAGGTTCTCATATCTCATTGTTCTTCATACACCCAAAGTTTCATCGCAAAGGTATTGGTAGACAATTATTTGATTCTGTCTATGCCAATCAACCTCAAATGCAGATAACTGTCAATTCATCGTCATACGCAGTGAAGTTCTATGAAAGTTTAGGCTTTTCAAAGATTTCTGAAGAACAGGAAACAGATGGGTTAAAATATACCCCGATGGTTACCCTCGAAAAAGTAATCTATATCCGAAGAGATTTACTGCAAAAATGAAACTCTTGAAATAATCAAGGATTTACCGTTTCAAATTGTAGAACTTTGCCCTTTTCATTTCAGCGAATGGATGCAGAAATTATATGCCAAACTAGAAGAAGTTGGCAAGGACATACGGGCTTTGCGCAATGCCGACAAAGTGCTTTCGGAGATGATAACCTGCTGGATAATCAGGATTTGTGCCTGTTATTTAAGGTCAGCATTAAAACTTTGCAGCGTTACCGTGCTTTGGGTGTATTGCCTTACTTTACATTCAGCGGGAAAGTGTATTACCGGGCTTCGGATGTCCGAGAGCTCATAAAAGAACGGTTCAGTTCGATAACTCTCCGAAAGTTTGAGAAAGAACACAGCACGGACAAGAAGTAAACTAAAAAGCCGGAGCATCGGGTAATTACCTGTCTGCTCCAGCTTCTTGTTTATGGCTTGCCTAATTTGCCTGCTTCTTCCTTTAACTGTTCCGCTTGTTCGTTCAGTAACCTTGCCCTTTCCAGTGCTTCCGCTTGCTTCCTACTACGATATTCAAAATCAATAACCGTATCTGTCAAGTCCTGAATGAAAGCGTTGTCCCGTTCCCTGACAAACTTTAATTCCAACAGATTAAGCATCTCCCCGTCAGTTTTTCCTTTCATCAGGAGATAACGATATTTTATATCATTGTCCTGTAACTGCTGCATACGTTCCGTAAAACAAACATTCAGGATTAACGAAGTAATACTGATAACTATTCCTGCTGAAAAAAGAAAGAACTTTGGTTGCAGGTAGGGAGTTATCCGGCTTAGGATTTTATCGTATATCGAAACGGGTTCTACCTTTTCCTGTTGCATGGTATCTGTCGAAAACAATGACTTTAGTTTCTCTTTGAAATACCGGTGCGAAGTCGCAATCATTCCCTTTATATCATCAAGGTCTTGTTTCTGATTATCGGACTGCCCTTTCTTGATGTCGGCGATTTGGGTTAAAATATCCTGCACCGTGTTATCGGAAATAGTGGGTTTGTTCTGTATCTCCAAAATACGCTGTTCGATAACATCCAGTCGGTTTATCATCTCTTCCCGGCTGGCTGGTGCTACTTACTGTTCCTGCTTCTCTTTCAGTTCCGTAACCATAGAGAGAAGCCCCTCTAAAATCAAA
>ERZ839489.1803-NODE-1803-length-11715-cov-27.088679_pt1 | contig 11715 bp, 12 predicted proteins | sample MGYA00519938_ERZ839489 | MGnify/ENA primary metagenome ERZ839489 (study PRJEB31850, sample SAMEA3708846) | human gut metagenome | biome: human gut; feature: human-associated habitat; material: faeces | place: China | collected 2014 ... | reverse complement strand
TCATCTCAGCGGCCTGATCGCCGCCGCGGCCCTGCGCCATATCCAGCGCCTGCACAGCCATATCCTGGGCTTCCCGCAGGGTCTTGGCCCCGCGCCCGATGCCAATGGAGATGGACAGGTTCACGCTGGGGTCCAGGGCACGGATCTTATCCAGCACATCGTAGCCGCGCTGGGCATACTGCTCCAGATGGCGCTCTTCCACCACGGCGATATAGCGGCCGCTGGCAACGCGGCGCAGAAAGCCTGTGCCCCGGCCGATCATATCCTCCAGCACCCGGTTGATGCCCTCCAGCAGGCGGGCGCGCTCACTGTCCAGCATATCGCTGAACACATCGTCGTAGCCATCCACCAGGAACACCATGTACCCCGGGCGGCTGGCCTTGTACTCCGTTTCGATCCTGCGCAGGGCAGTTTCCTCATTGAACACAAGCAGCGTCATGCTCTCGCTGCCGCCCGGCACGGTACTGCTGTGCACATTCCACACACCATCGGCCAGATTGAGCTGCTGCCCCTCCGGGGTGCGGGCCTGTGCGGTGTCCAGGCCGGGCAGCAGCTTCTGTGCCCTGCCTGCAAGCCGGTCCTCGCCGCCCAGCAGCGCCGTGCGGAAGCGGCTGTTATACCACAGCACCGTCTCGCCAGAAAGCAGAGCTGCCGGCTGAGAGAGGGATTCCAGGCTGTATTGGGTCCTGGAATTTTCAAAGCTGCCCCCAGCCACCCACTTGGCGGTCCAGCGCCGCAGCTGATACCGGAAAACGCAGATGCCGATGCCCCACAGCACCGCCAGCACCGCCAGCGCAGGCCAGCCCGCGGGCCGCTGCACCAGAAGCGCCAGCGTCAGCAGTGCACACAGCACTGCCAGCGCGGCGATCAGCATTTCCAACGTCCATCTCGGTTTTTGTTTCATGGGATCTTCTGCCTCCTGGTCTGCCTGCCCCGGCGGGGCGGCTTCCGGCTTATACCTCCATCAGAATGGGGAGGATCATCGGGCTGCGCTTGGTGCGGCGGTAGATATAGCTGCTCAGCGCCTCACGCACCCGGGTCTTGACGCTGTTCCAGTCGCGCACATGCTCTTCCACGCAGCGATCCAGCGCGTTTTCCACAATGCTCTGGGCCCCGTCCATCAGGCTCTCATTCTCGCGCACATAGACAAAGCCGCGGCTCACAAGGTCAGGCCCCGCCAGCACCTTGCCGGTCTTGCTGTCCACAGTGGCCACAATGATGACCAGACCGTCCTCAGAGAGATGCTTGCGGTCACGCAGGACCACATTGCCCACATCGCCTACGCCCAGGCCGTCCACCATCACAGCACCGGCGGTGACAGGCTCGCCCAGTTTGATCTCGTCCCGGCTCAGGATAACGTTGGAGCCGTTCTCGGCAATGAGGATGTTGCTGGTGGGAATGCCCAGAGACGCGGCGGTCAGGGCATGCTTTTTCAGCTGCTTGTACTCGCCGTGCACGGGCAGGAAATACTTGGGTCTGGTCAGGGTGAGCATCAGCTTCTGCTCTTCCTGGCAGGCGTGGCCGGAAACATGGACATCATACATGCTCTCGTAGATGACCTCCGCGCCCAGCAGGAGCAGACCGTTGACGATCTTGGTCACGCTCTTCTCGTTGCCGGGAATGGGGTTGGCGGAGATGATGATGAAGTCGCCGGGGCCCACCCGCACCTGGCGGTGGCTGCAGGAGGCCATGCGGGAAAGAGCGCTCAGGGGCTCGCCCTGGCTGCCGGTGGTGATCAGCACCACCTGCTCCGGCGGGTACTGGTTCAGCTCATCCACGCTGATGAGGGTGCCCTCGGGGATGTGCATATAACCCAGCTCCTGCGCCATGGCAGTGTTATTGACCATGCTGCGGCCGCTGAACGCCACCTTGCGGCCATCCTCCACGGCCAGATCGATGATCTGCTGGACGCGGTAGATGTTGGACGCAAAGGTCGCAATGATGATACGCTTGTTCCGGGCACGGGCAAACAGGTTGCGGACACCGGCGGCCACCTTCTGCTCCGTGGCAGTAAAGCCCGGGCGCTCGGCGTTGGTGGAATCGCTCAGCAGGGCCAGCACACCCTTCTGACCATACTCCGAAAGGGTGGTCAGGTCGGTCACGCCGCAGGCCAGCGGGGTGTAATCAATCTTGAAGTCGCCGGTCTGGATGATCGTTCCGGCAGGGCTGTCAATGGCAAAGGCCACGGAATCGGGGATGGAGTGGTTGACATGGATGGGCTCCACGGTAAAGCAGCCCAGCTTGATCTTCTGCTTGGGGGTGATCTCCACGAACTTGGTCTTGCCCGCCAGGCCAAACTCTTCCAGCTTGTTCCGGATGAGGCCGCAGGTCAGCCGGGTGCCGTAGATGGGCAGATCAAACTTCTGCAGCAGGTAGGGAATGCTGCCGATGTGGTCTTCGTGGCCGTGGGTGATGAGCAGGCCCTTGATCTTGTCCTTATTCTGCACCACAAAGGTAAAGTCGGGGATGACCATGTCCACGCCGTACATCTCACTGTCCGGGAACACAAGGCCGCAGTCCACAATGATCATATCCCCGTTGCACTCGTACACGGTCATGTTCTTGCCCACTTCACCCAGACCGCCCAGCGGGTAGATGTGGATGGGCACAGCGGCCTCCTTGGGCTGCTGTGCGCGGCGGGGCCGCCGGTTATAATAAGGGCGGTGGGTGCGGGTACGCTTTTCCCCGCCGGATTCACTGTTTCTGTTCGGATTGTTCTGAGCCTGAGCCGGGTTCTGTTCTTTGACCTGTGCCATGCGGTACCTCCAAAATCAATTACAAAACGCAGGCACACCCCTTTGCGAGCGGCCTGTCTGCTGTGAAGGAGCAGCAAACGCACCGCCGCTCCCATCGAAACCATCGTATAGAATTTTTCGCTTCCATGCCCGTTTTCGGCACTGGGATGGCCGGAACGGAGTAATTTCTGCCCTGTCAGTCCATCTGTTCGATGCGACCGCGGCACTGCCCTGTTCCGGCCGGACACACCGCACCGGTGCGCCCCTATACGCATTTTGTTACAAACAGTATAGTATTTCTTGTCCACTTTGTCAATTCAAAGCTTTGCCGGAAAAGCCGGGGATGATACGTTTTCCTCTTGACAGAACCGGAAAAATAGCTCTAAATAGAGGTATCCAAAAATTCAAGTTCCGGGAGAAACAGATGAAACAAGTCGAAGTTTACACCGATGGCGCGTGCAGCGGCAACCCCGGCCCGGGCGGCTGGGGTGCAGTGCTGCGCTACCGCTTCAACGGCAAGGTCTACGAAAAAGAGCTCAGCGGCGGCGATGCTTCCACCACCAACAACCGGATGGAGCTGACCGCCTTTATCGAGGCCCTGCGCCAGCTCAAGGAGCCCTGTGAGGTGCGGCTGTGCTCTGACAGCCAGTACGTCATCAACGGGCTGGAAAAGGGCTGGGCCAGGGGCTGGAAGCGCCGGGGCTGGAAAAAGTCCGACGGCTCCCCTGCCCTGAACCCCGACCTGTGGGAACAGGCATTGGAGCAGGAAGCCCGGCACAAGATCACCTATGTCTGGGTCAAGGGCCACGCAGGCCACCCGGAAAACGAACGCTGCGACCAGCTGGCCGTAGCACAAAGTCAGGCACACGGAGGGAGACAGGGACGATGAGCGATACATTTCTGCCCGGCAGCGGGTTCGATACCTATGAACAGCAGGACAAGGTGCTGGTGGGCCTGTGCGGCGGCACGGGCTGCAAAGCAGCTGTCCGCATTTTACAGCAGCAGGGCTTTGCGGTGATGGGCGCTGTGGTGCGTCTGTGCACCGATGACCCCGTTGTGGATGCCGCCAGGGAAGCCGCCAAGGCTCTGGGCATCGAGTGCATCACCCTGAATGCCAGCGAACTGGCCAGCCAGCTGGCTGAGGAGACCGCTGCCCCGGCCGACCTGCGCTTCCCCGCCCTGCTTGCAGCGGCTGACCGGCTGGGCATCCAGTACATTGCCACCGGCCACCGCGCCCGGGTGGAGACCGGGGCGGACGGCGTGCACGTCCTCTGCCCTGCCGGAATTGCGGACGAGAGTGCCCGGCTTGCCGCCCTGCCGCAGGAGACGCTGGGCCGGCTCATCCTGCCCTTGGGCGATTTCAGCCCCGAGGATGTGGCTGAGATGGCAGCAGAATAAAAAAACAAAAGAGATGCACCCCGCCTTTCTGAAACCGGTTCAGGGAGCGGGGTGCATCTCTTTTTGCTCTGTTTTATTTCATCGTACAACGCTCAATGGAAGTCCTCCGCTTACTTTGCGAAGATCTGGATCCAGTTGTGGCCCCACTGAGAATTGGCATCGTAGTTGTAGCCAAGGCACATATACTTGGCGGCGGGGTCCATGATATTGACACGGTGGCCTTCCGAAGCCATCCAGTCTGCAACGACCTTTTCGGGCGTGGTCTCGCCCCAGGCGGCATTCTCGCCGGTGGCGGTATCAGACACACCGTACTCCTTCAGCACGGTGAAGCAGTTGGTGCCATCGGGGCGGGTGTGGGAAGCGACCTTTGCCACTTCCTTTGCGCGCTCATCGGCGGCGGCCTGCAGCTTGGCATCGCCCATGGCCAGAGGGGCCAGATTTTCCTTTGCACGCTCAGCGTTGACCAGCGCCAGCACTTCCTGTGCGAAACCGTTCTCACTGGTGCCGCGGGCGTAGGTAAAGATCATCACCCAGTAATTGCCGTACTCGCCGCCCTCGTAGTAGCCAATGCCAACGGAGGTGGCATCCTTGTCCAGCATCCGCTCCTTGAAGAAATCGTAGCGATTCCAGGCGGCGACCACGTCCGAAGCATTCTCAGCAGCTGCCCAGTAGTTCTCGCCCACAGAAACATCGTCCACACCGTACTCCGGCAGGATGGTGAACTCGCGGCTGCCATTGGGGCGGTTGTAGGAATAATTGACGGTAAGTTCTTCTGCACGGGCCTGTGCGGCAGCATTCAGTGCGCTGCTGCCCATGGAGGAGCCACACCGGCCTGTGCACGCTCTGCGTTGACGAGCTGCAGCAGCTCATCGGCCTTGGAAGCTGCGTGTGCGGGCATTGCCAGAACAAACATCAGGCAGATGAATGCGGCGCAGCAGACCAGATTCTTCAGGACTTTCATCGAAGCGTTACGCATGGTGTTGAACCTCTTTTGTGTTGCCCCATGAAAAAAGGTGTCGATTGCTGGTATACTCGGCAATCGACACCTGATGCTTCAGATGAAGGTCACTCAACACCCAATCTCCGCTGTGGAGACCCTCAGGTGATGAGAAGCAACTGGCTGCCATTTTACAGGCCCTATAGCTTTGCGTCACAGCCTTTCGACTGCTTTGCCGAGGATATTCAGTTTTGCGTGCCTTTCTTCTTTTGGGAAGAAATTTGAGAACGAAAAAAGGTGTTGTTCTGCAATACACTCAGCAAAACAACACCTAGAAATTCTAAGCAGGTCACCCAAAGAAAGATTTCTTTGAGAAGCAGCTGGCTGCCATTTTACAGGCCCTGTAGCTTTGCGTCACAGCCTTTCGACTGTTTTGCCGAGAATATTCAATTCACCTTGAGGAACTGTTCCCATTTCCTCGACATTATCCTACCACATCGGGCAGAACCTGTCAACTGTTTTGGAGCAGCCTTCTCAAAAAATCTGCTTTTTTGAAGCGTTCTTCCGTTATGCCTGCACCTCTGCCGCCTTTTTGCGCAGCTGGTCGAGGTCTGCGGCATCCGGGTGAGCCAGTGCCTTGTCAAAATTCTCGATCAGCATCTCGAGGTTGGGTGCATGGTTGGGCTGCTGCAGCATCTTTTCGTACTGCTGGCGCACGGTCATGGGCATCTTGCCCTGGCACATATAAGTTCCAATGACCGTGTTGCTCTCATCCAGCGATTTCTGCACCGCCGCCAGAATCTGCTCAAAATATTCCGCACTGCCGCCAAAGCCTGCGGTGCCGAACAAAAAGACCCGCTTCCCCTTCAGGGTCTGCAAAAAGGCGGTGAGGGTGTCATCGGCATGGCCCTTGTCCGTCCAGAAGCCGATGTAAAGGGTCTCAGCCTCCAGTGCCTCCGGGGCCGGTGCTCCGAAGTAGGTGCACTCATTCTGGGGCAAGCTTGCGCGAAGGGTGTCGGCCAGCAGGCGGGTGTTGCCGGTCTTGCTGCTGAAAACGATGGCGTAGCTCATGGTCATTCTCCTTTATTATGTTTGATATCAGATACTTCCCTGTTCTTTTGCGTTCAGGGCATCATAGATACAGCGGGTGCCCTGATGGGCGATCAGGCCGCCCAGGCACTTTTTGTTGCAGCGAACACAGCGATGGATCTTTGCCGCATTGCCGCTCTGCAGTTTGTTGACCCAGTTGGGGTCGGCCAGCAGCTGGCGGCACATTGCCGCGCACTGGATGCGGCCGCTGGCAAGCTGCTGCTCCACAAAATCGGGGTCGTTCAGGCCGCCCACACCGCAGAGCGGCACGCTGGTATACCGGCGCACCTCATCGCAGAACTTGAGGAAGCAGCCGGTCTCCTTGAACTCGGGGTGGCTGGCCGGCGGGATGGTGTTTTCCAGCGCAGAGTGGTTGGCCAGTGTCACATGGAAGCTGGTCACGCCTGCCTGCACCAGCAGGGGCACGAACACGGCCAGTTCCTCCTCCACCACACCGGCGTTGCCGTAATGGGGGTTCTCCTGCCGGACAGCCAGCTTGTAGTCAATGGCCATGCCGGGCACAGCGGCGTGCACTGCCTTGACAGCTTCCACGGCAAAGCGGGCGCGGCGCTCGGCACTGCCGCCGTATTCATCGGTGCGGTGGTTGAAGATGGCGGAAGAGAAGCTGCCGCACATCCGGTCGCCGTGCACCTGCACCATGTCAAAGCCCGCCTGCTTTGCCAGCACAGCAGCCTTGCCAAAGCCCGCGATGATCTGATGGATCTTTTTCTGGGACATCTTGGTGATGTAGGGGCCCACGGCATCGTTCATCCGCTCCCGCAGCTGGTCGGGGGTGATCTTTTTCATCAGCATCCCCGGGATGCACTTGATGATGGACATCATGTCGGTATCGGTCTGGTGGAGCTGGGCGCAGACCTTGCAGCCGTACTTGTGGGCAGTCTCGCAGATCTGCTGATAGAAGGCAAAGCCCTTTTTGTCAAACAGGGACTTCTCAAACCGGCTCTTGGCCACCGGCACGTCACCGATGATGATCATGGCGCAGCCGCCCTTGGCCAGCCGCTCCATCTCTGCCAGATATTCCTCGTCCGAAAGGCCGAAGGTGGTGGGGGCAAAGATGATGCGGTTCTTCAGCTGCATTCCACCGTAATCAATGGGGCTCAGGATGGTGTCGTACATGTTACACACTCTCTTTTCTCGTCCGTGCTGCCTTTTGCAGCAAGCTCAGGAGCTGGTGCTGTTCCTCTTCGGTCAGCCCGCTCAAATTTTGTGCATCCCAATCGAAAAATACCTGGTGGCAGGTCCGGAATGCTCTCTCACCCGCCGGGGTCAGCCCCAAATGATAACTGCGGCCCTGCTTTTCCCGGGTCATAAAGCCATCTTCCACCAGCTTGATCACGCTGCGCTGGCAGTGGCCCCAGTCCAGGTGCAGGTTTTTGGTCATCTCAGCCGGGGTGCAGCCGGGATGTTTGCCCACGTAGATCACAAAATACATCATGCCAAAGCTCAGGCCAAACTCCTGCAGCTGCTGGGTGGTGTAGGCTGCGAACTGCTTGTAAAACTCCATCGCGTAGAAGGATATGGTCGATTGGATCACTCTTTGCATCTCCTTTACTTGACAAGGTCTAGTATAATCACATTACTTGATAAAGTCAAGTACTTTTTTCAAAAAATTTCTCCCTGCTCCGTATTTCTGTTTCCGGAGCGGGGAGAAAACGATTCTTTTGCCTCAGACCAGCGGCATGATATTTTCCGGGGCGGCAGCCAGGCAGGCGGGTGCTTTTGGCGGCGGGGCCGCCATTGTCTCCTTGGACACCTTCCACCACAGGCGGGCCTCACCGCCGGGCAGGGTGAAGATCATGTTCCAGTCAAAGGGATTCTCACTGGTGGTGACAGCCTGCACCGGCAGGCTGTTGGGGGTGCCGGGAGCGCAGGGTGCAAAATCATGGGCGCGGATGCCCACGGCACAGCAGCCCTCGGGCACCGGCAGAGCCACGGTCAGCGGCTGTTCCCAGCCCGCCAGATGAACGGTATGCTCCCCCACCCGGGTGCAGGGCAGAATGTTCTTGCAGCCGGTCAGGCGGGCGGCGGCACGGGTGCAAGGGTCGGCAAAAACCTCCTTGGTCGTGCCTGCCCGGAGCACCTCGCCGCTGTCCATCACGATCATCTCCCTGCACAGGCGGTAGGCCTCGTCCCGGTTGTGGGTCACCAGCAGGGCCGTGCCCGCAAACCCGGCCAGCAGGCTGCCCACTTCCCCCTCTACCTCCTCGCGCAGATAGCTGTCCAGCGCACTGAACGGCTCGTCCAGCATCAGGATGCGGGGTTTGGCCGCCAAGATGCGGGCCAGGGCGGCACGCTGCTGCTGCCCGCCCGAAAGCGCACCGGGCAGGCGCTTGGCCAGTTCTTCCAGCCGCATGGCCCGCAATGCCTCGGCACAGGCAGCCCTGCGGGCGGCAGGGTCCTTTTCCTTTTTCAGGGCACAGAGGATATTCTGTTCCACGGTCATGTTGGGGAACAGGGCGTAGTTCTGGAACAGCAGGCCCACATTGCGCTGCTGGGGCGGCAGGTCGATGCCCTGAGCGCTGTCGAACAGCACCCGGCCATCCAGCACGATGCGTCCTTCGTCCGGCCGGACGATGCCAGCAATGCAGCGCAGGGTCATGCTTTTGCCGCAGCCGGACGCACCCAGAAGGGCGGTAGCAGTGTCCCCTGCCGTGAACGCAGCGTGGAGGGTAAAACCATCAAACCGCTTGGTCACATTTACTTCCAGGCTCATGTGCGCTTTCCTCCCTGCTTCTGCCTGCGTTCCAGCAGGTTCACTGCCAGCAGCACCACCGCCGAGATAACGATATCCACCAGCACCCACTGCATGGCCCCGGTTTCATCGTTGGTGCGCCAGAGCTGGTAGACCGTGGTTGCAATGGTGGCTGTCTTGCCCGGCGTGTAGCCTGCGATCATGCTGGTGGCACCATATTCGCCCAGCGCACGGGCAAAGGCCAGCACCGTACCGGCCAGAATGCCCTGACGGCAGCAGGGCATCCGCACCCGCCAGAAGATCCAGGTGTTGGAAAGCCCCAGCGTCTGTGCCGACCAGGCCAGCGTTTCGTCAAAACTCTCAAAGGCACCGCGGGCCGTGCGGTACATCAGCGGAAAGGCCACCACGATGGAAGCAAAGATGGCGCTGTACCAGTTCATCACCAGCTTCACGCCGAAATGTTCCATGAAAAAGATGCCCAGCGGCCTTTTTGCGCCGAACAGCAGCAGCAGGAAATATCCCACGACCGTGGGCGGCAGCACCATGGGCAGGGTGAGCACCACATCCAGCACGCCTTTGAGCACGCGCGGGAGCTTTGCAATGTAGTAGGCCGCAAAGATGCCTAAAAAGAACACCGCCGCGCAGCTGATCAGCGCAATGCGCAGGCTGTTCCATAAGGGATACCAGTCCATATCATCCCCCCAGCGGATGCTTACAGTGCGGTGAAACCGACGCTCTCGAACACGGTCGCAGCCTTGTCGGTGCGCAGGTAAGCCAGGAACTCCTTGGCAGCCTCGGCATGGAGGGCGTTCTTCATCACAGCGGCGGGGTAGATGACCTGGCCGCACATTTCCTTGGCGGCCTCGTCCACGGGGGTCAGACCGGCGCTGTACGCATCGGTGCAGTAAACGACACCGGCATCCACGCTGGCCTCGCTGACCTGGGTGGTGACTTCCTTGACGTTGGAACCGTAGGTGATGACACCGGCAGCAGCCAGAGCTGCCTCATCCAGATCATAGTAAGCCAGGATCTTCTGGGTGTACTGACCCACGGGCACATCGCTGTTGCCCATGCAGAACAGGATATCCTCTGCCTTCAGGTGCTCAGCCAGGCTGTCGAAGCTGTCGATCCCCTTGTCGCTGCCCTCGGGTACACAGAGCACGACCTTGTTCTCCAGCAGATCCACACGGCTTTCGGCATCCACAAAGTCCAGGCCCTCGGTGTTCCCCTCAGCGGAAGCGGTGCTGTCCAGCTGGTTCATCTGCTTCTGACCGGCAGAGATGAACAGGTCGCAGTCCGCACCCTCCTGGATCTGGGTCTTGAGGGTTCCGGAAGAGTCAAAGTTGAAGCTGAAGGTCACGCCGGGGTTCTCTGCGGAGTAGGTCTCGGCAATGGCGTTCAGGGTCTCGGTCAGGGAGGCGGCAGCAAAAACGATCAGCTCCATGCTCTCGCCGGAGGCAGCCTCAGAGGAGGCGGCAGCGGAGGATGCGGTGGCAGATGCAGTGCTGCTGGAGGAGTCGCCGCAGGCGGTCAGAACAGCAGATGCGGATGCGATGCCGGCAGCGCACAGGAAGCCGCGGCGGGAGATCATAGTTTTCATAGTCTTGCTCCTTACAGTGGGTATGCTTTTGTTGTACTTTTATTTTTACGCCCGGCACCAAAAGCAGCGCCGCGGCGGTGAAACAGACTTATTTGCGGGCGCACTCTCCGTCCAGCCTGGCGGCAATGCGTACCCCGTGCTCCAGGCTGGGCAGGATGTACTCCAGATTCTCCTTCACGGCCTTGGGGCTGCCGGGCAGGTTGACGATGAGGGTCTTGCCCCGCAGCACACTGGCGGCGCGGCTGAGCATCCCGCGCGGGGTGATGCTCAGGCTGTGGTAACGCATAGCCTCAGCAATGCCGGGGGCGTTGCGGTCCGCTACGGCATAGGTGGCTTCCGGGGTGATATCCCGGGGGGCAAAGCCGGTGCCGCCGGTGGTCAGGATCAGGTTGACCTGACGGCCATCGGCCAGCCGGATGAGCTGTGCCTTCAGGGCCTTTGCCTCATCAGGCAGGATCATGGTCTCCTCCACCTGATAGCCTGCAGCGGTGAGCATCTCCACGATCAGGGGGCCGCTCTTGTCCTCCCGCTCACCCCGGCTGCCCTTGTCGGAAAGGGTGATGACGGCAGCGCGCAGGGGCGGATTCTCCGGCGGGGGCAGCAGGGTCACCTCATCCCCCACATGGATCTCGCCGCCCTGCAGCACCCGGGCAAACACGCCCTCCCGGGGCATGATGCACTCGCCGGTCTTCTGCTTGATGACGCAGTCGTTGTGGCACTCTTTGCCGATCTGGGTCATTTCCAGCACCACGTCCCCGATGGCAAAGCGGCTGGTCACGGGCAGATTGCGGAAATCGTAGCCCTCCACCACCAGATTCTCGCCAAAGGCACCGTAGTCCACCCAGATCTTTTTGCGGAAGTTCTCGATCTTTTCGGCACTCAGCAGGCTGACCTGACGGTGCCAGTTCCCGCCGTGGGCATCGGTCTCAATGCCCCATTCCGGGGTCAGGCGTGCACTTTCCACTTCAGTCTTGACCGTGCCCCGCTGGGGGCTGGTGCAGATCGCCAGAAGTTTTCCCATAGATTTATCCTCCAATTCGGTACATGCCCCGGGTCGCGGGGATGTCCTGTTTCAATTCAAAATGATGTTCCTGGGGCTTTTTCCAGATGGTGGTACGGATGGCAGTCAGCAGCTCTTCGTCAGACGTGCCACTGCGCAGCAGGGCTTTCAGGTCACATCCGGCCTCACTGGCAAGGCAGGGGCGCAGAAAGCCCTGACTGGTCAGCCGCACCCGGTTGCAGG
>ERZ839489.1800-NODE-1800-length-11724-cov-29.649841_pt1 | contig 11724 bp, 10 predicted proteins | sample MGYA00519938_ERZ839489 | MGnify/ENA primary metagenome ERZ839489 (study PRJEB31850, sample SAMEA3708846) | human gut metagenome | biome: human gut; feature: human-associated habitat; material: faeces | place: China | collected 2014 ... | reverse complement strand
ATCTTCAAGGCGAAGATCGGCTGCACCCCCGAGGCGAAGGGCGTTCCCATGGGCGAGCTGCCGCGCAGTGAGAAGAAGACGAAGCGTATCTTCGACTCCCGCTATTAAAAGCTTGCGAACAAATTGAATGAGAAGTGAAGCCGGGTCACGTGCCCGGCTTCACTTTTTCTAATTCGAACCGCTTTACTAGGAAATAATGTTGCCGTTCAGGAAAATCCTGGACGGAAAGGCACTTGACTGTGGTAGAGTAGCGCCCATGAGCATCGTGAACGGACATATCACCGCATCCCGCAGCGCTCAGCAGCCCGCTGAGCTGACTGTCATGCTGTGTGCCTTCGAAGTCCAAACGATGCCTTTTGCGGGTAAGACCGCCTGTGAATGCGGTGCGACGAAGCCCGGCCTTCCTTCCTATTATTATTCCTATCGATATCTGTAGCACACGGGGCTTAGCCGCTGCGTGCGTCTGTTAGACGTGGCGTATGTTCGCAGCGAACTCGGGCTTGTGCCGTGTGCGTTTCCAGGTTGGGTGAATCAGATGCGTTCGCTTGCCCAGCCGTGTCCTTGACGAGGGGCAGCTGCTTTCCGAACAGGGAAGATTTCACGGTCTACACGATATCGATCGGTAAAGGAACGATCATGGTCGCAAAAATCTGCATGGTTTTGATTTTCGTCGGCGTGGCGGTTGGCGTCGGCTTGTACTGCCGCCGCACCACCACAAGCGTCGACGGTTTCGTTCTAGGCGGGCGCAACGTCGGCCCTTGGATGAGCGCTTTCGCATACGGCACCAGCTACTTCTCCGCCGTGGTGTTCGTCGGCTATGCCGGCCAGTTCGGTTGGAAATACGGCATCGCCGCCGTGTGGGCCGGCATCGGCAACGCCATCCTCGGTAGTCTTTTGGCCTGGTGGGTGCTCGGTCCGCGCACGCGTGAGATGACGCATCGCCTGGGCGCCACCACCATGCCCGAGTTCTTCGGCAAGCGCTTCAAGTCCAAGGACCTGCGCATTGCCAGCGCGGCGATCATCTTCGTGTTCCTGATCCCGTACACCGCAAGCGTGTACAACGGCCTGTCCCGCCTGTTCGGCATGGCGTTCGGCCTTCCTTACGAGGTGTGCGTCATCGGCATGGCCGTCATCACGTGCCTATACGTGGTTTTGGGCGGTTACATGGCAACCGTTATGAACGACTTCCTGCAGGGCATCGTCATGCTGTTCGGCATCGTCGCGGTCATCGCGGCGGTCATCCTGAACAACGGCGGCTTCAGCGAGGCGATCACCACGCTGTCGCAGATCCCGGCCGAAGGTTCGCAGATGGCCGGCCCGTTCGTCAGCATGTTCGGCCCCGACCTGTTCAACCTGCTCGGCGTGGTGGTGCTGACCAGCCTTGGTACCTGGGGTTTGCCGCAGATGGTGCAGAAGTTCTACGCTATCAAGTCCGGCCCGGCGGTGAAGCAGGGCGCCATCATCTCCACGCTGTTCGCGTTCGTGGTTGCCGGCGGCAGCTACTTCTTGGGTGGTTTCGGCCGTCTGTACGCCGACAAGATCGAGATCGGTCCCACCGGCATCCCGGTGTACGACTCCATCATCCCAACCATGCTGTCCACCTTGCCCGATATCCTCATCGGCATCGTGATCGTGGTGATGGTGGTGGTGATGGCCGCAGCAGCAGTGGCCGTCCTCATCGTGGTGATGATGCTCATGCTCATCATGGTCATCGTCATCCTCATGGTCGTGGTCGTGATGGTGGTGGCAGCAGTGGTCCTCGTGGTCATCCTCTTCGTGGTCGTGGTGATGCTCGTCCTCATCATCGTCATCATCGTCATCGTGATCATGGTGGTGATGGCCGCAGCTGCACACACCGTTCTCATCGTAATGATGGTGATGATGCTCGTGCTCTTCTTCCTCGTCCTCCTCGGCGTGCTCCTCATTGGCCTTGGCAGCCATGGCGATCAGCTCCGCCTTGAAATCGTCCTTGGAGGACATGGCCTTCAGGATCTGCTCACCGGTCAGGGAATCCCATGCGGTGGTCACGATGGTAGCGGTGGGGTTCTTCTCGCGCAGCATGGCGACCGCAGCAGCGATCTTCTCCTCGCTGGCGGTCTGGGTGCGGCTCAGGATGATGCAGCTTGCGTGGCTGATCTGATCATCATAGAACTCACCGAAGTTCTTCATATACATCTTGACCTTGTTGACATCGGCCACGGTGACAAAGCTGTTCAGCTTCACATCCAGATGCTCAGCCACACCCTCCACAGCGCGGGTAACATCGCTCAGCTTGCCCACACCGGAGGGCTCAATGACGATGCGGTCGGGGTGGTACTGCTCCACCACCTGCTGCAGAGCGGCACGGAAATCGCCCACCAGAGAGCAGCAGATGCAGCCTGCGTTCAGCTCGTTGATCTGGATGCCGGACTCCTTCAGGAAGCCGCCGTCGATGCCGATCTCACCAAACTCGTTCTCGATCAGGACCACCTTCTGGCCCGCAAAGGATTCCTTGATGAGCTTCTTGATCAGAGTCGTCTTGCCGGCACCAAGGAAGCCGGAGAAAATATCGATATTCGTCATAATGCTGTATGCCTCTTTCTTTTTCCAAAAGCCCGCAAGGGCCGTTCAGCAATCAGAGCCGCAGAGTGCTGGCTCAAAAATCTTACACTCCTATTATAACAAGGCTGTCAATGGGAAACCGCCTTTTTTGATGAGAAAATTGTAACTTTTTTTGCAGTTTGGCTGCGTTTTCAGAAAACGCTGCCTCCTAGACACAAAAAAGCCCCCGGAACGGGGCAGAACGCATAGAACCCATACAAAAACACAGCCCCGCTTTGGTGAAGAAGAAGCCAAAGCGGGGCTGTATTCAATGAAGGAGAAATGAAGGGAATATCAGGTTACAGATTCAGCTCAAACTGTTCCACCGTAACAGTTGCTTTGCCATCGGCAGCAAAGGTGATGCCGTCAGCAGACTGAGGCGTGTAGATCCACGCGGTCATGGTGTGCTCACCATCGTTGGCGAAAACTTCGATGCTGTTCTTATCCAGCAGGATGCGGAGCTTGAGCGCACCGTTCTGGCTGCGGACCTTGCAGCTGCGGCGGTGAACGATGTCGGCACGGGAACCGGCATAGCTGCGATCCAGCGTAAGCTGCGAGGTGTAGGGATCGTAGGTCAGGCTGGTGTGATGATCTGCATCGGCGGCCAGCTTCAGGGTGAAGGAGCGGTATTCGCCGGGCTGCACCATGATGGTCAGGTCCGCCACACGGCCCTTGATGCCTTCCAGAGGAGTTTCGCTTTGCACCGTCACATTTTCGTGGAAGGTGCGCTTGCCGTGGACGGCATCCAGCTCCCGCACGGGGGTCTGAAGAATGCGCCCATCCTTGATATGCAGCTCCCGGGGGCAGATGGTCTGCCCGAACCACTTGCAGCCCTGGGGCTTATCCTCGGTGTCCGACCAGGTCTGCAGCCATGCCGTCATGATCCGGCGGCCATCCGGGGCAAGGGTGGTCTGGGTGGCGTAGAAGTCGATGCCGCCGTCCATCAGCTGCACATTTTCCTTGGTGAAGGTGTGGGTGGCTTGGTCGTAGCTGCCGATGAAGGCAATCACGTTGTGACCGTTGTGGAACTCGCCCTTGGGCAGCATCTCCATGGGCCCCAGCATCAGGACCTGCTTGCCGTCCAGCGGAAAGAAGTCCGGGCACTCCCACATTTTGCCGTACTGATTGTTGCAGCGTTCCAGCACCGTGACAAAGTGCCAGTCGAAACCGTCCTTGCTCTGGAACAGTGCCGCTGCGCCGCTGCCGTCCTCGGCCAGGCAGACGGTGACGGCAGAGTAGGTGCCGTCGGTCTCACGCCAGATCTTGGGGTCCCGGAAGTCGAACCTGCTGAAGCCTTCCGGCAGGTCTTTCTGGGTCAGCACCGGGTTGCAGGCAGGCTTTTCGTAGTTGAGACCGTCACCGATGGCGATGCTCTGGGTCTGGATGTCCCGCATCTCCCCATTGGGCTGCTTTTCTGCCACCACACTGGTGTACATCAGCAGCTGCTTGCCGTCATCCATCTCGGTGGCAGAACCGGAGAAGCAGCCGGGGCCATTGTCTGCCGGGGAATCCGGTGCAAGCGCACAGGGCAGATACTCCCAGTGCAGCAGGTCAGTGCTGACGGCGTGACCCCAGTGCATGGGCGCCCACCGCACATCGTAGGGATTATACTGATAGAACTGATGATACTGCCCCTTATAGTAGGAGAAGCCGTTGGGATCATTGAGCCAGCCCACATAGGGGGTCATGTGGTAGGCAGGGCGTTCCGCCGGGGAAATGGCTGCGCCGTGCTCGGCCTCGTAGGCACGGGCTTTTTGTAAAGTCAAACCGTTCATGGAATCCTCCAAAGGAAAGAATTCTTATGCGTAGTAAGCATCCAGATATTTCTGCATAATGCCCAGATAGTCGGACAGGCCGTAGGCTTCCAGCTTGCTCAGATATTCGTTCCACTCTGCATCCGTAGTGCCGTTCATGATCCAGTTTGCCTTCTGCGTATTCATGTAGGTCTGCAGATCGGCCTGCAGGTTAGAGACCTGCTCGGTGTCCTCGTTGCTCATAAAGACATTGGGATAGACATAATCGTTGTTCATATCCGGGGTGTAGATATCCTTGATCCAGTCCAGACGGTACTGTGCATCGTCCGGGCAGGTAACGTATACACCATAGTAATCATCCAGAACCGCCAGAGGCCCGCCGACACACTGCGCCTCACGGACTTCCACGGGAGAAGCATCGCCCAGAGGAGCGTGCTTCAGCATGGGCTCGCCCTTATCGTTGGTGGACATTTCAAAAATGTTAAAGCCTTCCGTATCGCCGTAAGTACCCCAGTTGTTCTGAGGAGACTGGAGGGGCGCGTACATCTGATCCAGCCATGCACAAACCAGTGCAGGATTAGTTGCCTTTGCGGTAACAACGCACTTGCCGCGGCCAAAGCCGCTGGTAAAAGAGCCGTTCTGCGGAGTGATATTCCGGGTATCGGCGGTCAGGGCAGGCAGCGGCTCCCAGTCGGTCAGGTTGTCAATGTTGGCAACATCCCAGCTGAAGCAGACACCATAGCGGCCAGCCTTGCCCTTGGAAACATAGGTGGACCACTCCTGCGTGAAGCACTCCGGGTCAATGAGCTTCTCGGCATACAGCTTGTGCAGCCAGTCCAGACCATCACGGTAGCCCTGCTGGGTGGCGGCACAGATGACTTTCCGGTCGTTGGTAACGGCGATATGGCGGTCTTTGTCTGCATCGCCGTAGCCTTCGCCAAAGCCATTGATGAGGATGCTGGGGTCCTGATCGCCGTTGTTGACGATGCAGGACATGGGGATGATGTCGCCGTCAATGCCATACTCTGCCTTGATAGAAGCGGCGTTATCACGGAATGCCATCAGCACCTGTTCAAACTCGTCCACTGTGGTGGGCATCGACAGACCGAGGAAGTTCAGCCACTTGGTATTGATGAAGCTCATGTTGCCAATGGTCTGGATGGCGGTCTTTTCTGCGCCGAGCTGCTCGATCCAGGGCAGTGCCCAGATGTGGCCCTCGCTGTCGGTGCACATGGTGCGGTACTCCGGGTACTGCTCAAAGACCTTCTGGAGATTAGGCATATTGTTGTCAATGTAGTCTTCCAGATTGAGGATGACACCCTGATCTGCGTAGCGCAGCAGATTGCTGTCGGTAAAATCAGCAGTAAAAACAAAATCCGTCAGGGTGTTGGGGTTGGACATATTCAGGGTGATCTTATCGCTCCACTGGTCGGACTGGATGGCGGTCCAATCGATGTGCACATTGGTCTGCTCTTCCAGACGCTTGAAGATGGTGCGATTGTTCGGCTCGGATTCGCTGCCCACAGGGAAGCTGGTCATACCGGTAAAGGTGACCTTTTCGGACAGCGGAAATGTAACGGCACCGGTCACGTCCACAGCTGCGGCAGCAGAATTGCTGCCGCCGGTGGATTTGCCGCCGCCACAGGCAGACAGAGCAGCGGCAGAGCCCGCCAGAGCGCAGACCTTGAGGAAGTTGCGGCGAGAGATCAGCTTTTTCATGGTATTTTCTCCTTTTTTGTGGTTCTTTCTTCGTGTAACAGATGAGCGTACCGGCTCATAAAATTCTGGAATATCCTCAGCCTTTAATGGAACCAGCCATGATGCCGGCATCAAAATACTTCTGGAAGAAGGGATACATCACCAGCAGCGGCAGACTGGAAATAATAATGGTTGCATATTTGAGCAGCTCTGCCATCTTCGCACGTTCGGCAGTGCTCTGGATATCTGCGATCATGCCGGATTCCGGCTGGCTCTGGATCAGGATGGAACGCAGCACCAGCTGCAGCGGCTGCTTCGATGCGCTGTTCAGGTAGATCATGGCGTCAAAGTAGCTGTTCCACATTGCCACGAACTGCCACAGGGCCAGAACTGCCACCACCGGCATACAGACGGGCAGCAGGATCTTGAAGAAGTAAAGCATCTCGCTGGCTCCATCCACATCAGCAGCTTCACGCAGTTCACGCGGGATGCCTTGATAATAGGTACGGGCAATGATCATGTTCCACACGCTGAATGCTCCCGGCAGAATGACCGCCCACATGGAATCCAGCAGACCCAGATTGTTGATGAGCAGGTAGGTGGGGATCAGACCGCCGCTGAAAAACATCGTGATCACAAACAAGGTGTTGAAGATCTTTTTGCCTTTGAAGTCCGGCAGTGACATGGGATAAGCGGCAAGCATCGTCACAGCGACCGAGATGATGGTGAAGATGATCGAGTAAAGTACTGCGTTCCTGAAGCCGACCCAGATCTGCTTGTCCGAAACGACACGCTGGTAAGCATCCAGACTCCACTTGCTGAAATCAAAGGAGATGCCCTTGTTTTGCAGAGTGACCGGGTCCATAAAGGACGCGATGACGATGTAGATCATCGGAACGATGATCGCCAGCAGGAACAAGCCCAGAAGTGCGTAGCCGCAGTACAGGATGATCTTATCTTGTCTGGTGTAGAGGGCCATTTTTGATTTTTTCTGTTTTGCCATGGTAAACCCCTCCTTACAAGCCCTTGCCATCGTTCATTTTGGCAACGATCTTGTTCACTGCGATCAGCAGGATGACGTTGACAACGGTGTTGAACAGACCGACTGCCGTGGAAAAGCTGTAATCGCCGTCCAACAGGCCCTTTTTATAAACGTACGTTGCAATGATCTCGGCAGTGTTCAGGTTCAGGTCGGTTTGCAGGGCATAGGCTTTTTCAAAACCGATGCTCATGATGTTGCCTGCCTGCAGGATAAACTGAATAACGACCATATCCTTAATGGCGGGCCACTCCACCGTCATGATCTGCTGGATCAGGTTTGCGCCGTCGATCATCGCAGCTTCCTTCAGATCTTTGCTGGCGTTAGAAAGAGATGCGGTGTACATGATGGATGCCCAGCCGGCACCCTGCCAGATGCCGCTGATGATGTAGATGGGGCGGAATGCTTCCGGCAGCGTCATGAAGTTGATGCTGGTGTGAAGCAGGCCGTTCACCGGGCCGGTGACACTCAGCAGCACCCGGACGATGCCGCACAGCACGATGACCGAGATGAAGTTGGGCATATACAGCACCAGCTGCACCTTCTGCTTGATCTTCTTGCTCTCGATACGGTTGAGCAGGAATGCCAGCAGGATGGGGATCGGGAAGCCCCACAGCAGACCGTAGACGCTCAGCTTCAGGGTGTTGATCAGATAGCGCTGGAAGTCCGGCGAGGACATGAAGCGGGTAAAGTTTTTGAAGCCTACCCACTCGCTGCCCCAGATACCTTTGAAGGGATTGTACTTCTGGAACGCGATCAGCACACCGCCCATGGGAGCGTACTTGAACACCAGCGTCAGCACCACGGCAGGCAGCAGGAACAACAGGTAAAGCTGCCAATGCCGTTTGATGTAGACCCATGTGTTGTGCAGCTTGCGCTCTGCTGCCAGCACAGCCGTTTCCGACGAGGCTGTCTTTGCTTTCATGAATCATTCTCCTCCTTTTTGATTTGTTTGCCGCTTGATTTGCATTTTACATTTGCACCTTTGAGTTTTGCACTTTTTACTTTGATTGTGCAAATGTAAAACTCTGTAATTCATTTATACCACGCAAGCAAGCGAATGTCAACGATAATTCATAGTATATATCAAGAAATACTGTGGATTTGTACAGATGCACAAATTCGAACGTGCGCAAATATGCAAAATGATGATTTGCATTTTTACGTTTGACTAATTTGTGCATTTGCACTATACTGGAGTCATAAAGAACAAGATCCGTCACCAGACTTTATCTATAAAAGAAAGAGGATGACTTATGGCAACCAAAGTCACCATTCAGGATATTGCAAACGAACTGCAGCTTTCCCGCAACACAGTTTCAAAGGCCATCAACAACACCGGTGTGCTGGCAGATGCTACACGGGAGAAGATCCTGCGCAAAGCCGCCGAAATGGGCTATAAGCAGTTCGCCTATCTGCCACTGTTTCAGGAAGACGCTGCAAAAGCAGCAGAGCCTTTCATTCTGCCGAGTGACAAACGGGAGATCGCCATGCTGACGACCCAGTTTCTGAGCAGCTCTCACTTTTCCTCCACGATGCTGGATCGTTTCCAGTCGGAAATCAACCATCTGCACAGCGGCATGACCATTCATCGCATTTCTCCCATAGAGTTGAAAGAGAAAAAACTTCCATCTTCTCTCAACATCCAGCGCACAGCCGGCATCATCTGCTTTGAAGTATTCGACTATGACTACGCACAGATGCTGTGCGATCTGGATGTTCCGCTGCTGTTTGTAGACAGCCCTGTGATGAATATGCGTCCTCCTCTTAAAGCTGACCGCCTTTATATGGAAAACCGCATTGAGATCCAGAATGCGGTGACCCACATGGTCCAGCGCGGCAAAAAACGCATCAGCTTTGCGGGGGATAAAAACCACTGTCAGTCCTTCTTTGAGCGTTATATGGCTTATAGGGATGCAGTGGAGCACTTTGGTCTGACAGAGGGCCTGAGCACCTGTGCGATGCCATCGGGACAGCAGAACTATCCGGCATCCCTGTACGAAACCATACGTCGGTTCAAAACGATGCCGGATGCCTTTGTCTGCGCCAATGACTTTGTTGCCATGGATCTGGTCAAGGCATTGGATGAGCTGGGGTATTCGGTTCCCGATGATATCTGGGTCTGCGGCTTCGATGACAGTCAGGAGGCTTCCTACTTTGCCCCCCGTCTGACTTCGATCCATATCCATGGACAGATCATGGGCTACACCGCTGCCAATCTGCTTATGACCCGCATCGAAGAACCATCGCTGAACTATCGCACCGTCTATACGGAAACCAACCTGATCCTGCGCGAATCCACAGGAGATTGAGCGAAAGGAGAACCCCCATGCGTGACCTGTGCAATACGGACAAGCCGTTGTTTGCTGTGCTGACAAAATTGACTTACAGTGCTTACCTGAACATCTTATGGCTCGTGTGCAGCCTGCCCATCGTTACCATAGGGGCTTCTACGACCGCATTGTTCTACGTCACACTCAAAATGGCGGAAGATCGGGACGATGGTCTGACCCGGATGTTTTTTAAGGCGTTCCGGGAAAATTTTAAGCCCGCCACAAAACTCTGGCTTATCCTGCTGGCAGTCGGCAGTTTCCTGGCTGCGGATGGCTTTGTGCTGCGCCGAATGTGGAGCGAAAACATTTTCTGGACGCTGCTCACTGCAGTGCTTATTGGTGCGGCAGTTCTGTACGGCATCGTTCTGCTGTATGCCTTTCCTCTGCTGGCACGGTTTGAAAACACCACCTTCGGCATCCTGAAAACAGCATTTCTCGTGGGTGTCCGGTATCTGTTCTGCACCCTGCTGATGGCGGCGATCTATGGCATCATGGGGTACGTCATAGTGTTTGTGTTCACGCCTGCATTCCTGCTGGGCATGGGCTTCTGCGCCATGCTCTGCTCCTTTCTGATGCTTCGGATCCTCTATCTGATCGGTGGAGACCCCGATGCAGCACACGAGGAATACGACCATGACAAAAACTGACCGGGATACGCTCCGCTCCCTCCATGGGCGCAAAAAGTGGGAGCACATCTGGGCATATTACAAGCTGCCCATTGCGATCATGCTCATCGTCGTCTATATCCTCGGGTATGCAGCCTACCGTCATGTGACGAAAAAAGAGGATGTGCTTTACCTTGGTCTGGTAAACATCACTGCCGGGTCTGATCTGACAGAACAGCTTACCACCGGCTTTGCCGAGGCGCAGGGTCTGACCAAAAAGCAACAGGTCGATCTGCTGTCCGGCTTGCTGCTCAGCGAGAGCGAACGCGCAGAGGAGCAGTATGTATATGCTTCAGAGATGAAGCTGCTGGGTGCAGTCAGTGCCCAGCGGTTAGATGTTGTTCTGATGGACGAATATGCACGGGATCGACTGTTGGCAGATGATTATTTTCTCGATCTGCGGACACTGGATACGTCTTTTCATGCACTGTCGGGTCTGAACGCCGGTGGGACCGTGCTGGATATTTCGGGCACGCCGTTTGTCAGGCAGGCAGGTTTTTCTGGCAGGGTCTATCTTGGGGTGGTGCAGAATGCACCGCACCCGGAGCGTGCAGCCGCTTACATTCATTATCTGTTCCAGCGGTGATCGTTGGGTTTCACATCAAGAATAAGGAGAAGTATCATGGACATTTTAACGATTGGTGAAGTTTTGATCGACCTGACCCAGACCGGCAAGGATGCGCGCGGCATCCCTCAATTTGCCGCAAACCCCGGCGGTGCCCCGGCAAATCTGGCTGTGGCTGCTTCCAGACTGGGCGTACAGACCGCCTTTATCGGCAAGGTGGGTGCGGATGCCTTTGGCCGCTACCTGAAAGAGGTTCTGGCAGAGAACAAGGTGGACGTTTCCGGCATGGCGGTGGATGCAGACCACCCCACCACCATGGCGGTGGTCTCGGTGGATGCCACCGGTGAGCGGGATTTCAGCTTCTACCGCAGTGCCAACGCTGATGTGATGCTGTGCAAAGAGGACATTTCGGACGAGGCTCTGAAAGCTGCCAAAATCGTCCACTTTGGTTCTGTCAGCCTGACCGCCGACCCCTCCCGCACTGCCACGCTGGACGCTGCTGCCCGTGCCAAAAAGCTGGGTGCTACCATCACCTACGACCCCAACTACCGCGCCAACCTCTGGAAGAACAAAGAGGATGCCATTGCCCAGATGAAGGCTCCCCTGCCGCTGGTGGATATCCTGAAAGTTTCCGATGAAGAGCTGCCCCTGCTCACCGGCACCACCGACTGCGAAAGCGGCACGGCACAACTGGCACAGAACGGCATCCGGCTGATTTTCGTCACCTTGGGTGCAAACGGCGTGTTCTACCGCTTTGGGGACAAGACCGGCCATGTGGCAGGTGTTCCCTGCAAGGTGGGTGATACCAACGGCGCAGGCGATACCTTCTTCGGGGCTGCCCTGTCCAAGCTCTGCAAGGAGGAGCTGGACACCCTGACTGTGGACAAGTTGGAAGGCATTCTGGCCTTTGCCAACAAGGCAGCCAGCATCACCACCAGTCGGCATGGTGCTATTCCTGCCATGCCCACCCTTGCGGAAGTGGAGGGCTGAACCATGGCAACAAAACAGGAATTTGCGTCCCGGTTTGCCAAGCACAAGGACGAGCTGGAATGGCTGTTCATGGAACTGTACCACAACCGGGAAGGGCTGG
>ERZ839489.1799-NODE-1799-length-11728-cov-4.449156_pt1 | contig 11728 bp, 10 predicted proteins | sample MGYA00519938_ERZ839489 | MGnify/ENA primary metagenome ERZ839489 (study PRJEB31850, sample SAMEA3708846) | human gut metagenome | biome: human gut; feature: human-associated habitat; material: faeces | place: China | collected 2014 ... | reverse complement strand
GACTTTGAAAATCGAGAATCTATTGTAAAAACGACAAAGGTTGGCGTAGCATCACGCCATGCAGTATATGAGAATGGCAAAGAAACAACCAGTGCAGCAATTTCCTTCTTTAAGGATGAATCTCTGGGAACAGTAAAACTATTCACCGCGCTGCCATATCTTTTTGATGTTTTGGAGAACGGTGGTGCTTTAATTATTGATGAACTGGAAAACGGTCTTCATCTGTCACTGGCCAAGGAGATTATCCGGCTGTTTACCAATGAAAAAAGCAATCCGCATCATGCACAGCTGATTTGTACTTCTCATCAGCCGCTTTTAGTTGATGGAGAGTATCGACGAGATCAAGTATGGATCACTGCAAAGGATGATTGCGGCAAGAGCGTTTTACATCGAATGAGCGATTTGAAAACATCGCGAGCAAAGGTTAATTTAACCAATCGTATTCTGGAAAATGCATTTGGATGCAATCCAAGGCTGTTTTTCGACAATAACACATAAAATGAGAAAAGAAAAGACACCGAGCGGCAACTCGGTGTCCTGCGAGACGACAGAAGCACGGATTATGGTACTTTGTCACAATGCACGATTATTGTATCATGTTTGACTTCCGATTGCAATATGAGATCTGTGTCTAGAAAGGTAAAAAAACGCAATCTTTTCCCAATAGTGTGATTATAATAGATAATTTTTCTATAAATAGGAGGTCAGTATGACTATCAAATACAAATATTATATCTGCCGTTGCGGAAAACGTGTGATTCCCGTGACGAATCCGTCAAAGTGTCCGCATTGCGGACGCGTGACTCGTTTAAAGTGAGGAGGCGTACTTATGGGTAAAAATCAGCATGTAACACCTCATCCGGCAGGCGGATGGCAGGTGAAAGGAGAGGGCAATACGCGCGCTACGGTACGTACTGCCACTCAAAAACAGGCAATGGATATTGCAAGAGAGATCTCTCGAAATCAGCATTCTGAGCTAGTGATTCATCGCTCAGATGGACGCATCAGGGATAAGGACTCTCACGGGCATGATCCATTCCCGCCGAGAGGCTAAGAATAGACAGAGGGGGTATGTCGTACGGGCATACCCTCTCTGTTTTAAATACAAGCATCAATATATTTCATTTTTTGAACTCGTCCTGCCAATCTCTTGGAAATGCCAGATGATATAGGTCTATGTCATCTGCATATTCCTCAAACAGAGCAGTAATGGCGGGCATAAACTCGGTATTCCATTTATGGGAAGACGGATATAACGCCTTTACGGAAAGAATTTCACCCCATAGCCTTCTTTTCATGCGCTCAGGAATATCAAAACCAGAGGGTACGGCGGAGAATACTCTGAAATAGAGTCTGCCGTAATGAGCGCAAATATTACGCAAATCCGTACAGCATCTTAGCCAGCTGACCATATGACGGTAATCAGACCCGGCGAAAATCTTTTTATCTGCAGTAGTCAGATCATTGTAAAAATACGAAAGCATACCGAAAGTAAACAGCTCGCAGACAACCCATAATGGAAATTTTCCATCGTAGTGTTCGAGATGATGTTTAACAAATAGTACCTTTTTATTGTTTTCGATTTCACGATTAAGATTTGCCTTGAATTTTTCAGCATTGTGTTTCGAATTAAAGAATGAAGCATCGAGGTATCCGAGCGGTCCATATTTTTCGGAATGAAAATATGCAAGACGCGCTCGAAGGCTTATCTCAATAACCTCGATAGCAGAAAACAGAAGATTGCGAAGCTTCCGATCAAACTCATAAATATGGTAAACACGTTCGAACGACAGTTTTTTACCGTAGGTGCCGTCTTCGTTTTTGAATGGCAGCAAATAAGCTGATAAACGATAATAACCGATATGTTTTAATATTTGTTCACAAGCCGCATCATCTGTAATGATACAACCTCTGCTGCGCAGTTTTGTTATTTGTTCAGTATAAGAGCTGTGTTCTTTTATTTGTATGATATGAGATTCCCCAGATAAAAAATGTCTCCCCTGGGACACATCGTTGAGAGGTGTGGGGAGTCCTGTTACTTATTATAATATGCGTGACTTACGGATTTGTCAATCTAATTAACTTCAATTTAGAAGTTCTTCCTCCTCTTCCTCTCCCGAATCAGCGTAGACTTGCTGATACCGGTCAGCTTGACGACCTGCGTGTAAGAGTGGTTTTCGAGGAGTTCCATCGCGTGGTCGAGCTGCTCAGTGTCGAATTTTGGCGGACGGCCTTCACGGAAATCGGGGTCGGTGGCGCGCGCGACGGCCTTGTCCTCCTGTGTGCGCTGTATGATCATATCGTGCTCGAGTTGCTGTCCCCCGCAGGAGCACGAGTTGGTGCCGGTCTGTCTCAAAACCTTCAAGTTTTGCCACCGGTTGCAAAACTCAGCGTCATAAGTTATAATAGAGGTATCAAAACCTATATTCAAAACTCGCGGTGTCAAAACCGGGAAAACGGGGGAATTTACATGACATTCGGCTACGCGAGAGTATCCACCAAAACGCAGGCGCGCGACGGCAACAGTCTGGATGCGCAGCAGGCGGCGCTGACGGCGGCGGGCGCGGAAAAAATCTATACAGACACCTTCACCGGCACGAAGATTGAGCGCCCGGAGTTCGACAGGCTGCGGGCGCAGCTACGAAAAGGCGATGTGCTCATCGTCACCAAGCTCGACCGCCTCGCGCGGTCGGTGTCGCAGGCGTCCGGCCTCATCACCGAGATGATCGACGAGGGCATCACCATCAATGTATTGAACCTCGGCATCCTGTCCAACGACTCGGTCAACACGCTGCTGCGCAACGTGCTGCTGTCGTTCGCGCAGTTCGAGCGCGATATGATCGTGCAGCGCACGCAGGAGGGCAAGGCGGTCGCGCGCGCCACCGACCCGAATTTCCGTGAGGGCCGCCCGCCTAAGTTCGACACCGAGCAGCTCGACCACGCAATGGAACTCCTCGAAAACCATTCGTATACGCAGGTCGTCAAGCTGACCGGCATCAGCAAGTCTACGCTCATCCGGGAGAGAAAGCGGCGGCAGGCGTGACGCCGCACGGCGCTATATACAATAAGATATCTGTGCGGAGCAACGCAGACAAAACAACCGAGCGGCTGAAAATGCAGTCGCTCGGTTGTTTTGCGTATGATGCAGAGGTTTCCGCCGTCTTGATTATTTAGATCACGGAAACCGGATCGGAACCGGAAACCAGGGGTTGTGTCTTGTGCAGGTAACAGTAATGAACCGGATAAAATTTTCCAGAATACCGAAACGCTTGACGTAGACCCAAGTATTTAACGGACATCCGCGGCTGCGAGCACCTCCAACATGGCAGCGTACTGCGTAGACCAGATCTCCATCGGGTCCTGCTCGACCCCGTAAAGTCGTTTTCTCAAGCCCGCATATCCGGGCGTTCGCCAATGACCTCGCGGTATCGAACCGGCGATACCCCCACCAGACGCTTGAACATCCGGTAAAAGTAATTGCGGTTGATCATGCCGACCCGACCGGCAATATCACCCGCACTGTCCTCCGTTGTGCGGAGCAGATGCTGCGCTTCCCCGATCCGGCGGCGCACCATATACTGAATGGGCGGCAGGCCGAACTGCGCCTTGAACATATGGATCATGTGGCTGGTCGAAACGTGAAACCGATTGGTCAGCTCGGTCAGCGAAAGCTCATCGGCAAAGCACAGGTTCAAATGCTGCAATACCTCGGTTGCAAGCGAGAATGCGGCATCCGGCGCACACAGATCGAAGCCATGCGCCATAGGCGCCATCTGCATCAGCAGCGCATCTAAAAGCGGTGTCCGGGCGGCAGCCGTGGTCTGTTCCGAGTAGAGCAGCAGCAGCAACATCCATGCCGGTGTTCCCTGTAACTGCGGAAACTCAAACATCGCCTGTCCGTCATCCGCGGCGGAAAATTCCAGCATCAGACAGGGTGCTTGTACGAACGGCAGCTCGTGACAGACATTCGGCGGCAGCAGCAGCGCGCCGCCGGGTTTGATCGGCAGACAGAGGTGTTCGGTTCGCAGAATGATCTTCTCCCCGTCCGCAGCAAGCGAAACAAACAGCACCCAATCCTCCGAGGCGCAAGGCAGATAGTTGCCGCCCTTATCCTGCGGATGAATCACACATTGCTGTGTTAGTCTGACACGGCGAAATGCCGGAAGCGGAACAGACATAATACCTCCTGACCCGGATCAAAGCAAATTTTCGATATTGTGTCGCAGCAGCACCCGAATATCGGTATGGTAAAACTCCTTCGGCGGCTGCTGTTTGAGTTGAATGTAATCAGCCAGCAGGGACAGCGGCAGTGCGCCCTGCTGCACCGCATCCTGCCCGATGACAAAATCCGCAACACCGCGCCGAAGCTCGTACAGGTTGGCGGGGATCTCATCGTGCATGATCAGGTGCACCCCCCGTGCGCGGCCGGAATCGACCAACGCACTGCATACGCCCGCATAACCCGGTGTGATCGCGTAGATACCGGTCAGATCGGGAACCTCCTGCAGCAGACGGAGCGTATGCTCGTAAACCACATTGCTGTCATCGTTCGGCAGCATGACCTCCTGCAGCTGAAGCGGCGAATCGGGGGTAAGCAGCTCCTCCTTAAAGCCCTTCAGACGTTCGCGGAACGCACTGTGATACATCCAGGACGAACTGATCGTAGCCACCGTGCCGCTCTCCCGCGCCACCAGACGCATCAGCTCGGCCACTGTACGGCCGGAAGAAAGGTTTTCCTGCCCGACATAGCACAGCCGACGGCTGTTGGGCAGATCGGTGTTAAACGTAACGACCGGCATTCCGCGTTGGTCGATCAGCTCGTTGATCTTGGTTTCGACCAGCAGACAGTCGAGCGGCGTGATCGCCAGCGCACTGATATGATGATGCTCGACCAGCTCCTCGATCATCGAGACCTGTTCGACCGGATCGAGCGAGGGCGACAGCCGGAAGATGACCTCCACGCTGAACGTAGCCAGACGGCGGGCTTCGCGCCGGGCGGCATCCAGAACGATCTGCATGAACGGGGTCTGCACCGAAAACATGATCACGCCGATGCGAATCGGATGCGATGTGCGGGACAGTGCCAGTCCGGCACGGTTGGGGGTGTAGCCATATTCGTTGGCTACCGCCTTGATCCGCTCCGCCACCGCAGGGCGAACATTTCCTTTATTATGGAGTGCCCGATCGACTGTACCGCGGGACACACCGCAAATCTCAGCAATTTGATTCAGGGTAATTGCCATATGATATCACCTCTGTCAGAACGGTTCTTTCCCGTTTTTATAGTTAAAGCATAACATAATACCCCTAATAAGTCTATATCTAAAGTGAATAAAGCGGTATTCACAATATTGTGCACGTGTACGGATTCTGCTCATCCGAGCCGTGCACGCAAAAATGCACTCTTTTCCGGACCTTCCGTGTTTTGTTCACATTTTTATACAATACATCTGCCGTAAACGCCATAAAATGAGCAAAACACATGAAATCCGAAACGAATACCGAGTTATTATGAGATTGAACCAACAGCCAGATCCTGCATATGAGGCGGGTAGTTTTGCATAAGCGATTCCCCCGCTCTGTCGTGCAAAGCCTATAAAATCACAATTTTGTGCAGACAGAATCACCAGTTTTCGCAAGATTCATCTGTGCGGTTTGGTGAAAATTCAAAAAGCCGGTTGACGCACATCGAAAAAGAGTGTAAAACTAAATCAAGGCAAGCGTAAATCGCATTTTTCAAAAATGTGAACGTGTACGGCTAAGAAAAAAGTTGAGAAAGATGAGGTAAAAGCAAATGAAAAAAAGACTTTTCGCAGGATTGATTGCATCGGCAATGATGGCATCCATGCTGGCAGGCTGCGGCGGCAGTTCTGGTTCGAATGGCAACGCACAGGGTGGAGACAAGGCATCGGGCGATGGCTATAGCATGACGCTGATTATGTCGCTGCGTGATGAGTTCCTGAGCACGTTGGAAGCTGGCTCAAAGTCGGCGGCTGATGAGCTTGGCGTTACGCTCGCTTCGCAGGACGCACAGAACGATACCGGCAAGATGCTCCAGTTTATCGAATCTGCTAAAAATGCAGGCGATGACGCAGTGCTGATCAATCTGGTAGATGCCGCAACGGCACAGCAGTGCATCGAGGCTGCCGGTGATATGAAGGTTGTTTTCGTTAACCGCGCACCGTCCGATACCAGCGTTCTGGAAGCAGGCAAGTCCGTAGCGGTTGTTTCCAATGAGAACACCTCCGGTTACTATCAGGGTGAATTTTTGGCTAATTACTTCAAGGATAAGGGCAAGACCGAGATTAAGTATCTGATGCTGCAGGGCACGCTGGGTCTGGTACATACTGAACAGCGCTCCGCTTCCGTACTGAAGGCATTGGAGGACAATGGCATCAAGGCAACGCAGGCGGCGGCTCCGCTGGTTGCAGATTATGACCGTGCAAACGCAATGGACATGATTTCTCCGCTGCTGGGCAACACCGAATTTGACTGCATCATCGCGAACAACGATGCGATGGCACTTGGTGCGGTAGAGGCGCTGAAGGCTAAGGGCATGGATCCGACTTCGATCCCGATCGTTGGCATCGATGCAACGGTAGATGGTATTCAGGCAATCAAGGATGGTACGCTCGCGATGACCGTATTCCAGGATGCCAACGGTCAGGGCTATGGCGCTGTGAAGGCTGCAGTTAATCTGATCGAGGGCAAGGCAATCAACGATGGTACGAATTATGAAACCGATGAGACTGGCAATATTTGCTGGGTACCGTTCGAACCTGTTACCCCGGACAATGTAGCAGATTACGAATAAGCACACAGTCAGGAGGAAAGGGACATTGAAACGATGTCCCTTTCCTAAATCAAACAAGATAATGGGGTGAAAAGCAGTGAGCCAAGAATATATCCTCGAAATGACCGATATTGTCAAGGAATTCCCCGGTGTACGCGCACTGAAAGGCGTACAGCTCAAGGTGCGGCCCGGTACCGTTCATACGCTGATGGGCGAAAACGGCGCAGGCAAGTCTACCTTGATGAAATGTCTAATCGGCATTCATCCGCCTACATCCGGCAAGATTGTATTTGAAGGCAAGGAGATCCAGTTCAAAAATACGCTTGAGGCACTGAATTCCGGCATTTCCATGATCCATCAGGAGCTGTCTCCGGTTCCCGAGCGCAGCGTTTGCGAAAACCTGTGGCTGGGACGCGCACCGCGCAAGGGACTGATCATCGATCATAAAAAAATGCGGCAGGACAGCATTGAGCTGTTCAACAAGCTGAATCTGGACGTTGATCCGGATGAGAAGATGGGTAACCTGACCGTTGCAAAGATGCAGATGGTTGAGATTGCCAAGGCTGTATCCTATGACAGCCGTATTGTTATCATGGACGAGCCTACGTCCTCGCTGACCGATGCAGAGGTCGAGCATTTGTTTCGCATTATTGCAGAACTCAAGGAAAAAAATGTTGCTATCATTTATATCTCGCACAAAATGGACGAAATCTTCCGGATTTCGGACGATATCACGGTTTATCGCGACGGCGAATACATCGCTACGGATCGCGCGGAAAACCTTAATGTAGACAAGGTTATTCAGTTGATGGTTGGACGCGAAGTGAACAACATGTTTCCCAAGGTAGAGTGTCCGATCGGGGAAACCATTCTTAAAGTGGAAAATTTGTCTGCCGGCCGCGCAGTTAAAAATGTTTCGTTTGAACTGCATCGTGGTGAAATTCTGGGTATGGCGGGTCTGGTCGGTGCGGGCCGCACCGAGACGGCGGAAGCAATCTTCGGCATGCGCCATATGACAGGCGGCAAAATCTATAAAGACGGTCAGGAACTGCACATCAAGTCTCCTGAGGATGCGATCGCCAACAAGATTGGCCTGCTCACAGAGGATCGGCGCGGCAACGGTATTGTCGGCTTGCTGAGCATTCAGGATAATACGGTGCTGGCAAACCTGAAAAAGTACGGATTCCCGCTGAATCATAAGAAAATGCGCGAAGACACCGAAGAATACGTTAAAAAACTCAACACCAAAACGCCGTCTATCGAAACGCCCATTCAGAATCTGTCGGGCGGCAATCAGCAGAAGGTGCTGGTTGGGCGCTGGCTGCTGACCAATCCGGATATTCTGATCGTTGACGAACCGACACGCGGTATTGATGTTGGTGCAAAGGCAGAGATTCATTCGCTTATCACAAAGCTTGCCGGTGAGGGTAAGGCCATTATCATGATTTCGAGTGAGCTGCCCGAGGTCATGGGTATGTCCGACCGTATCGTAGTTATGCACGAAGGCATTATGACCGCTATCCTGGATCGCAAAGACTTCTCGAGTGAGCTGATTCTCAAATATGCAACCAGCGAGATACCATATCAGCCTGCTGCGGATGAACAATAAGAAAGAAGGTACATGGTATGCAGAAAACATTTAATACGAAGAAATTCTTGTCCCAGAATTCAATCTGGCTGGTATTGATCGTGTTGGTCATCATTATGAGTATCGCACAGCCCAGCTTTTTCTCGGTGGATAACCTGCTGACACTGCTCTCCGGTGAGGCAGTCAAGGGTATCATGGCCTTTGGCGTTATGTTCGCAATCCTTTCTAAAGGTATCGACCTGACGATCGGCGCATCCGCTGCGTTAGTTGCGTGCATCACCGCTTCGCTCGTGCAGCCAGAAGGCTATGCAAATGCCATTCTGCCGGGTGTGGGCACTCTACCAGCTCCGTTGGTTATCCTGATTGGTCTGGCACTTGGTGCAGGCATTGGCGCAATCTACGGCGCGATCATTGCTTATACCAAAATCCCGCCTTTTATCGCTACTCTCGGTGCACAGTTGATCTGCCGTGCAGGTGCTAAAATGTATACGAACCGTCCGGTTTCTAACCTGTCTGAGCAGTTCCGTTTCCTGGGTGCGTACCGTATTGGCGGCGTATTCCCAATCATCATCGTTGTTTTTTTCGTAATGTTCGCAATCTCGGCATTCCTGCTGACCCAGACACGCTTTGGTAAGAACGTATATGCTATCGGCGGCAACGATCAGGCGGCCCGCGTAGCTGGTATCAATGTTGAGAAGAACCTGATTCTGGTTTACATCTGGTGCTCGCTGTGTGCTGCTATCGCTGGTATGCTGCTGGCAGGCCGCGCAGGCTCTGCGGATCCGGCAAACTCCGGTTTGAACTACGAGCTGGATGCGATTGCGGCAGCAACGGTAGGCGGCACCTCTCATACCGGCGGTATCTGCCGTGTATCCGGTGTTCTGGCAGGCATCCTGATCCTTGGCGTTATCAATAACGGTCTGGTTATGCTGAAGGTAGACGATAACATGACCAACATTGTCAAGGGCGTTATCATTGTCGGTTCGGTTGTACTCGACATGCGCAAGAACGCAAAGCGCGCGTAAAACAGACACACACAATCTCTCTTCTCTTCCGAGTTTTCAGGGGTCGCGGCAATGCTGCGGCTCCCGAAATACTCGCACATAATCCATTAGACTTGAACTCTGCCGTATAGCGGCATATTTTGAAAGGATGAGCTTTATCATGGAAAATCTGAACATTGCACTGATCGGCTGCGGCATGATCGGCCGTGAACACATTGAGCGTATCCAGAACCGCATCCGCAACGCAAAGGTCGTTGCAGTCTGCGACGTATTTGAAGAAGGCGCAAAGAAGGGCGCTGAGATCGCCGGTGCCGGCACCAAGGTTTACACCGATTTCAACGAAGCGATCAACGATCCGGACGTAAACGCTGTTGTAGTTACCACCCCGGGTCAGTTCCACAAGGGTCCGGTTCTGGCAGCGATCAAGGCCGGCAAGCCGGTATTCTCCGAGAAGCCGCTGGCTAACACCGCTGCGGACGGCAAGGAGATCGTTGAGGCCGAGATGGCAGGCGGCAAGCACCTCGTACAGGTTGGCTTCATGCGCCGTTACGACCGCGGCTACCGTCAGGTTAAGGAGCTGATCGATTCCGGCAAGTTCGGTGCCCCGATGGTAATCAAGTGCACCCACCGTGCAGACGGCGTTGCCGATGACTACACCACCGCAATGGCTGTTACCGATACCGCAATCCACGAGATCGACGTTCTGCCGTGGCTGGTAAACGACGAGTGGGACGAGGTTCAGTGCATCATGCCGAAGACCAACAGCAAGGTTAAGAACGCGCTGAAGGACCCGCAGATCATGATCATGAAGACCAAGGGCGGCATCATCAACATGCTCGAGGTAAACGTAAACTGCGGCTTCGGCTACGACATCAACTGCGAGGTTGTATGTGAGAACGGCGTTGTAAACCTGCCGTGCCCGTCCTTCCCGACCGTTCGCTACGCTAACGAGGTTTCCACCAAGATCGAGGACAACTGGATCCTGCGCTTCATCGATTCTTACGATGTAGAGATTCAGGACTGGGTTGACCACGCACTCAAGGGTGAGACCGGCGGCTCCTCTGCTTGGGACGGCTACGTTGCTTCCATCACCGCTGACGCTCTGGTTAAGTCCCAGACCTCCGGTGTGCCGGAGAAGGTTGTTACCGGCGGCACCCCGAACTTCTACAAGAAGTAATCCACCTCATATTTTCTATTCATTGCTACTCACTCGCAAGGGTGGCCGAGCTTCCTGCTTTACTGCCCTTGCATATCACCTTAACCACTATACCGCGTTTTACAACGCGAAATTGATACGTTAAAAGGAGTTACTGCTATGAAAATCGGTTTTAACGAAGGCTGCAACCGTTTCTGCGAAAACCACTCCGTACTCGAAGACCTCGACCTGTGCGAGAAGTACGGCTTTGACTACATCGACATCCAGTCCGAGTGCCTCGACCGCGAGATCGCTGCCGGCAAGTACACCATCGATGATCTCGGCGCATGGTTCGCTGACCCGAAGCATCACCTGAAGATGCTGTCCTACAACGCTCTGATCTTCTTCAACATGAAGCAGACCCAGGAGGAGAAGGACGCCGTTATGGCAAAGCTGGATCAGATCATCGCAGACTGCAACAAGCTGGGCTGCAAGATGATCGTTGTTGTACCGTCCATGGATCTGACCGTTCCGGCTACCGTTGACGAGATCAAGGCTGATGCTGTTGCTGTTCTCAAGGAGATGGTAAAGAAGGTTGAGCCGCACGGCATCAAGCTGTCCATCGAGTTCTGCGGCGCACCGACCATGTCCATCAACCGCTTCGAGTACGCTTACGACATCGTTACCGAGGTCAACCATCCGCTGGTCGGCATCACCCTCGATCAGTACCACTTCCACGCTATGGCTTCCGAGTGGGCTGCTCTCGAGAAGGCTGACGGCAAGAAGATTTTCGTATGGCACCTGAACGGCATGGAGAATATGCCGTGCGGCGCTGCTTACAACAACGACGAGAAGCGTCTGTGGCCGGGCGAGCCGGGCGACTGCCTGGATCACAAGCGTTACGCAGATACCCTCAAGAAGATCGGCTTTGAAGGCGACGTTTGCACCATGGAGGTGTTCCGTCCGGACTACTACAAGCTGTCCAACGAGGAGAATATCAAGAAGGCCGCTGAGGTTACCAAGGCACATGTTGCGAAGTACTGGGCGGACTGATTTCACAGAGTGAAGATTTAAGGCAACACCGCACAATTAAAGCGGCGGTGCTTTGCGGAAATTTTGTGTCCTGACTTTGTTGCAGTTTCACGGTAATACATCAAGTATTACCGCAAAACTGTGCCTCGTCAGTACGCAAAATTTACTCGCAAATC
>ERZ839489.1792-NODE-1792-length-11783-cov-16.641627_pt1 | contig 11783 bp, 9 predicted proteins | sample MGYA00519938_ERZ839489 | MGnify/ENA primary metagenome ERZ839489 (study PRJEB31850, sample SAMEA3708846) | human gut metagenome | biome: human gut; feature: human-associated habitat; material: faeces | place: China | collected 2014 ... | reverse complement strand
TCGGTTTGCAGTAACTTTAAATAAGTTACGCTGCACCTCAACAATAAAAATATGCAAGCATATTTTGTATTGTCTTCGGTTTGCAGTAACTTTGCACTTATGATTTATCCAAGCAACTTTGAAAACAAGATACAGTTCAGCGAGATACGCTCGCTGTTGAAGGGCTACTGTCTGAGCCAGTTGGGCAAGGACAAGGTGGACGCTATGGGCTTCACGGACAACGCGGAGCGCATCAACACGGCGTTGAAACAGACGCGCGAGTTCCGCCGTATGCAGGAGGAGACGGACGATTTTCCACTGCAGTTCTTCTTCGACATGCGCGAGTCGATAAAGCACATACGCATCGAGGGCACGCATCTTGAAGAGAACGAGATATTTGACCTGCGCCGTTCGCTCGAGACGGTGGCTGGCATCGTGCGCTTCCTCAACCGCAGCGACGACGACGGCAACTTCGACTACCCTACTCTGCACGACCTTACAGAGGGCGTGCTCACCTTCCCCGACCTTATACACCGCATTGACCAAATTCTCGACAAATACGGCAAAATAAAGGACACGGCATCGCCGCGTCTCGCCGAGATTCGCTCGCAGCTGCGCAAGGCGGAGGGCAGCGTATCGCGTACATTATATAGCATATTGCACGCCGCGCAGAGCGAGGGTCTCGTAGACAAGGACGTTACGCCGACTCTGCGCGACGGTCGTCTCGTTGTGCCTATCGCTCCTGCCATGAAGCGACGCATTAAGGGCATCGTACACGACGAGTCGTCGACGGGCAAGACGGTATTCGTGGAACCGACGGAGGTGGTTGAGGCGAACAACCGCATACGCGAGTTGGAGGCAGACGAACGACGCGAGATAATAGTGATACTCACGGAGTTCACGAAGCTGGTGCGTCCGCACGTGGACGACATCGTGAACGCCTATCGTATGCTTGCCGAGGTCGACTTCATTCGTGCACGTGCCGAGTTCGCGCAGCTCACGGGCGGCATTGAGCCGGAGGTGAGCGCAAAACCTGTTGTCGACTGGATTACGGCGAAGCATCCGCTCTTGTGGCTCGCGCTGAAGAAGCAGGAGAAACCTATCGTGCCGCTCGACATCATGCTCACGCGCGACCGCCACATCCTGATCATCTCGGGTCCGAACGCCGGCGGCAAGTCGGTCTGTCTGAAGACGGTGGGTCTGCTGCAGTACATGCTGCAGTGCGGACTGTCCATCCCCGTGAGCGAGCGCTCCAAGGTGGGCGTCTTCAGCGACATAATGATTGACATCGGTGACGAGCAGAGCATTGAGAACGACCTCTCTACCTACTCATCGCACTTGCTGAACATGAAGAACATGATGCGCCAGTCGGGCGAGCACACACTGCTACTCATCGACGAGTTCGGCACGGGCACCGAGCCGCAGATTGGCGGCGCAATGGCTGAGGCGGTGCTCAACCAGTTTGTAAAGAAGCACGCGTGGGGCGTGATAACCACCCACTACCAGAACCTGAAACACTACGCCGACTCGCACGACGGCATAGCCAACGGCTCCATGCTCTACGACCGCCACGAGATGCGACCGCTCTTCCAGCTCGCCATCGGTCAGCCGGGCTCGTCGTTCGCCATCGAGATTGCACGCAAGACGGGCATTCCGGACGAGGTGATACGCGAGGCGAGCGACATCGTGGGCTCCGACTACATACAGAGCGACAAATACTTGCAGGACATCGTGCGCGACAAGCGTTACTGGGAGAACAAGCGACAGAACGTACATCAGCGCGAGAAGGACTTGGAGAAGACTATCGCGAAATACGAAGATGAAATCCGCGAGCTCGACCGAAAGCGCAAAGAGATTCTGCGTCAAGCCAAGGAACAGGCGCAGGAACTGCTGAAGGAGAGCAACCGCAACATTGAGAACACTATCCGCGAGATACGCGAGTGTCAGGCGGAGAAGGAGGAGACGAAGCGCCTGCGCGAGGAGCTGAAGGCGTTCAAGGAGGACGTGAACGAGATAGACACCAAGTCGGCTGACGACCTCATCGAGAAGAAGATGCGCCAGATCATGGAGCGCAAGGAGCGACGCGAGAAGCGCAAGAAGGAGAAGAAGGAGAACGCTGCGAACCCAACCAACTCAACATCCCAACTCTTCAACTCCTCGACATCACAACACCTCAACTCCCCAACACCTCAACACCCCTTCAAGGCTGGCGACACGGTGCGTATGCGCGGACTGACGACGGTGGGTCGTGTGGAGTCGGTAGAGGGGAAAGAGGCAACCGTAGTGTTCGGCGACGTGCGCACAAAGGTGAAGACATCGCGCCTGGAGCACACCATGAAGACACCGGAGTCGACGCTACCGCCAACGTTCGGCATCAGCCGCGAGACGCGTCAGACCATCGACTCGCACAAACTCAACTTCCATCAGGATCTCGACGTGCGCGGAATGCGTGGCGACGAAGCACTAAACGCTGTGCAGCACTTCATCGACGACGCTATACTCGTGGGTATGTCGCGCGTGCGCATCCTCCACGGCAAGGGCAACGGCATACTCAGACAGCTCATACGCCAGTATCTGCAGTCGGTGCCAAACGTGACGCAATGCAAGGATGAGCACGTGCAGTTCGGCGGAGCCGGCATCACGGTCGTTGACTTCTAACTTGTAAACGTAGCGGAAGGCTACGCTACGAAACACAACAATAAAAAAAGGCTGACTCTTAAGCTGCAAAACCACAGCAAGAGTCAGCCTTTTCTTATGCTTTAATCTTTATTCGTCTAAAGAATACCTGCCTCTCGGCAGTGGATTTATGAATGTTTTGCCATCGGACACCGAACGCAACCCGATTAGATTCCGAACGCAACCCAATCAGATTCCGAACGCGAACCGATCAGATTCCGAACGCGAACCGATGCCTATTGCATTGCAATTCACTCGTTAAAGAGCTTCTTCTGGCTTAGCTTCCTCAACCTTATCCTCACTGAGCACCAACTCGCGATAGATAACAGCATCGACCGAAAGCATTACACAAACGCTTACAAGGAGATAAACAAGCGAAATGAGTACTAACAAGCCTGATGCGTCACTAAGTATCTGGAAGAGAATATAATAGGCTAAGAACAGCACAAAGCCTACAACAAACTTCAGGAAGAACGCCTTCAGCTTATAGCCCATCATCAAACGGTTGCTCTCAGAAAGACACAAAGCCCAATTCATACCCTTACCTACAAGAAGATAAACAGCAAGCATCCAACTGAGCGAGAGTACTATTGCTGGTATGATCATGAACAGGAAGGCTACCGATATGGCAGAGGTGATGACAGCCTGAAGGATGAAATACTCACCCATACAATGACGATATTTCGACTCGAAGATGAACATCGGACTAATCATCTCGCCCTTGCTAAGCTTCACCGGCAACGTAGCCAAAGCTATCGTGGTGCCCACATTAACGTAAGGAATCCATACGGTGACGAGCCAAAGCAACACTGACAATACTATTGGCACAAGATTTTTCATGCCTATAGCAAACGCGTCCTTCAAAGAAGGTACAAACTGAAGTTTTTCTTCCATAGCTATAATTTTTTAGGTTATTGTTTTTAAGTGGTATAACATTTGCAAATATACAGCATTTTTCACATATACCAAATCTTTTTGCAAAGAAATATTAATCATTACTTAATATTTGCTACCCACCGTATATTCTTTTTCGCCCAAAAGCAATAAAAAAACCGCCCCACATCCCATAATGGTATGCAGAGCGGCCCAATTAATTATGAGAATTCAGTTACTTAGTAACCTTCACGGTCTTCATAGTGCCGTCGGCTCTCTTCATGGTCACAATGTATGTACCCTTGCCGAGTGTTGAGAGGTTGTTGCCAACCGCTACACCGCTGAGAGTGTGTACAGAAACCTTAGCGTCAGCCGGAACCATTACGCCGTTGATAGCGTCTACTACGACTTTCACGGTGAGAGAAGTTGTGGCAGCCTCCGACTCCTTATCCTTGTAGACAACAACCACCTTGTAGTTGTGTTCGCCAGCAAATGTCTCGTCGGTGTAAGCCTGTACGTGCTTACCCTCGCTGCCCGGAGCCTGGTCCTCGAATACCTTAACCACTTCCTCGCCCTCGTAAACCTTCACGGTGAGCAATGCGTCAGCCGGCAGATCCTTACCGTCGACATCCTTAGCAGGATTGGTCCATGTAAGTGCTACGCTCTTTTCGGCAGTCAGTTCGGCTGCTGCGAGGTTGGCTACCGGTTCTGTAGCTACAGGCTCTTCCACAACGGCTTTCTTCTCAGCAAGGCTGAAGTCGAAGATGTAGCCATAAGCATTTGCACCTGTTTTGTCGCTGATATGGAAAGCAACATAGTAGTTGCCAGCCTTTTCTACGCTGAACTCGAATGTGCTCGGGTCGCGGTCGTACACTGTGTTGAGCTCGATAGAGCCGAGAGTCTTGTCGAACGAACCCTGCACCTTCCTGTTTGTACCGAGCTTCATCGTGAACGATGTTGTGCCCGATTCAACACTGCTGCGGTTGTTGGCTGTGTGAGCCTTCGCTACGTATGTCTTTCCAGCTTCGAGAGCGAATGCCGGAGACACCCAATAGTCGTTGGCGTCAGTGTTAAAGTCGCTGCTGAAACCTACGCAAGGATGCTGGTCGCCCACCGGGTTCCAGTCGGCGCCGTACTCCTGATATCCCCATGAATTCCAGCTCCATGTAGAAGCGGTGCTGGCACTGCGGTCCATTGCGGTCCAACCTGATACGCTTTCTTCTTTCTCGAACGAAACCTCGTAAGGAAGTGCTACCGGAGCCTCGGGCTTGCCTTCTGCCATCTCCTCAATCTTCACCGAGTAGATGCTGACGGCATCGTTAGTGCCGTTGGCACCCCAGTTGAGTGCGCGGAATGCGAAGAGGTATACGTCGTCCTTGTTGGCATCGAGAATCCACTCGTTCTTCACCTTGCCACCCTCGCCTTCGGTTTCGCCTTCGGTTTTAGGGAGCTTAGAGCCAATCCATTCGATAGTCTTCTGGTTGTCTGCCGACTTACTGCCTACAAAGTAGTCGAGGATTAGGTTCAGCTCGTTGTTCGGACCCGAAGCAGCGTCAACCGTAATCTTGTACGACTTGCCTTCCTTCAGCTCGAACTTCGGAGAGACGAGCCAGTCGCACGTTGCAGATGTAGCGTCCGTGCCCATGTGAGCAGCCGGTTTGCCAGCAAAGTCGGATGCGGTGTAAGCCCATGTTACGCCCGGAGTATCGCTATTGTCCATCGTTGTCCATGTGGCGAACTTCTCAGCCGAATCGAATGTCATATCGTAAGGCAGTGTGCCCTCCTGGTCTACAGCTGGTGGGTCGGGTTGGTCGGGACCTGTACCAGGGTCAGGAGTTTCGCCGCCTGTCTTCTCTGCGATATCGAAACTGAAAGCATAAACATATTCGTTAGAAGAAGAAGCGAACTTGCCTACTCCATGAAATGCAAAGTAGTAAGCACCATCTTCAGTCACATTAACATCGTATGAGTTATCGTACTGCACGTTTGTTTCGGCCATCTGAATATCGCTAACCGTGGTAAAAGCAGACGCATCGGTTGCCGATTTGCCGTATTCCAAAGAGAGCTGGGCTTTCGTAAAATACATTCTACCTGTATTTACCTTTACGGTATATGTCTTGTCTTTCTTAAGGTCGAAAGCCGGAGAAACATAATAGGCATTTGCTCCACTTACACTCGTCTTCATGCAATAGCTTGGTATAGCCGACCACGAACCTGGAGGGCAAAAACCATCACTACCCCAATCGGCGTTGAAGAACCATGGTGTACCAGAATTTCCGCTGGCATCAATATTAGTCCAAACACTGTTGGCAGAATCGAAGGTGATAGAGTAAGGCAGTTCTACTGTGCTCTGGGCAGAAGCATTCGTTGCGCCAAACAACGCAAGAAGAAGCCCCATTGTGTTTAGTAACGTCTTTCTCATAACTACAAATTTTAAAAGTTAATATATTTATGTCTACATACTTTCGTCACTAACTAAAGATGTATTAACTATACTAAACGTATGTTATACGATTGCAAATGTAATAAATATTTTAATACAAAGAAATATTTGACACGATTTTTTGTAGTTATTTTGTCATTTTATTGCAGAACGGAGACTCACACCGTGAATTTGTCATTAGCATAGCAGTGGTGTGCGAGCACAAAAAGGAGGTGCTGTTCTTGTTCCGTCGAGCACCAAAGCTCGAGCGGAAAGAACAGCACCTCCCATTAAACTATGTATTCGTCTGTACTATTACTTCTTCTTTGCCTCTGCCTTCACCTCCTTTGCAGGAGCAGCCGGCTTGTAAGCCTTGTTCAATCCAGCGATAACCTCGTTGGTGATGTCGTAAGCCTTGTCGGCATAGAGGAGGTTGTCGCCTGCCTTGCTCAGAATCAAGCCAAACTTCTTATCCTTGTTGTAAACAGCAAGGAAGTGCTGGATAGAGTCGCGCAGGGCGTTGTTGTAGTTCTCTGTCTCCACCTGGAACTCACCACTCAAGCGCTGGTTAAGAGCCTGAAGGTCGCTATTCTGCTTCTGCAGCGACATCTGTATCTGCTCAGCCTGCTCGCGTGTGTAGGCGTTCTGCTGAATCTTCTGCTGGAAGTTCATGTAAGCCTGTTCGAGAGCACGCTGCTTCTGCGCAAGTGTGTTCTGGATGTTCTGACCCTTCTTCTGCAGAATGAGCGAGTAGTCCTTGCAGAACTTGTACTGCGACATGATGCTGTCTACCTCTACATACGCAATCTTAACGTCTGAAGGCACAGCCTGCTTGCCCTCTACCTTCTTCTCGTCAACCTGACACTTCGACTTGTCGCAAGAAGTCATTGCGAAAGCGGCAACAGTTGCGAGTGCAAGTGCGCCGAAAATGTTTTTCTTGTTCATCTTTATTCTGTTTTTAATTTTATCGTTTTATACGCCTGTCGTATATACATTATATATTACAGGCTGATTTAATAGGCACCATTGCGTTCGCGAGCCTCGCGATCCTGATCCATCACGCAGTGAATGCCCTGCTTGCGCAAGCCCGGGTTGTCGTGTACGTGTTGCGAAGAGAACTTGCCGTTGCGCTTCAGCAGAACCTTTATCGACAACAATGCGAAGGCTACTGCCACTACAGCGAGGCTGATAAGCATTAGTTTTATCATATTTGTATCTGTTTTGACTAAAATAGATGTCTACCTACATTTAAAATAAGTGAAGATATTTTGTGGTGTCTTCCTTTTACACTATCTTTGCAAAAGATAGCCCCACCATTACATATCGCTACAAAGGTACGGCAATTCGGTGGCATGGCAAAATAATTTATCGAAAATTCAGATTATTATAACATCATCATAAAAAATTTAAGGAAAATGAGCAATTGCGAATTAAAACCTGCTCGCGTGTTCGAGCAGTTTGCTAAAATCAACGAGATTCCGCGCCCTTCAAAGCACGAGGAGCGCATGATAGAGTATCTTCAGGAGTTCGGCAAGAGCCACGGCTTAGAGACCGAGACCGACGAGACGGGCAACGTAGTAATCCGCAAGCCGGCCACAAAGGGTCACGAGAACGCACCTACACTCATCCTGCAGAGTCATATGGACATGGTTTGCGACAAACTCGTAGACGTAGACTTCAACTTCTTCACCGACCCCATCCAGACTTACGTCGACGGCGAATGGCTCAACGCCAAGGGCACAACACTCGGTGCTGACGACGGCATCGGTTGCGCTATCGAACTGGCTATCCTCGACAGCGACGACATCGAGCACGGACCGCTGGAGTGCGTATTCACACGCGACGAGGAGACAAGCCTCACCGGTGCTATGGGCATGAAGGCAGGTTTCATGAAGGGCGATATGCTCATCAACCTCGACTCTGAGGACGAAGGACAGATTTTTATCTCTTGCGCTGGCGGCAAGACAACATCGGCTCGCTTCACATTCGAGCGTGAGGCTGCTCCGGAGGGTATGTTCTTCCTCACAGCTTCTGTAAAGGGACTGAAGGGCGGACACTCTGGCGACGACATCAACAAGAAACGCGCTAATGCCATCAAGATTCTCGCTCGCTTCCTCTACAAGGAGCAGGAGAAGATGGATCTTCGCCTCGCTCAGTTCAACTCGGGCAAACTGCACAACGCTATCCCACGCGACGGTAGCATCGTGTTCGCAGTTCCGGCAAGCGAGAAGGAGACAGTACGTGCCGATTGGAACGTGTTCACAGCTAACATCGAGGAGGAGTTCCACGTAACCGAGCCGGTTATGGAGTTCAACCTCGGTAGCACCGACGCTGAGAGCGTACTGCCGAAGGACGCAAGCCGCCGCTTCATCCTCTGCATGCAGGCTGTTGACAACGGCGTGTTCGCTATGTGCCAGGACGAAGCACTCGCATACATGGTTGAGACATCCAACAACGTAGCAAGCGTGCAGACTGCTGAGAACGAAATAAACATAGTTGCTTCACAGCGTTCTAACGTCATGAGCAACCTCGAGAACGAAACTAACACCGTGAAGGCAGCCTTCGAATTGGCTGGTGCTGAAGTGAAGATGAGCGATGGCTATCCGGCTTGGAAGATGAACCCGAACAGCAAGCTCACCAAGGTGGCTGTTGAATCGTACAAGAAACTCTTCGGCAAGGAACCTATCGTAAAGGGTATCCACGCCGGCTTGGAGTGCGGCCTGTTCTCGGAGCGCTACCCGAACCTCGACATGGTTTCGTTCGGTCCTACGCTGCGCGACGTGCATACTCCTGACGAGCGTCTGCACATCCCGACCGTTCAGATGGTTTGGGATCACCTGCTCGACATCATGAAGCATCTCTAATATAGGAGGGTATGGCATCCCTGCCATACCCACGCAGCCACACAATAGGAGGGCATGGCATCCCTACCATACCCACGCAGCCTACAAACATAAAAAACCGGTATAGCACTCATGCCATACCGGTTTTTCTTTTATAGCTCTACATCCGTAAGGCACATGTCGAGCTGTTCTTTTATAGCTTTCTTGTCGAGTTTCTGACCGATAAACACGAGTTTCTGCATACGGTCGCCGTACTTCTCGTCCCAGTCTCTGCGCAGTCCTTCTTCGCGTTCGAGCATCTGCTGCAGTTCGTCCTTCGGCATTGTGGCGTACCACTGTCCGGCGTTTTTCAGCTCCATCTGCTTGCCTGCCTGCTCAAAGAGATAACACATGTCGGGTTCTTCCTTGAACCAGCACAATCCCTTGCAGCGAATCACGTTCTTCGGGAACAGACGTGCCACGAAATTATCGAAGAAGTTCATGTCGAACGGCTTTCTACGATAGTAGACGAACGTTCCGATACCGTACTCCTCCACTTCGCCACCTTCATGGTCGTGGTGATGGTGATGATGTCCGCAACCGCTATGGCAGTCGTGGTCGTGATGATGGTGTTCATGCTCTTCATCTTCATGGTCGTGATGATGATGGTGCTCATGCTCATGCTCCTCCTCCTCATCGTCATCATCATCGTCATCCTCCTCCTCATCGCCGTGATGGTTCTCAAGCTCGTTGATCCATGCAGCCGATGTAGCCACCTCGTTGAAGTTGAAGCGACCGGTGTTGAGCAGACGCTCCAAGTCTACGTCGCCGTAGTTGCACGGAATGATTTCTGCCTTAGGCTGAATGGCGCGGATTATCTCGGTGAGCTTGCGCAAATCCTCAGCACTCACCTCCGCAGCCTTGTTGAGAAGTATCGTGTTGCAGAACTCTATCTGCTGTATTACGAGGTTTTCGAGGTCTTCGTCTTCGAGTCCGTCGCGTTTCAGAGCATCACCATTGCTGAACTCATCCCTCATGCGCAGCGCGTCCACTACAGTCACGATGCTATCAAGACGCGGAATGCCGTTGGTGATGTACTGCGGACCGAGTGTCGCCATCGAACTGATTGTCTGTGCGATTGGTGCTGGTTCGCAGATGCCACTCGCTTCGATGACGATATAGTCGAAGCGTTTCATATTCACAATGTCGCGCAACTGGTCGATGAGATCCATCTTCAGCGTGCAGCAGATACAGCCGTTCTGCAGAGCCACCAAACTGTCGTCCTGCTTGTTCACTACTCCACCCTGCTGGATGAGGTCAGCATCGATGTTCACCTCGCCGATATCGTTCACGATAACGGCAAACTTAATTCCTTTCTCGTTGGAAAGAATGCGATTTAATAATGTTGTCTTACCGCTGCCCAGATAACCTGTGAGCAGCAAAACCGGAATCTGTGTCATAGTATATGTTATTATTCCTTCATTAATTCAGAGTATGTACGATCCATCTCGTCGGTCATAACCGTGAAGTTATGCTGCGTCTGACAGACCTTCAAAAAGAGCGAAGCAAGGTCGGATGCTTCCGCGTCAGCAAAATCAACAGCCTCATCGAGCAGCAGGATGTTCATCGCGTCGAGCATCAAACGGAAGAGCGTAGCCCCACGTAGGGGGTGCACTTGTCCCAAGTGCGCCGACCGATCAAAACGTGCACCCTCCCCCGTCTGACGCAGACAGCGAACGTATGCGAACATCACGACACGCACAGTCAGCTCAATAGCACGGTCGGAATCTACCAATGCTTCCGTCTCCTCCTTCGCCTTGCGCACATAGCCCTCAAGATGGTCGGCATTTGAGAGATATTTGCCTGCAAGCAGCATCGAGAAGTTGCGTTTGTACTCCTCAACCATAGCGTTATAGTACGCCTCGTCGCCACACGCCGTGCGCACAAGTGCCATCATGTCGTCGCCACGCTGCTGCGCTTCGCGAGCCAGTGCCGCAATGTCCTCGTACTTATAGTTCATGGCAGCCAACGGGAAGAACATGGTGTCGAAGAAAGCGGGCGCGATGTGCTCGTAGTGCTCTAACATCAGCTTCTTAACCGACTGCGGTGTCGTCTTCTCATTCCGGTCTTCCACCTGACTCTCTATCACGCCATGCGAGAAGGCATCAAAGAACGAGCGCACCAAAGCCGCCTGAACCTTATACTTATCTATTTTCTCTGTCATCAAAGTTCGGTTTGAATGTTAATTGACCCGTACGATATAATATTATGTATATAGAATGGTTTTGATTATTAGCGTATTACTTTTTGTAAGCGTCAAGAATCTCCACCACATACACGTCGTGCAAGCCGCCCTTCTCACCGTACCACTGCTCTATCGACTTGTCGAGCATCTCCTCCGGACGAATCTGCGTCTTGTACAGCTTGCGACATGTGAGTGTGAGGCGTGCTTCGTCGAATGTTACGCAGCCGTTCTCGGTTGCAACGGGTGTGAGATGGGCCTCCTTCGCCTTATCGAAGTCTCTGCCCGACTTAGCACCGCAGAACGCATACGCCTTGCGTGCCTCCTCCGAGTTGCCGAGGAAAACAAGGTTCATCGTGTCGTTAGCCTCAATGAGCTCGTGGGTGTAACGCTCCGGACGGATATACACAATAGCCACTGGGCGGTTCCACAACCAGCCAAGACAGCCCCAAGAGGCTGTCATCATATTGAACTTCTCTTCGTTGCCTGCAGCAACAAGCATCCACTCCTTACCAATAGTTGTGAACACATTATCGTTGAGTGTCGTAATGTCTATCTTTTCCATAATTATTTCTTTTTTAAACGCAGCAGAAGTGACAAGCTCCACCGCATCATGTTTTACCATCACATTGCATCCGAGGCGCAACCGTGTAACACCTCAGATATGCAAATACAAAAAAACGAGACAAAACTTAAAGTCTTGTCTCGTCATCATTTTGAGCCTCTTGTCGGATTCGAACCAACGACCCCGAGATTACAAATCACGTGC
>ERZ839489.1786-NODE-1786-length-11873-cov-3.031139_pt1 | contig 11873 bp, 10 predicted proteins | sample MGYA00519938_ERZ839489 | MGnify/ENA primary metagenome ERZ839489 (study PRJEB31850, sample SAMEA3708846) | human gut metagenome | biome: human gut; feature: human-associated habitat; material: faeces | place: China | collected 2014 ... | reverse complement strand
ACTTCAGCTTCGTTATGGACGGCGGAAAATCTTCCTGGGCAAAAAGTAAGGAGAGTGTCGAATCTGATATTCAGGGTGCCGGAGAACTGGTTGCTTCCAAAGATCCGGATTTCGCACTGATCCAGGAAGTTGATCTGAACTCTACACGAAGCTACCATGTAGATGAATATTCAATTTTAAAGGATACGATTCCAAGTTACAATACGGTATTTGCACAGAATTACGATTCCGCATTCCTTTTTTATCCATTCACACAACCGCATGGTCGCAGCCGTTCCGGACTTGCTCTTTTCTCCAAATATCCGGTTACGGATTCTCTGAGAAGAAGCTTTCCAATATCGACAAGCTTCAGCAAGTTCTTTGACCTTGACCGCTGTTACAGCATTTCCAAAGTCCCTGTAGATAACGGGAAGGAACTGGCTATCTTCCTGCTGCACATGTCTGCTTACGGCAACAGTGATGCGATTCGCGAAGCACAGATCCGTATGCTAAGTGCAGATATGGAAAAGGAATACGAAGCCGGTAATTATGTACTTTGCGGTGGTGATTTCAACCATGACCTTAAGGCATCCGAAAAAGATGCAGAAAATTGTGAGTCCTGGGCTTATCCATTCCCACGCGAAGAGCTTCCGGAACACTTTTCATTCTGCATGGACAATCTTTCTGACAGTGAAAAGGATGCTCTCTGGGACAGTGCACGGAATGCAGATATGGAATATGTACCTGGTGTGACCTACACGGTGACGCTGGACGGATTTATTACTTCCGATAATATTGAATGCACAGAATATGAAAATGTAAATACCGGATATAGCTACTCGGATCATGATCCGGTGTATATGAAATTCAAATTATTAGATGAATAATATGTAAAAAGGCAGCTGATCTTTTCAGACCAGCTGCCTATGTTTTCGTCTATTTTCTTTCGTCCTACTTCAGATCAATCTTCTCCTGCAATACCACACAGCCTGCCATATCACCAATAACATTTACACAGGTTGCTCCCATATCGCAAAGCGTATTGATACTGATATAAACGCCCATAACACCTGCCGGAAGTCCTGCCATCGTAGCAAGTGCCGCAAAGGATGCGATTGCAATACTGGAAATCTGGTTGGAAACACCAAGTTCATTCTCCACACAACTCTTACTGATCGGAATGGTTGCCGAGCTTGAACAGGTTCCGAATGCATTCAGTGCTGCCGGCATGATCGCGCGGAAAAACTTAAACGGACTTGTCTTTCCAAGAAATTTTACTGCACCGCCGTACACAATAAATGCAAATCCATAAAATGCAACATACAGAATGATCAGCTGTGTTGCCAGTGATACGATCGTACTCGTTCCATTTGCTTCTACAACCGGAACAATGGTACAAAATACACCGATCAGTGTAAAATACATAACAGTACTGATTACCTTCAGACACACCTCGTTACAGGAATCAATCACCTTTAATAATGGCTCTCCCTTTTCTCCGATCGCAATCCGAATGATCTGTTCATAGATCATGATCTGTCTTCCTTTCTTTTGACAAATCTCAAGTACTGTCTGAAATAATTTTTACTTTTTTCACGATTATGGGATAAAATTTTATATTGAAAATGCAGATGACAGTCCTTCCGGATTTCGTCACCTGCTTTTCACTCTTTCTATATTTTCCGCACTGAATTTCCATCTCTAATCTTTACAGGAAACCGGTACGAATAATTTTTCTGCTGCCATTCCGGATCCTCCATCATCCGCAGAAGATGTTTTGCTGTGATACGTCCGAGCTGATACTTTGGATGCACCGCTGTCACCAGTTGGATACTGGTACTCGAATCCTGAAGCTCTGCATCATCAAAAGATACCAGCGAAATGTCCTCCGGCACATGCAGCCCTCTCTCTTCCAGGAACTCCATGTAATAATCCGCCACCTCATCATTGTAGACCATCATCGCCGTACAATCCTTCGTCCGTCTGTACATCCTAAGCAGTCCCTTTTTGCTCAGTTTCTCCTCCATATCCTTCGTCGAATACCAACGAATACAGTCATCATCAAATTTCACACCGTAATCTGACAGGCACTGAACAAATCCTTTGTACCGCTCAATCCCCTGCCTGTCATCATACTTGAAGATTCCGCCAATCCTTCGGTGCCCGTTCTCGATCAGAATCCTGGTCAACTCGTAAGCTGATCTGGAATCCGACATTTCTACACTGTCAAATGGCATATTTTCATAATGATTGTGGATAAACAGTGTCGGAATATTTCTTCTTTTGATTTCTTTATAAAGACGAATGTTTGGATTTGGAAATGCCGATCTCGATCCTTCAATGATCAGACCACTGACATTTCCTTTGAGCAGACCTTCCAGATAAATCGCCTCATCATTCAGGCGGTTCTTCGTTACCGCAACCTCAATTCCATATCCTTTTTCTGTCAGCGAAGCTTCAATCCCATCGTATACCCGCGGAAACAGATAATCAGAATAATAGCTCAAAAGAAGACCTATTTGTGGTCTTTCTCCATTTACTCCACTGCTGTCATAAGAAACATAGGTTCCGCTTCCCCTCACACGGGTAATCAGACCTTCTTCCTCCAATTGCCGCAATGCAGTCCTTACCGTCTGCCTGGAATATCCAAACTTCTTCTGAAGGCTTGTCTCTGACGGAAATTTATCCATATTTTTAATCACACCACTGGTGATCAGTGTGTGTGCCCAATTATATAATTTTTGGTATTTAAGTCCTTCCTGTTCTGTCTTATGCATAAACTCTCCATTTCTGCCACATAGACCAAAAATCAGGATCCGCAATCTTATTTGGACTGCAAATCCTGACTTTCGATCTGTATACATCCGGAAAATTCTTCTCGTAAACGAGAACTGTCAGTTCCCCAATATGTAAATTATTATTTGATTACCTGGATAGATTCTCTGTCTGCGAATACTGCCACGAAGATCAGGAATACAACACCCTGAATGAGCTGCATCATCTGTGTTGTGAATCCCATCATTGTCAGTCCACTGTTCAGTACGATGTACAGTAAAGATCCAACAACAATATTTTCAAAACGAACCTTTGCGCCACCGGAAATCGGCATACCACCTAATACCAGCGCGATCAGAATCTGTGTTTCCAGCTGGTTACCACCTGAAGATGTAACCGATCCGACTTTGATTACATTGATAAATGCCGCAAATCCTGTAATTGCACCTGCAAGTACATAGATGAGGAATTTCATCTTATCTGTACGGATACCAGAGAACATTGCTGCTTTTTCACCGGCTCCGATTGCTTTCAGATAAGTTCCGAACTTTGTATAACGGAATGCAATGAATCCAATAATCAAAATAACTACCGTACATGCAACCTTAAGTCCTGTACTGTCATAGTTGATCAGTTTTGCAGAACCCGCAACAGGTGCATTTGTTGTAAAGTATTTGATAAATCCACGGAATAAGAACATGGTACAAATTGTAACAATGAAGGATTTAATCTTACGGAATACATAGAAGTAACCATTCAGAGCTCCAATTGCCGCACCAGATGCAATGCCACCGATAATTGCGAGTGGAATGCTTTTCTGTGAAAGAATACATACAACGATGGATGAAATACCGAGGATAGATCCCTGAGAGAAATCCAGACCTCCCATTGTCATAATGAAGAAAACACCCATAGCTGCAATCATAGTTACATATACCTGTGAAAGTACCAGTGACATATTTCCCATCATACGGAAATCTGTCAGGACATTGAATAACAGGAAAATAACAACCAATCCTACGATTGGCAGGAGCGAACGAATTAAGGCCATTTTAGATGCCTTTTTCAGCTGCTGCTCTTTATCATTTGTTTTTGCACTTACTTGACTTCCCATAGCTGCCTCCTTATACCATCATAGAAATAAGACCGTTTTCATCAAGGTTCTTATCTCTATCCAGCTGACCACTGATTTTTCCATCTTTCATAATTACGATACGGTCGCACATACCGATCAGCTCCATCAGCTCTTCCGAAATCATGATAATGGATTTTCCATTCTTTCTCATCTGATTCATTAACTGGTAAATATCCTGTTTAACTTTGATATCAATACCACGTGTCGGGCTGTCCAGTACAACAATGTCAGAATCTTTTCCGATCCATCTTGCAAGAACGACTTTCTGTTTATTACCACCTGAAAGATTTGATACAAACTGGTTTACATCTACCATCTTTACAGACATCTGTTTTGCATATTTGTCTGCAAATTCTTTACGCTTCTTATCACTTAAGAGATGTGACTTTCCTGCCAGTTCATCCAGTGATGGGAGGCAGATATTGTCTCCGATACTCTGATTCAGAACAACAGATTCATTATCACGGTCTTTTGATGTGTACGCAATGCTGTGTTTGATCGCAGTCGGAATATCATTAATCTGTGTTCCATCTGCCAGTGTTACGCTACCTGTACGGTCATAAGATGCACCGAAAATAGCTTTTCCGATTTCATGCATACCAGATTCTGAAAGTCCACCGAATCCAAGGATTTCACCTTTATGAAGATCAAATGTTACATCTTCGATCAATCCAGGAACAGTAACATTCTTTACTGATAATACAACTTCGTCAGATACTTTTTCACCATAATCTGCACGATAATAATCACCTGTTACTTCACGTCCTACCATCAACTTCTTCAGATCATCTTCTGTTACATCTTTACTCTTAACGGTATCGATGTAAACACCATCTCGAAGAATTGTGATTGTATCAGACTTGTCAAGAATTTCCGGAAGGTCATGAGAAATGAAAATAACTGTATTTCCACTCTTTTTGATTCTTTCCATATGTTTGTAAAGCTCTTCACGTCCTTCCTGTGAAAGAGCAGTTGTTGTCTCATCAATAACAACAATCTTCGGATCAAAGTATGTAGCCTTTACAATCTCAACCAGCTTACGGTCTTCAAAATTGTAATGATCGATCATATCAGCTGCTTTGATTCTGTCAAAACCATATTTCTTTAAAAGCTCTGTTGCTTTCTTGTTCATAGCATTTGTATTTTTAATTCCAAAATGTACGAACTGATCCTCATGTCCAAGGAAAATATTCTCTGCAACTGTAAGCCCTGACAGAGTTCCAAGTTCCTGTACGATGATAGATACACCTTCATTATTTGCTTCTACCTGATTCTTCGGATGGATTTCTTTTCCGTCCAGAATGAACTGTCCGCTTCCAATGCTGTAGATACCGGTCAGCATGTTGGTCAGAGTGGATTTACCAGAACCATTTTCTCCGATCAGTGCATGAACCTCTCCTTTATTTACATTGAAGGATACATTCTGAACTGCTTTTGTAATACCGAAGTTTTTACAAAGATTTTTTACCTGTAATCTTACTTCACTCATTGCTGTCTTCCTCCCTTCATTACTTGACGATTTCGCCCTTAGTAGCCTTTGTTGTCACAGTAATGATAATAAGCAGTGCAAGTCCTGTGATAACATCCTGAATTGCAGTCGGGGCTCCGAGAGCAATGAAACCAAAGAAAATGATGTTGATTACGAACTCACCGATGATGATTGCCGGAAGCGGCATTCCGTATTTCTTAAATGCAAGACCGAAGAAACATCCCATGGTCGGAACGAAGTTTCGGCTCATAGATGCCATTCCGGTAACAGCTACCATAGATGAACCATAGCTGATTGTCAGGATTGCCATAACCCCAAGGAACGCACCACTTAAGATAAATGCAAGTACTTTATATTTATTTACGTTAATACCCATATTCTTTGCAACGAATTCATCACTTCCGATTGCATAGGTATAAGTTCCGATTTTAGTATAGTTTAAGAATATGTAAGCTACTGCACAAGCCGCTAATGCAAGGATGATATCCCATGGCATCTGACCAAATGCACGAATGTTTGCCGGAAGTGTCTGCTCAACACCGCCTGCAATATAGTTTGCGATTGACTCATAAATAAGAGCCAGACCGGTTGTTACGATCATTGATGGAATACGAAGCTTTACATAGAAGATACCGTTCAGTATTCCAACGATTGCGCCTGTAAGAACGCATCCAATAATAAGTCCCAAATAGCCCATGTTGAATCTGGTTGCAAATACACATCCAACGATTGCGGAAAGCATGATGTTTGCACCAATTGAGAAATCGAACATTCCCATTACCATTACGAAATAGAAACCAACCGCACCTACAGTGGCAATCAGACTGGCCTGAAAGTAATTGAGCATATTGGAAAAGGAACCGAAGTTATGTGGTGTCAAGATTTTAAAGATCAGCCAGGAAAGTACGACCAGACCGATTAAGATCAGATATCCCATCACTTTCCCTGAAAGTTTTTTACTAGTGCCCATATTATCTACCTCTTCATAATTGTCATTTCTGATTTAGAAAAGGTGGCATCGCCTTTGCGACGTCACCCTTTCTGAGTTAATAGTCGTTACTATTTGTCTATCCTAGTTACCTGCACGTGATGCTGCATCTTCAATAGATAACTTAGCAGCTGTTGCCTTTAAGTCTTCCATGCTGAGTTTAGACATATCAACCAGTTCTTCATCTGTGTATGGAAGCTGGTCTACGAAATATTTCTCATATGCTTTGTAGTCATCTGGTGATGATACATACAGATATGGAAATGGAACATCTTCGAATTTGCCACCGAAGTCTTTGTAGTTTCCTTTGATTGCATTGTAAACCATCATGAAGGAAATCAGCGGGTCACAGTAATGTCCGCCAGATTCACCAGCCATGGATCCATTCTGAAGTCTTTCTCCAAGGTCTGGGAGGAAGTCTGTAGAAACGATATCAATATCACTTGTCTTGCCTGCACGTTCAACTGCTGCGATTGCTCCCTGAAGTGGATCTCCACCACCACCAGCTGGGATCAGTGCATCAAGATCTGGATCTGCTGCCATTAAAGCTTCTGCTGCTTTTGATCCACCTTCTGAAGTTGTACCAGCGTACTGTGGCTCAGAAATTTTTGCTTTGTCGTCTGGGTTTTCTTTGTTCCATTTTTCAACTCCGGCTTTGTAACCTTTCCATCTTCCGAGCCATGTAGCATCTCCCTGCTCCCAGCCAATAAGACCGATGTTACGATCTCCTTTTTCAAGAAGGATGTTTACAAGTTCTTCACCGTTTGCCGGTTCATCTTCATGTACAGCTCCGATGTAGTAATCAGAATCTTTAGCTACCTGATAAATATCTGCGCTGTTCTCTTCACTGATCACACGGAAGAACTGTGCAAGATAAACTTTGTTGTCATTACATGTCTTGATAGCAGATGTCATTTCTGTATCAGATGAGTTACAGATGATGATTCCCTGGCATCCTGCTGCTGCAAGCTGTTCTACAGATGCTGTAACTTTTTCAGAAACATGTCCCTGGTCAACATACTGTACTTCGACATCAAGAGCTTTTGCTGCTTCATCAAGGATCTTCTTACACTGTGATCCAAGTACGTCTGTTGAAGACCAAATAGAAACACCAATTTTGATCTTGCCTGATTTTGAAGCACTCTTGTCAGAAGATCCACTTCCACTACCACCACATGCTGCAAGTCCGACTACCATTGTAGCTGCCATTGTAGCTGCTGTTACTTTTTTGAAAACTTTTTTCATATCTTCTCCTCCATCTCCGTTTTCTTGATGATTTGATTATATTATTTGAGTCCGTGCTTTTCAAGAAAATACAAGAAAGTTTTTGTTCAAAGTTGTATTTTAAACGTGTATTTTATCCACCAAAAATGTAATGTTTTTATTCATTTTGTGCATTATGTCCTTATAGTGATCGTTTTTTTTCAGTGAAAACTAGATTTTTGTGCGTTATGTGTAAAATTTTCATGAACTAACAATACAACTTTCATTTTCTCTATACTTGTATTGTAAATGTATACAAATCACATGATTACATACCTTTTTTTCTTTTTTGATATTATACATACACAGCCTTAATCCTTCCTTAAAAATTTATAGATTTTATGCATTATGCACAGCTTATTTCTTTTTATTATCCACTTGACGTAAGTCCGAATTCAGACTACAATATACCGAGTACGATTTCAGACTTACTATCATCTGATTTCGAAATCTACATAATTATTTAAATGAGGTGAACCATGAACACGGATTCTACTGTACTTATCAGCAAATATTTAAAAGAATACAATCACATATATAAAGAAGCAAATGAAATTTACCACGAAGCTGCCCGCAGACTGCATCTGTCAGACAGTGCTTTTGAGATTTTCTATACAATTTTTGAAATGGGCGATAACTGCCTGCAGCGTGATATCTGCAAAGCTTCCTGCATGCCAAAGCAGACGGTTAATTCATCTATACGAAAACTGCAGACCGACGGTTATCTTACCCTCTCACCCGGAAAAGGACGAAGTATGCATATCCATCTTACAGCTTCCGGCAAGAAGCTTATTCAGGAAAAGCTGCTTCCTCTCATTCAGATTGAAAATGATACTTTAGCTTCTTTCAGTCCCGAAGAATGTGAACAGCTTCTGCGCCTGAATGCCAAATATAATCAGACCTTACGTTCTAGGCTTTCTAACCTTGAGGAGGATCTATAAACTATGAAAATTCAATTATCCGAACATTTTACTTATAAAAAACTTCTGCAATTTGTGTTTCCTTCTATTATAATGATGATCTTCACATCCATTTACAGTGTGGTTGACGGACTTTTTGTCTCCAACTTTGTTGGAAAAAGCGCTTTTGCAGCGGTGAATCTGATCATGCCTTTCCTGATGGGCATCAGCGCTCTTGGCTTCATGATCGGAACCGGCGGTAGTGCCATTGTTGCAAAGACGCTTGGTGAAGGAAAGATCGAAAATGCCAATGAGTATTTTTCCATGCTCGTCTATATCACTGCTATCGGAGGAATCATTATCGCAATCCTGAGTATGTTCCTTGTAAAACCGGTTGCCATTTTATTCGGTGCAAGCGGTACTCTTCTTGACAACTGCATTTTATATGGACGCATTCTTTGCATTTCGCTGCCTGCTTTTATGCTGCAGAATGTATTTCAGAGCTTTTTTGTAACTGCCGAAAAGCCACATCTGGGACTTCGCGTGATCGTGATCGCCGGTGTGACCAATATGGTTCTCGACTTTTTATTTGTAGCTGTACTCCACCTCGGACTTCCAGGTGCCGGGTTTGCGACTGTATGCGGAGAGTTTATCGGAGGGCTTTTCCCGTTATTCTACTTTGGGCGGAAAAATTCCAGCTTATTAAAGCTTGGAAAAACACATTTTCATGGCAGAATCTTATTAAAGACCTGTACCAATGGCTCGTCCGAGCTTATGACCAATCTTTCCAGCTCTGTTGTAAATGCTCTTTATAATATGCAGCTCATGAAATTTGCCGGTGAAGACGGCGTTGCAGCTTACGGAACGATCATGTATGTCAATTTTATCTTTGTTTCGATCTTCTTTGGTTATGCGATTGGAAGTGCCCCGATCGTCAGCTATCACTACGGTGCCAACAATCAGGATGAACTAAAGAATCTTTTCCACAAGAGTATCCGGCTGATTGGAACCTGGGCTGTTTCCTTATTTATCATCGCGCAGCTCATCGCAACACCACTCGCCACATTGTTTGTCGGTTATGACCAGGGGCTTTTTGAACTGACACGCAGTGGCTTCCGTCTGTACAGCTTTGCGTTCCTGATCAACGGGTTCAATATTTATGGCTCTGCATTTTTTACCGCATTGAACAACGGTCTGCTCTCTGCGCTGATCTCGTTTCTCAGAACACTGGTCTTCCAGATGGCAGTGGTTCTGCTACTTCCACTGCTTCTCGGGATCAACGGAGTCTGGTGCTCGGTTGCAATTGCTGAACTTTTAACTTTATGCGTTACCGGAACTTTTATCGTCCTGGAACGTAATACTTATCATTATTTGTGAACTACTCGGCAACTAAGTTACCAGAGCATCTGAATTTTGGCGGGATACCGCCTTTTTTCAGGGTGCCGTTGCTAGAATCAAACTTTTTGAACCAAAAATAATATTTGTTATTGAACCAAATCATTCGAAGTGCTATAATCAATTTAAGTTTTGAACTTCACTGTTTTATTTTTAAATTGAACTTTTTAGTTTGAAAGGAGATTTTCAAATGACAACTTTCTCAGATAGACTTAAAGAGGCGATGTATGCACAGAACCTGAAACAGATTGATCTGGTTCATATCGCCGCAGAAAATAATGTAAAATTAGGTAAAAGCCATGTAAGCCAGTACGTGAGCGGAAAAACTGTTCCGAGAAATGATATCCTCCATTTTCTGGCAGATACACTTCACGTAGATGCCGATTGGCTGCTCGGTGACAGTCAGGAAAACTTTACTGCTCGGGAAAACAACTCCGTTGCCCCAAAAGCTCCGTCTACCACTAAGACTTCTGGTTCTGTCGGAACTTCAAACTCTTCAAAAAGGGGAACTACACCGATGAAAAAGGCAATAACCGACAAAAATGATAACGATAATGCAGGAAGTTCTGCCATGCATATATTCAAAAAATCATCAAAACTCGATAATGTATTATACGATGTCCGTGGACCGGTTGTTGAAGAAGCTGCCCGTATGGAAGAACGCGGTACCCACGTACTGAAGCTCAATATCGGTAATCCGGCTCCGTTCGGCTTCCGTACACCGGATGAAGTTATCTATGATATGAGTCAGCAGCTTTCTGACTGCGAAGGATATTCTCCTTCTCAGGGACTTTTCTCTGCACGTAAAGCAATCATGCAGTATTCCCAGATCAAAAAGCTGCCAAATGTCACGATCAGTGACATTTACACCGGAAATGGTGTCAGCGAACTGATCAACCTGTGTATGTCAGCTCTTCTTGACAACGGAGATGAAATCCTGATTCCGTCACCAGACTATCCTCTGTGGACCGCCTGTGCCACACTTGCCGGCGGAAAGGCTGTTCACTATATCTGCGATGAACAGTCTGACTGGTATCCGGACATCGAAGATATGCGCCGTAAGATCACAGACCGTACCAAAGCTCTTGTAATCATCAATCCGAACAACCCGACCGGAGCACTTTATCCGAAAGAGGTTCTGCAGAAGATTGTTGATCTCGCAAGGGAACATCACCTGATCATTTTCTCAGATGAAATTTATGACCGCCTTGTTATGGACGGAAAAGAACATATTTCCATTGCTTCACTGGCACCGGATCTGTTCTGCGTCACCTTCAGCGGCCTTTCAAAATCCCATATGATCGCCGGATTCCGTATTGGCTGGATGGTTCTCAGCGGAAATAAAGCAATCGCAAAAGATTATATCGAAGGAATCAAGATGCTTTCCAATATGCGTCTCTGCTCCAATGTTCCGGCACAGTCTGTCGTTCAGACCGCTCTCTGGGGCAATCAAAGCGTCAACGACTACCTCGTTCCGGGCGGACGTATTTACGAACAGCGCGAATATATTTACAAAGCACTAACTGACATTCCGGGAATCACTGCCATTAAACCGCAGGCTGCATTTTATATGTTCCCGAAGATCGATGTGAAGAAGTTCAACATTATAAATGATGAAAAGTTTGCACTGGATCTGTTGCAGGATAAGAAAATCCTGATCGTACAGGGAAGTGGATTTAACTGGAAACAGCCGGATCATTTCCGGGTAGTATATCTGCCACGAATTGAAGTTCTGAAAGAAGCTGTGGGAAAAATTTCTGATTTCCTGAGTTATTATAGACAGGGGTAGAATGATAAGCACCTCCGGAAAGGAAAATAGGGTACGGGTTCCGTTGCACTGGGCATTCCGATGAGCTCCCGAAACCGTCAATTGTGTCAGCAATAGCTTCCACAATTGACTGGATCTCATCTCCATAGTGCAAAGTCACCCGTACCCTATTTTTCTTTTCC
>ERZ839489.1783-NODE-1783-length-11899-cov-15.640831_pt1 | contig 11899 bp, 11 predicted proteins | sample MGYA00519938_ERZ839489 | MGnify/ENA primary metagenome ERZ839489 (study PRJEB31850, sample SAMEA3708846) | human gut metagenome | biome: human gut; feature: human-associated habitat; material: faeces | place: China | collected 2014 ... | reverse complement strand
AATGCCAATTTTATATGTTATTATTTTTATCCCACAAAAAAGCGTGAAGAACCAAATAAATGCTAAGATCAATCTTATTCAGGAATTGAACAAAATGAAATGTTTTGGGAGATGATGAGGGGAATTTATAAAAAGCTATTCGCAGAATTTTTCCCTCGAAATCTTCCAATGGAAGATTTTGCTGTCCCGAGCCGAAGGCTTGCAGAGAAATGACAATGGTTTGCCATTTCTGGCTTCAAATCTTTGATTTTTACAAAAGGAAGCCCGGTCTGCGAAAAAGCTTGATAAATGGCAGCACGACAATTTTTAGAGTATAGATTCTTGCCGACCTGCAAATTTTTTAAGAATTTGCACCGACCTTGAACTCCGCTCATCTTCTCCTGCACAGAGTCTTACTCTTATGCTAAAATATATAAATGTATATGAGGAGAAAAATGCAGAAGAAACGTAAATTTTTCATCATGACGGCTTTTATTGGAGAGGGGCATTCTCAGGCGGCTCGGGCTATTGCGGAGACCATCAAACAGGTTCATCCCGATGATGCGGTTCGCGTGCTGGATTTTTTGTCCAGGGATGTTCTTTCCATTGATCACGTCTTAAAAGAATCTTACCTGAAAATGATTCGTATATTCCCTGAAATGTACGATAGTCTATATAGCAATTCACAGAACAGGCATTTAGGAGCAACGTTTCAGAGTCTTCTTTCCTGGAGTTTCCGAAAGCGGATGAAGAGGCTGATTACCGTCTTGAAACCGGATGCCCTGTTGTTTACCCATCCATTTCCGGCCTGTGCAGCCAATTTGCTGAAGAAGGAAGGGGACATTAATACCCCTCTTCTCGGAGTTATTACCGACTTTGATATTCATCAGCTCTGGGTGTACAAACATCTGGATGTGTACTGCGTCCCTTCCGAGGATTTGGCGCGTAAACTGGAAGCCCATAATGTGCCGAGAAATATTATTCACACCACGGGAATCCCAGTTCGCAAATCCTTCTATGAAGAACTGAAAAATCCAAGTCCTAAAGAAAAAGGGACCGTACTCATCATGGGTGGGGGCCTGGGACTCGGAAATATTACAGATACTCTTCTACGTCTGGACAAGGTTGATTCCGTGAGCCAGTTTATTATTGCTACGGGACAGAATATCAATCTATATGAAGAAGTGGCATCTATCCGGTCAAGCCTCCGGCATCCGGTGGATCTGCACAGCTATACCAATAAAGTGGCAGAAATGATGAGTAAGAGTGAACTCATCGTCACCAAACCTGGTGCGCTCACCTGTACGGAAGCGCTGACCATGAATCTGCCTATGGTTTTGGTCAACGCCCTTCCCGGACAGGAACGGGCCAATGCACAGCACCTGGAAGAACAAGGATGTGCGGTCTGGACTAGGAAAAATGAACTGGCGGACACAGTCGACGGTCTGCTAAAAAATGAAGATAAGCTCAAGCAAATGGCACTTGCCTGTGGCAATGATAAAAAGGACAGCGCACTCGAAATCGTCCAGATACTCGACCATATGCTGGAAAGCAATACGAACTGAAATAGGTATCTCCAATTTAAAGAAAGGGGATACCTATTTGACTATAACGAGAATGTCGAAATTTGTATATCTAGTTAACAACGGAGAAAAACATGCAGCAGTGGATTAACCATGCAGAAAGAAAACAGAAAAAGAAGCCTCGCAGTGCTTCTCTGATTCGCCTTATAAGCAAAGGCATATATCTTTGCGGAGATTATGTGGGGATTTTACTGGCCGAATGGATAGCCTTCCATATCAGAAATTTCCTGATGGGCAATATATTTCAGGTAAACGCCATATACATCTATATAGTGACACCTGCTGTATTCCTTCTGGCGCTGGCATTTGCCGGAATATATTCCAAACATTATACCAGTGCACAGATGTTGGAAAAACTGTTTAAAGCCTGCCTGGGGGCTATTGCATTTTCCATCATCCTCATGTTCCTTACCCAGGTATCCGGTCAGGTATCACGCCTTTATGTGGGATTATTTGCCATCATCGTCTATATTCTTTTAGTGGTAGAAAAATATATTACGGCATTGATTATCCGACGGATTCCAGGACTTCAGATTCCTGTTCTGGTAGTAGGTGCCGGAAAGACAGCTGATGCAGCGATTGATGAAGGAAAAAACAACGTATTCATTAACTATAGGGTAGCCGGATTCCTTGAGGATTTTGAACCATCTTCCCGCTATGCCGATGTATATCCGATTCTTGGAGGTTTTAATGATCTGGAAAAGGTAATTGCTGAAACCGGAATTCAGGATGTAATCATTGCGGCACCAGGACTTCCACAGGACCAGCTGAATCATCTCCTCTATCGGGCACAGACACTGGTTCCCTATGTGAGCGTAGTTCCAAATCTGGTAGGCGTACCGATGTCAAATGTGGAAGTGGAATCTTTCTTTGACACCCGGATTATGCTCTTAAATATTAAAAATAATCTGGCGTTTCGGCTGAATCAGATTATTAAGCGGATATTTGATGTTGTTCTGACGCTTAGTGGAGGTTTATTCCTGCTCCCATTATTTCTTGGAATTTGTGTATGGATAAAAACGGATTCGCAAGGACCGGCAATCTATAAACAGCGCCGGGTGGGCAAGGATGGAAAAGAATTCGACTGCTACAAATTCCGCTCTATGGTCGTAGATTCGAAAGAACGACTGGAAAAACTTCTGGTCACAGATCCAAAGGCAAAAGAAGAATGGGAACGGGATTTTAAACTGAAAAATGATCCACGTATTACGAAAAGTGGTGCTTTTCTTCGAAAGACCAGTCTGGATGAACTTCCGCAGCTTCTCAATGTACTGAAGGGGGAAATGTCTCTGGTAGGTCCCCGTCCGATTGTACAGAAAGAAGTGCCTAGGTATCAACAGTATATTAAAGAATACTACATGGTACTCCCTGGAATCACGGGCCTCTGGCAGGTGAGTGGTCGAAGTGATACCACATATCCTGAGCGCGTGGCCATGGATATGTGGTACGTTCATAACTGGAGTGTATGGCTTGATATCATTCTCATCTGGCGCACATTGTTCGCAGTAATTCACAGTCGTGGTGCTTATTAATCAGATATAAGGATGGATAAAAATTGAAAATTCGTAAAGCAGTCATTCCAGCGGCAGGATTTGGAACTCGTTTTTTGCCAGAAACAAAAGCCATGCCAAAGGAAATGCTTCCTATTGTAGATAAACCGACAATTCAATATATAGTGGAAGAAATATTAGACAGTGGAATTGAAGATATACTGATAATCAGCGGACATGCAAAACGTGCCATTGAAGATCACTTTGATTCATCACCGGAACTTGAACAGCATTTATTTGAGCACAACAAGATGGAATTACTGGACGAAGTGCGCAAAGTAGCGAATATTAAAGTACATTATATTCGGCAGCAGCACATGAGAGGATTGGGAGATGCTATACTCTGTGCTAAAGATTTTACTGATGGGGAACCTTTTGGAGTTATTCTGGGGGATGACCTGGTGTATAACGGAGATGATACACCGGCCCTGGGACAGCTGCTTGAACAATATGAAAAAACCGGAGGCACTATTGTGGGTTGTCAGCTGGTTGAAAGAGAACAGGTTTCCTCCTACGGAATCATAAAAGGGAATCCCACGGAAGACACTGACCTTGTTTATGTAGAAGATATGGTGGAAAAGCCAAAGATGGAAGAGGCGCCGAGCCAGTTGGCAGCTCTGGGCAGATATGTTATTACCCCGGATATATTTGAAATACTGGAACATACGAAACCGGGGAAAGGGGGAGAAATCCAGCTTACCGATGCACTCAAAGTTATGGCTCACAACGGCAATGTATACGCTTATAATTTCAAGGGCAAGCGTTATGATACAGGCAATAAGCTGGGGTTTCTTAAGGCTACCGTAGAATATGCACTCCGCAGGGATGATCTGGGCCCGGCATTTAAAAATTATCTGTCTGATGTGGTAAGAAATCTGTCTTGATATTATTCCAATATGGATAATAAGATAGTGTGATTTTGAGTAAAGGAGTATGAACATAATGAATGTATTACTTGCCGGTGGTGCGGGATATATTGGTTCACATACCGCAGTGGAATTGCTCAATGCTGGTCACCAGGTGGTAATTGTGGATGACTACAGCAACAGCAGTCCTGAAGCGGTTCACAGAGTAGAAAAAATCACAGGAAAATCAATAAATTCCTATGAAGCCGATGTGAAGGATAAGGAAAAGATGCGTCATATCTTTTCAGAAAATCACATTGACTGTGTCATTCATTTTGCAGGTCTTAAGGCGGTAGGGGAATCGGTCCGTCTTCCGCTGAAGTATTACCGTAATAATATTGATACCACGCTGACACTTCTGGAATGCATGGAAGAAGCAGGAGTTAATCAGTTTGTTTTCTCCTCTTCAGCCACGGTGTATGGAGAAGAAAATGAGCCGCCTTATGTGGAAACCATGCATCGAGGGAGCTGCTCCAATCCCTATGGCTGGACCAAAGTGATGATGGAACAGATTCTTGAAGATGCCGCTAGAGCGAACCCGGAGCTTTCCGTTATCCTGCTCCGTTATTTCAATCCAATTGGAGCCCATGAAAGTGGTCTGATTGGGGAAGATCCCCAGGGGATTCCCAACAATCTGATGCCTTATATTGCTCAGGTGGCAGTTGGTAGAAGAGATCATCTCACAGTGTTTGGAGGGGATTATCCCACACCGGATGGAACCTGCCTTCGCGATTATATTCATGTGATGGACCTGGCAAATGGCCATGTAAAGGCAGTAGAATATGCAGCTAGCCACAAGGGCGTTGAAGTGTTTAACCTGGGAACAGGCACTCCTTACAGCGTTCTCGATATCATTCACGCTTTTGAAAAGGCTACCGGAGTCAAAGTGAAGTACGAAATCGGTCCACGAAGAGCGGGAGATCTTCCGAAATTCTGGGCAGATTCAACCAAGGCACAGAATGTACTTGGCTGGCATGCGGAACGAACACTGGAAGACATGTGCAGGGATACATGGAACTGGCAGGCTAAGAATCCAGAAGGATATAAGAAATAGTAGTAGAAATAATGTTGTACATAGAAAGGATATAACCCGTGAAATACGATTATCTGGTTGTTGGAGCAGGACTTTTTGGAGCTGTATTTGCCCATGAAGCAGTAAAAGCTGGGAAAACCGTTCTTGTAGTGGATAAACGTCCTCATATTGCCGGGAATGTATATACTGAAGATGTGGGAGGCATTCATGTGCATAAATATGGTGCGCATATTTTTCATACCAACAATAGAACAGTATGGAATTATGTAAATCAGTTCGCAGAATTCAATCGATTCACTAACTCGCCGGTAGCTAATTATCATGGCGAATTGTATTCTCTTCCTTTCAATATGTACACGTTTAATAAGATGTGGGGCGTTGTTACTCCAGAAGAAGCCACAGCGAAGATTGAAGAGCAGAGAAAAGTTGCTGGAATCATAAACCCTCAGAATCTGGAAGAACAGGCTATTTCCCTGGTAGGAACTGATATTTATGAAAAACTGATTAAAGGATATACAGAGAAGCAGTGGGGACGCCCATGTACAGAACTTCCTGCCTTTATTATCAAGCGTCTCCCAGTTCGTCTGACTTTTGACAACAATTATTTTAACGCTCTGTATCAGGGGATTCCTGTGGGCGGATATACCAATATGGTTGCCAATATGCTTAAGGGAATCGCAGTAAAGCTTAATTGTGATTATCTGGAAAACAAGGAAGAACTGGATAAGCTGGCTGATAAGGTGTTTTACACCGGGCCGATAGATGCCTACTTCAATTATAATCTGGGCCCGTTGGAATACAGAAGTGTTCGCTTTGAAACCGAAGTGCTGGATAAGCCAAACTTCCAGGGCAATGCCGCAGTTAACTATACAGACAGAGAAACACCATGGACCCGTATTATCGAACATAAATGGTTTGAATTTGGCAAGGACGCTAATGGCAATGATCTGCCTAAAACAGTTATCAGCCGGGAATACTCCTCTGAATGGAAAGTGGGAGACGAACCATATTACCCAGTCAATGATGAAAAGAATGGCAAACTTTATAAGGAATATAAAGTATTGGCAGATAAGGAATCTAAAGTTATCTTTGGAGGACGTCTGGGCGAGTACAGATACTATGACATGGATGCGGTGATTGATAGGGCGCTGAAGCTGGCAGGAAAGAGATTTGAGATTTGAGATTTGAGGATGGTGGAGAAAATGACTGATTACAAGGATTTGATTGTCTGGCAGAAGTCGATGGAATTGGCACGTATTATCTATCGTCTGACAAGTCGTTTTCCTCGTGATGAAGTATTTGGCCTGACAAATCAAATAAGGAGGGCAGTTGTTTCCATTTCATCAAATATAGCCGAAGGATTTGGCAGAGGCTCTGATCGTGAGTTTATCCACTTTTTACGGATTGCTAAAGGGTCTGCTGCTGAAGTAGAAACACAGATTCTTATTTCTGAAGATTTGCATTATGTGAGTCCTGACGATGCTCAGACGGCCTTATCACTTTGTGACGAAATCCTCAGAATGCTAGGAACTATGATTGTGAAGATAGGGAAGAGAATAGGGAAATGAGAGAATTGAGGGGAAAGAATTGAGATAAGAGAATCGAGGAAAGAGATTTGAGGGGGAAAAATCGAGATAAGAGAAGAAAAGAGAATTGAGGAATGGGATGGAAATAGGAGTGGAGGTATTGCTCAACACTCATCTCAGAACTCAAATCTCAGCCCTCAGATCTCAAACCTCAAAACTCAAAACTCAAATCTTATCCCTCAAGCCTCAGCCCTCAAAACTCAAATCTCTCACCACGAAAGGAAAGAACTCATGGATATAAAAATACTAGTAGCGGCTCACAAGAAGTACTGGATGCCTGCTGATGATGTGTATATGCCTCTTCAGGTAGGGGCAGAAGGAAAGGAGCCTCTAGGGTATACACCGGATAATACAGGGGACAATATTTCTTCTAAGAATTCCAATTACTGTGAACTGACGGGATTGTACTGGGCCTGGAAGAATCTGGACTGCCAGTATATCGGACTCTGTCATTACCGGAGGTACTTTGGCCGTAGGGTGCATGCGAAGGATATAGAAAAGAAAAAAGGGGTTATTTTTCATAGAGAAGACTATGAAAAGCTGCTTCAGAAGTATGATGTCATCCTTCCGGTGAAGAGAAGTTACTACATTGAGACAGTGCGCAGCCAGTATGAACATGCCCATTATAAGAAGGATCTGGATGAAGTAGAGCGGATTATTTCTGAGAAATATCCGGGTTATTCCGATGCTTTTACCAGGGTTATGAACCGGAGAAAGCTGCATATACTGAATATGTTTGTCATGAAGAAGTCTCTCTTTGATGAGTACTGCACCTGGCTTTTTGATATTCTTTTTGAACTGGAGAAGAGGACGGATTTGTCCGGCTATGATAGTTATGAGGCCCGCCTTTTCGGCTTCATGTCTGAACGACTTTTCAATGTATGGCTGGAGAGGCAGAATCTGAAAAAGTGTGAGGTGCCAGTGGTATTTTTGGAAAATATTGACTGGCCGAAGAAGATCGCTGATTTTTTGAAGAGGAAAGTAATTGGGAGAAGATAATTAAGTTGCCTGTGCGTAAATTTACTATTTGTATATAACTGAAGTCTTTTGAGGGAGTTTATAGATTTGCAAAAGCTAAATTCTTTACAAGGCCTGCGATTTTTAGGTTTCTTACTCATATATTTGAACCATGCCGGGTGGCTCTTGTGGTCAGATTATAAATATTTCGATTTTGGCGCCCGTGGGGTGGAAATCTTCTTTGTCCTATCCGGATACTTGGTGGCATATAATTACAGAAATACTGAATTTGCATATGATTTGAAATCTTCCTTTTTATATATGCTATCGAAAGCTAAGAAGTTTTATTTTTTGCACATGCTGACTTTCTTGATTGTTCTCTTCCATATGGAGAGACACGGTTTTATGTATCCCAATGGACTGTCTGGATTTATTCGAGATGTATTCCTTAATATAACGCTTTTAAAGAGCTGGTATGATCCTGCCAAATTTACGTTTAATGGAGTTACCTGGTTTCTATCCTGTATTTTGTTTATCTATTTCTGCGTCCCCTTTATTATTCATTTCTTTAGATATAAAAAATGGGGGGGTATAGCAGTATTCTCATTCCTTGCGCTCTTCCTTGCGAAGATGGCATTTGATACCTTTGGATATAAAATGGGGATGAATCCCTGGCCGGGAGTATTTGGCTGGTACTGCAATCCGGCATATCGGCTATTTGATTTCTTATTAGGATATACAGGATTCCTGGTTTTAGAGAAGACAAATCTAAACGTATCCTCTTGGAAGATATCTGTTATCCAATGTGTGACCTTAGTATTTTATTTTGCTGCATGTCATTTATTTGATAAGCAATGGGTGCCTGCTCCATTTATTCTGCTTACATTAGTTTTGATTTTTGTTTTTACCTTGCCAGGTGGTATCTTTAATGCTATTTTTGGAAATCGGGTATTGACACATTTGGGAAACATCAGTTTTGAATTGTATATAGTGCACCAGGTAAATATCAATCTGATGAATCATACCCTATTGAAGTGGACAGGAAATAATCACTTATTGGTATTTATTATGCTTCTGGTCATATCTTGGCTTATGGCAGAATTCTTTGCTTTACGGCCGGTGAAAAAGTTTATTACAAAAAGTATTTAGCTCAAGCGATTCTCGGATTAGTCATGAGGTAAATGATGAAAAATATGTTTTTTTACATTTGTTTACTAATTATTTTTAAATCTACTTTTTCAATATATATCTAAAAAATGTCCATTAAAAACAGAAAACTTATAGGTAAATTTGCTTTTACAAAAAATGTAAAGCATCCTCTGGGGAATTCTACAAGTTCTATGTACCCTGTCTAAAGATGTGAAAGGAAAAGGTGATACTTATATGACGACGTATATTTCTATTCTATGTTTTTCACGGTAATTCCTTAGAATTAGGCACTTGATAGACTTGTAATGAATCTAATTTATGCCTTAAGATTACTTACGATAAAACGTCAATCAAGTATTTAAATATTCAAAGATGAGTTAGGGGCCTTTGAATCTCAAGCATAGAATTTAATATAAAAAATTTATTTGATTAACAATCAGAGTAGATTTTATGCCCCGTGCGCTCTTGCTTGGAAGTTAGAGGGAGTACTCAGTTTATTTATTGGATGGAGTGTTGTGCATGAAAAGGATTTTATTTTTACTTACAACTGCTGAGATGGGTGGTGCTGAAAAAGTAATTATTAATATTGCTAATAAATTGGATAAGGAAAATTTTGATATAACTCTGTTTCTTTTTTTTAAAAAGGGTGAATTACTAAAAACAATTGACTCTTCAGTAAATGTCGATTGCGCATATGGTGCGGAATATCAATCTATGGTTCTGTCCTTACCAGGAATATTAATGAGATTATATAAATACAGGAATTATGATTTCTTTATTGCAGGCACCGAAATTTGGCCAACATATGTAGCGGGTATCAGTTCTGTTCTTTGGGGAGTTAAGACTATCGCATGGGTTCATACTAATCTGAAATTATTTATGAATAAGTATTCCTTTTTTAAAAAAACTCTTTTTAGGTGTCTTAACAGGATTACTTATAAAATAATTGATAAAGTTGTTGCTGTATCATCAGCATGTGATATGCCTGGTTATGTAGATGGAAAAATAGAAATTATTCCTAATTCCTATAATAAAAGAATATTATTAAATCATGCTAAGAGCATGATAAATGATTTCAAATTTGATGATATTAATATTCCAGTTATACTTTCTGTCTCAAGACTTGATCCTATTAAAAATATAAGTTTGTTAATTAAGGCACATGCTCTCTTGATCAGAGAGGGAGTAAAAGAAATAGTTCTGATAATTGGGAGTGGCAGTGATTTTTATTCCTTAAAAAAACTAACTACATCCCTAGAAGTAGATGATTCAGTTATTTTTTTAGGTGGAAAGGATAATCCATATCCATATTTTTTGAGGTCAACAATTTTTGTGAATCCTTCTTTAGTAGAGGGATTTTCATTAACAGGAATCGAGTCAATGGTTTTGGGAACTCCGGTAATTAGTACTTCGTTACCTAATGCTTGTTCTCTTTTAATAAAAGATAATCAAAATGGAATCATAGTTTCTAATGGTTCAGTTAAGGCTTTGGCAAGAGCTATGAAAAACTTAATTGAGAATCCCCAAAAAAGAATCCTATTATCTAGAAATGCAAAAAAAATGGTAGAAAAATATGAGGAATCTAAAATATTAGAGAAGATTAATCGTCTTTTTGATAACTAGTGATTTTGTTTCATAAAAACAGTATGGCTTTAAAATTTTTTTAGAAAACATACTCATCTAGAATAGGAGTAGGGAGAAATTTATATGAAGAAAATTTTAATAGTAGCAAATACATCTTCATCATTTGGAGGAAATTGGTTGCAGTCAATGAAAGCACTGGAGAAAAATAAGGGAATTTATGTCAGATATTTATTTCCGGAAGCTGCTGCTAAGCAGTACTGGATTAAAGAAATCAACCGTTCCTATTTTACCGACTGGTCTTTGAGTTCCCTGAAGGAAGTATGGAAGAAGATTAACAGCGAAGCGCCGGTAGATATAGTCCATTTTCATTTTGTAGGGGGAAAGAACGGTCTTCTATGCCGTATGGCATTTACAGGCAGATTCCGATTTCTTTGGCATGTTCATAATCATGATATCAGTAGCGGGAAACTGGCTCCGGTCAAAGATATCCTTAAGAAATGGATGTATCGGGATTCATTTAAAATCGGCGTATCGGACAGCGTGTCAGACAGTGTAAGGGCGCTGTCTCCTAGGAATGTGCAGACAGTTTACAATGCTATGGATTTCACACGACTGGATGTGACTGGAGAAGAATCCTGCATTTCTAAAGAATCAGGAGTAATTCGCTGCATGATTATGGGAAATCATTTTGAGCGAAAGGGCGTAGATATGGCTGCAAAAGCAGTTAAGATGTTGACAATGGGGGGGTAAAGACCGAGCTTTATATTGTAGCGGATTTGTTCTTTAACCTGCGAATTGAGAATTTCTTAAATCAGCATGTTGGACAAGATTGGCAGAAGTACGCTAAAATTATACCTACGCGTAATGATATAGGTACTTATTATAAAAAAATGGATTTTTTTCTTTCACCAAGTAGAGAAGAAGGCTGGACCTGGGCCATAGAAGAAGCGGCTTACTGCGGATGTCAAGTCATTGTCTCTTCTATTCCCGGGCAGGATGAAAATAAGGTCCCTGGATTTTATTGGGTGGGAAATCCAAATCATACAGATATCAGTGCAGAAATTGCAGATACCGTAAAAAAGGCATATAAACTTTCTGAGAAGGACAAAATGGAGAGGACGGAGAAATCTGTTGCCTATATGAAGCAGCAGTTTTCCATGGATAAGTGGGTAGAAAATGTAGTGCGGGTATATGGCGAAGCAATGAGCAGCAAATAATTAATATATAATTAGTATTGATTAACAATATATGTTTATTTTAAGGTTGAGAGAAGGAATTGTATTTACGAGCATTTGAAGATCAATGTTTCTGGATACAACAGTTATTAATTAAGGGGATACATTATAATAAAGCTTAAAAGTTTGAAAACGTTCATATTAATGTAATAATTTCATTATTTTTGAAATTAGCTTGACATTAGGTTATTAAGTAAACCTATGGCAAAAGGTCCTGCAACAAAATAGGGAATGATTATTTTGACCTATATGACATGTGATAATGATATTCTCAAAAATAATACTTCCCGAATTGCAATAATAAGTTGAACACCCGGCGAACCTTTATGCAGTAAGTG
>ERZ839489.1778-NODE-1778-length-11936-cov-30.099655_pt1 | contig 11936 bp, 10 predicted proteins | sample MGYA00519938_ERZ839489 | MGnify/ENA primary metagenome ERZ839489 (study PRJEB31850, sample SAMEA3708846) | human gut metagenome | biome: human gut; feature: human-associated habitat; material: faeces | place: China | collected 2014 ... | reverse complement strand
CCTATATAACACCATTTTTTATACCAGATTTTGATTCGATTTTTGAACACCCTACTTTACAGGGCGTCTTGTTGATTGCTATTATACCCCGGGCGATGCCCTGGGCTAGGGGCTTTTGGGCTTTCAGCCCGTTTCAACCGTACAGGTCAAAATACTACGCTTCCTGCTGCTCCAAATATCGGATGAAACCTTTATTCTTCCTCCATTTCTTCCTCTTATTCTTCCTCTTATTCTTCTTTCATTTCTTCCTCTTATTCTTTCTCCATTTCTTCCTCCCTTTCTTCCTTCTTCTTCTTCTCCTTCTCCGCCTCCCGCTCCATGGCCATGGAGGAGGCGAGACTAAACTCGCAGCCGCAGTAGAGCTGGTTGTAGAACTGATACTCCTTGAGCAGTTGGTTGCGCCGTTCCTGCAGTCCGTCCTTGCGCCAGTTTTGAGCCCAGAAGGTCGTGCCAGGGACGGCCTCGGCAGCTGCCAGACCGGCTGCGTTCACCTGCGCCAGGTCCTTCCATCGCGAGGAGGCGAGCGTCGTGGCAAAGAAGCCGACTCCGGTCTGCTGCGCCATGTGGGCCGTGGCCAGCATGCGGTAGGCAAAGCACGCCTCGCAACGTCGTCCGCGCTCGGGCTCGCGCTCCAGCCCTTTCATGGCCTCCCGCCAGCTGGCGTGGTCGTAGTCGCCGTCTATCCAGCGTAGGCCCAGCGTCTCGGCGTGGCGCTTGCTCTCCTCCTTGCGTATCTCGTATTCGCGCGCCGGGAAGATGTTAGGATTGAAGTAGAAGATCGTGGGGCGCACGTCGTGTGCCATCAACCATTCGACGATGGCCGACGAGCAGGGCGCGCAACAGGCGTGGAGCAACACTTCTCCCGCCATGCCCTCGGGTAGGATAATATGGCTGCGTTTCTTTTTCAAAGCGAGTTGTTTTGGTTGTTTTCCCCTTATAAGCAGGCCTTATGGTGAAGAAAAGGGCGCGCAGCTTCTTTCTTCTGCCGATAAATCGCTAATTTTGCACCCTATGGAGAAAGGAAAGATGGCCTCAGGCCGCCCTCATATCGCCATTGTCGATCCCAACGTGTTGGCCACGATAGGATTGCGCCAGCTCTTGCAGACCGTGGTGCCGATGATGGCCGTGGATGTTTACCCCACCTTCGACGCCTTCCTTGCCGGGGGCGGTGAGGGCTGCTACCACTATTTCGTGGCCCAGTCCGTGGCCGTGGCCCATCACCTTTGGTTTATGGACCGCCGCCGCAAGACCCTCGTGCTGACCCTCTCCTCCGACCCCCACTCCCAGTTGGCTGGCTTTCGCCACCTCTGTGTGGGCGTGGCCGAGGAGGCGCTCGTCTGCGAGGTGCTGCGCCTTGTGCAGCAAGGCCACTCGGGCGGTCGCAACCTGCCGACGGCCGAGACCGATGCGCCGCGTCCCACCCTCACCCCGCGCGAGGTGGAGGTGCTCTCGCTCGTGGTCCGCGGACTGATGAGCAAGGAGATCGCCGACCGCCTCCATATCAGCTTGCCGACCGTCAACACCCATCGCAAAAACATCTGCGAGAAACTGGGCGTGAAGAGCGTCCCCGCCCTCACCGTCTATGCCGTCATGCACGGCTATGTGGAGCTGCGCCAAATAGAAGGCAAGGGCTGACCTCTTCTCTTGCGTCAATACGCGTGGGGCTTGCGTCAATAGACGCGGGGGCCGAAGATGGCCGTGCCCACGCGCACCTGGTTGCTCCGGCACGTGACGGCTATCTGGTAGTCGTGGCTCATGCCCCAGGAGCGGACGCAGAAGCGAGGGTCGTCGGCAAAATAGCGCGCCTTCACCTCGTCGAAGAAGTCGGCTGCCGTGAGCATCTCGCGGCGTATCTGGTCCTCGTCCTCCACGTTGGACGCCATCATCATCAGGCCGCTGATGTGTACGTTCTTCATCTCGCGCCATTCTCCTGCCTCCAGCAGCTCGCGGCAGGCCTCCAGGGTCAGTCCATACTTCGTCTCCTCCTCGGCGATATGGAGCTCGAGCAAGACGTCGATGACGCGGTCGTGCTTCGCCGCCTGCTTGTTGATCTCGCGGAGCAACTTGGGCGTATCGACCGCCTCCACCATCGAGATATAGGGCGCGATATACTTCACCTTGTTTGTCTGCAGGTGGCCGATGAAGTGCCATTGGATGTCCTTTGGCAGCGTCTCCACCTTCTGGCGCAACTCCTGCTCGTGGCTCTCGCCAAAGATGCGTTGTCCCGCCTCGTAGGCCGGCATGATATACTCGTTGGGATGATACTTGCTGATGGCCACCAGCTCCACCCCCTCGGGCAGATGGCCGAGCACCTCTTGTAAGTTTTTTGCTACATCTACCATCGTATGCTTTCTCCTATATGATTATGATGAAACAGTCTTCTGTCTTATTGGAAAACAGGAATACTGTCTTATTGGAAACTGGAATAACTGGAATACTGGAACAATTGGAATACTGGACCAATTGGAATACTGGAATATTGGAACAATCCTACTGCTCCTCGTATTCCGGCTTCGCCTCCTCGTTTTGTCCCTCGGCCTTGGCGCGGTTGTCGTGCTCGAAGACGTCCATCACCTTGGTGTCGGCAATGGCGGTGATCTCGTAGTCGATCATGGTCGATCCCATCACCTCATCGACATGCTTCACGGCCCCGCTCACCGAGGCAGCCTGCACGAGATAATAGACGCTCGTGCGCTTCTCCTTCTGCGTCTTGTCGTCGAGCGTGATAAAGGCCAGTTTGCACTTGAACCACTTGTCGTCGCCATCTGCGTCGCTGAAGAAGATCTCGCCATAGGTGGCCGGCGTAATGGCCTTCACCTCAAACTCTCCGTTGATGTATGCGCCCATCTCCTTGGTGATGGCCTCCTCAGCCTCGCCGAAGGTGTAGGCATCTACCACATAGGTCTCCGTGGTTTTCTTGTTCTGTCCGTCCTCCATCATCTTGTCGTAGCGGACGCGGGTCTCAAACCAGTTGGCTGTTCTGCTTCTCATTATATATATGTATGTTGTTTTTTTTATTTAACTTTCGCATGTAAGCTCCACACGCCCTGAAAGGGCAGTAGCTCCTAGCCCAGGGCATCGCCCTGGGTTATTACGGACGCAAACCTGTCGCCCTGTAAGGGCAAAAGCTTTAAAAATCCAGGCAATATATAAGGCTTTTGCCCTTACAGGGCGCCTTGCTGATTGCTATTATACCCAGGGCGATGCCCTGGGCTAGGAGCTTTTGGGCCTTCAGCCCGTTCTTGAGCCACTTGCGAAACTTCATTTTTTATCTGATCTCTTGTCTTGCGTGGGCCCGTCCCGCTTGCCGAGATAGGCCCCGAAAAGTGGTGGCTACCCCTCGGGGAGACCGCTTTCGACCTGCAAAAGTAGCAAGAAAATCCCACAAATGACCCGCGGGGGCAAAGTTTTTCGCCTTTGCCTTTGCCGTTTGGCCGAATTGGTGTAACTTTGTGGCAAAATACAAGTTTCATACACAAGAGTCAATCCCCGTGCAATCGGGGCAACCGTATTAAATAACTAAAAGAATTATGCCGGAAATCTCAGCACGTGGCCTTATTGTGCCCGAATCGCCTATCCGCAAGCTCGCACCCCTGGCCAATGCAGCCAAGGCGCGCGGCACGAAAGTTTATCACCTGAACATCGGCCAGCCCGACGTGCATACGCCGCAATGTGGTCTCGACGCTCTGAAGAAGGTCGATGCCAAAGTGTTGGCCTATTCGCCCAGCCAGGGCATTGAGAGCTATCGCAACAAGCTCGTGGGCTACTACGCCAAGCACAACATCAATCTGGTGCCCGACGACATCATCGTCACCACGGGCGGCTCCGAGGCCTTGCTCTTTGGCTTCATGTCCACCCTCAACCCTGGCGACGAGATCATCATCACCGAGCCCGCCTATGCCAACTACATGTCCTTTGCCCTGATGGTGGGCGCCAAGGTGCGCTCCATCCACACGAGCATCGACAATGGCTTCGCCCTGCCCGCCGTCGAGGAGTTTGAGAAACTCATCAACGCCAACACGCGTGCCATCCTGATCTGCAACCCCAACAACCCCACGGGCTATGTCTATACCCGCCAGGAGATGGAGCAGATCCGCGACATCGTGAAGAAGCACGACCTCTACCTCTTCGCCGACGAGGTCTATCGCGAGTATATCTATACCGACGAGCCCTACACCTCGGCCATGCACCTGGAGGGTATCGAGAACAACGTCATCCTCGTCGATTCCGTCTCCAAGCGCTACTCTGAGTGTGGCATCCGTATCGGCGCCATCATCACCAAGAATACCGAGGTGCGCAAGGCCGTGCTGAAGTTCTGCCAGGCCCGTCTCTCTCCCCCCTTGATGGGTCAGATCATCGCCGAGGCCTCTCTGGAGGCTCCCGAGAGCTATATCGAGGGCGTGCAGAAGGAGTATGTGGAGCGTCGCAACTGCCTCGTCAACGGTCTGAACCAGATCCCGGGCGTCTTCTCTCCGATGCCGAAGGGCGCGTTCTACACGGTCGCCAAGTTGCCCGTGGACAATGCTGAGAAGTTCTGCCGCTGGCTCCTGGAGGAGTTCTCCTACGAGGGCGAGACCGTCATGATGGCCCCCGCGAGCGGCTTCTACAGCACCAAGGGCGCCGGCCTCGACGAGGTGCGCCTGGCCTATGTGCTCTGCTGCGACGAGCTGCGCAAGGCCCTCGTCTGCCTGGAGAAGGGCCTGGAGGCCTATCCCGGTCGTGTGAAGTAGTCCTGCCTCTTTCCCCTATAGGGAGCGGGGAGTCGCCCAAGGAGCGGCTCCCGGCTCCTTTCCCTTTATATGATGCCGGACGATTGTGGTCCGGTCTGCTACGCATTCATCTCAATAGAAACACTATGAATTTCCCCCTGTTTATCGCACGCCGTATCTACGGCAAGGGAGCTGGAAGTCAGAAGGTGGCCAAGCCTGCCATCCGCATCGCTACGGCAGGTGTGGCCATCGGTCTGGCCGTGATGATCGTCACGGTGAGCGTGATCCTCGGTTTCAAACATACGATCCGCGACAAGGTCGTGGGCTTCGGAAGCCATATTACCGTGGCCAATATCGCCAGCCTGATGTCCTCCGACCAGTATCCGATACAGATGGACGACTCCATGACGACCGTCCTCCGCGCCATACCGGGCGTGCGCCACGTAGAGCGCTACGCGATGACACAGGGCATCCTCAAGACCGACGACGACTTCCTGGGCGTGGCCCTCAAGGGCGTCGGTCCTGAATACGACACGACCTTCATCCACCAAAATATGGTGGAGGGGTCGATTCCCCATTTCTCCGACTCCTCCTCCACGCAGCGGCTGCTCATCTCGAAGACCATTGCCGACCAGTTGCGCGTGAAGTGTGGGGAGCGCATCTTTGCCTATTTCATCAACCACCAGGGGGTGCGCACGCGCCGCTTCACCATCACGGGCATCTACGAGACCAACCTCAAGCAGTATGACCAGCAGATGTGCTTCACCGACCTCTATACCGCCAACCGCCTAAATGGTTGGCAGGAGGACCAGTTTAGCGGGGCGGAGATGCTGGTCCACGACTTCGGGCAGATCGACGACGTGGAGCGCCAGGTCGTGAAGCGCGTCAACCGCACCACCGACCACTATGGCGAGACCTATTCCTCCGCCACGGTCACGGAGATGAACCCGCAGATCTTCTCTTGGCTGGAGATGATGGACCTCAACGTCTGGCTCATCCTCGGACTGATGATCGCCGTGGCGATCGTCACGATGGTCTCGGGCCTGCTCATCATCATCCTGGAGCGCACGCAGATGATCGGCGTGCTCAAGGCCCTGGGCGCCCACAACAAGCAGGTGCGCCACGTCTTCCTGTGGTTTGCCACCTTCGTGCTGGCCAAGGGCCTTCTTTGGGGCAATGCCTTGGGCCTGGGCCTCATCGCCCTTCAGCACCTCACGGGCTTCGTGCGCCTCGATCCCCAGACCTATTATGTCAGCACGGTCCCTGTGGAGATCTCCTGGCCCATCGTCCTGGCCCTCAACGTGGCCACGCTCCTGGTCTGCGTTGCCGCCCTCGTCGTCCCCTCCTTCCTCGTCTCCCGTATCCATCCCGCCAAGAGCATGCACTACGAGTAGGGCCTCTTGCCCTTAACGTTTGCGGGTCTCCCGCATAGATTCCCCTCCCACGACAAAGGGCTGTATCCCGATTCGGAATCCAGCCCTTTGCATTTATGGATGATCTGCTGCTATGGCAGCCGAGGGGAGTATTAATCGTCGCCCCACTTGCTGCTGTTCGACTCTCCCCACAAGCCTGTGTATTCGGCCTCCGTCTTGGTGTATTGTTGATCGACCACCTTAAACTGATCGATGCACACATCGTTAAGACTGCCTTTGTAGACGCTGGCCGTCTGAATGCCTCCGTTGCAGAGGGAGTCGAGGATGATCACATCTATCTTGGGAGCGATATAAATCTTCTTCATTTTGTGTCGCTGTTATTGTCGTTTTGTTATTTGATAATGATTTTCTTTCCGTTTACTACATACATTCCCTTGGGCAAGCCCTCCAGGCTATTGTCGCGGCGCACCATCTGTCCGTGCATGTTGAATACGCCCTCTATGTCGCGCTTGTAGGAGGTGCTATTGCTGCTGCCATGGATGTCGTCGATGCTCGTGGCGCTATCCTCCACGCCGTCGATCATGAGCGAGAGCGTGCTTCCGGGTTTCGTATTGCTCGGCAACTCAAACCAGCAACGGAACGCCTTCAGACCGTATGAATAGGTCTCGCCATTGTCCTTTTTTCCGCTCGGCACCTGGATGAGATTGCCCTGGTACATGAAGAAGTCGCCATTGAGGTCGTCACGACCCTCGATGATCTTGCCGTTTTCGTATGTCTTGGCCAATGTGCCCTTGCAAACCATCGTGCCCTGGGGGCCGCTGCCCGAGAAGGTAGTCGTGGACACCCATGTCTTGGGGTCCACCATCGTCTTCAGATTCTCTCGGTTGAGTGATACCATCGTGATGTCGTAGTGGTCGGCTCCAATGGTCTTGGTCAGACGGTTGTTCTTGTCGGAGGAGGGCTGGTAGTCTTCGCCCAGCCAGCTGCTGTTGTCCACGCCATCTGATGTGTAGAAGCGATCTACGGTATAGGCTGCCGAACGTGTCTCGGTATAGGGAGGAAAGACGATATACGGCTCGAAAGCCGTCACCATCACGGCGTCGTCGTTTTTAGGCTCCACGGTCACAAACTGCACGCTATTCTCCGTCAGCTTCGCAAGCTTTGCTACCTTCACGGCGTCTCCGAACGTACGCTTCATCTGTCCCCACGTCAGATCGACGGGCAGAATGAGCGAGTTCCACATGTTGGCGTTCAGTTGGCGTTTCAGATGCAGCACGCTATTCGTGTAGTCGTCCGTTGCCATGGTCAGATAGCGCAGGTCGATCGATTCCTCGTCGAGTACCAACTCCGGGTTGCGTCGCGGTCCGGCATAGAGCAACTTGAAGTTGTCCACGGCTGTCAGCTCGTTGGCGTCTGCCTCTGTTGCACCTTCGCGTGTAGGATCTACAAAGAAGCCAATGCGAAGCTTCACAGGATTGTCCTTTGATACTTCCTTGCCGTCCTTGTCCTCGATACAAATCTGCACCTGGTTCTCGTATTTTCCCTCCATGAAGGCGTATCCGATTCCAGCTTTCTCATGTTCCTCGGCGAGTTGATAGGCGTCCTTCTGGCTGATGCCGTTGAGGCTGTAAGTAGAGTACTTCGTATTGATAGGGTTGTCATCAGCGTCAAGCTCTGTGATAAACAGGCTTGCCAACGGCTCGCCATTTTCTTTGATGACTTCCGAACTGTTGGCTGTGCTAAAGCCGTTGCAACGCAGCAGATACCATCCCGACTTGTGTACCTCTACGTCTTGATAGAAATCGAAGCCGCGCAAGCCCTTGGTATAGCAATAGAAATATTGGCCGTAGTCGCGCTGGTGGTTTTGGCCAGTATATCCTGTCCAGGCACCCGTGCCAGTGGCTTCTAGTTTGTCATACCGCTTGTACATATGCTCGTCTCCGAAGCGCACGCGGCTGTTCACGTCAGCAGGCAGGCTCTTGCCTGTGATTGTCCATTTCTTGGCGTCCGCATCGTTCACCCTGAAGTCTGGGCACGCAATCAGGAAGGAGGCGTCAATCGCCGCCTTCATGTTGGCCGGAGTTATGTTGAAGAGTTGGTAATACTCCGCCTTTGTGATCACTTTCCATTCCTGGTTCGTGTATTGTTGGGTGTCCTCTGTGGCTTTGCCTTCATGATTGCAGAGCATGCTCATGTTTTCGGGATATCCCGTGAGATAACTTGGTCCGGTTGTTTTGGCGAACTTGACGAGATATACCTTGTTGTTTGCTGAATAGTCATTGGCTTTTTCAAAACTAACAGCGTATGATTTTACATTTTTTACATTTTTATCTATGTCCACGTATACTTGATCATACTTGTCGATTCCCAAGTATGCTCGATTGGCAGAACCTTTCACCTTGCTCTCCAGTAAATAGGCTTGCAAATCATTGTCCCATGCCATATAAATGGGATGGGGCGTGGCATCCAGTGAGGCGTGAGTACCCCACATGCCACCAATGCTCAGAAACTTCTGGGCACCAACGTTATACAGATACACGATCTTCTTGGGATCGGTTTCATTGGTTGCATTCGTTGTACAATAGGTCTCCGAAGGATCGACGCCACTAAGGTCGTCCACCCCCGTCAAAACAGTTTTTTCGTTTGCTTTTTCTTGAGCCGAAACCTGGCTTATAGGGACGCAGATCCATGCGAGGAGCAGGGCTGCGAAAAACTTCCAGATGCTGACGTGTGCCTTGGAAGCTCGTAATGTTGAAGTTCTCATAAACTGATCCTGTGTATAAATTTGTTTGATATTGTTTCTTTGTCCGAAGCGCACGAAGTTGCAGAGCCCGCTCCTATGGTCGTAGAAGCTACTCTGTTTGCTAAGTCCTTGTCGAATGGTAATAATGGGTGGTTGTGGTCAATCAAGCCGTGGGCATGTCCTGACAAGCTCCTACCCTCCTTTGCGTCTCTATGGTGTGTGGGGCGCGAAGATCTGCCTAAAAAACGACCGGTCCGGGCCTTGTCTCCATTTTGACGGCGCAAAATTATTGAAATTACTCTAAACTTCCAAGTTTTTAATTGTTGATTTGTATTGTTTTCATTCTAAAAACCTGTTTTACCCCCCCCAATCTTGATCTGCATCAACCTTTTGGCTTGTTTGTCCGCCAGTTTTGGAAAGGTAATACTGGGCTTTTGGTGGAGAAAACTACCTCGCTCCTGCCGTCTTCTCCTCGTGTCTTCTGTCCTCTTTTGTCCTCTTCTGTCTTATTCCCTTTCTTCGGTAAGCCTTCGGGATTTCTTCGGGGTAGCGCATCTTATTACTATTGCCGGACAGGCTACAAGCTCTTACAGGAACGTTCTCCTGCAATTCTTTCTCGTCACGGCAAAACTCGAGCGAGTTCAGTTTTACGCATGGCTTATCGAAAGCGTTGTTATACGTTGTACTTATTGTTCTTGTTGTTTTCCCTACTCAGCAGGCTGTATCGAAACAACACAAACACCCCTGACACGCTATTTTTCGGATGAACTGTTTTCCCCTTTTTTATGCGATCGTTTTTTGATTGTTTGCCCTTGGTTTTTTCTTTTCAACATGCGTTTTTGTGAAAAAGATACCCTCAAATCGTGGTGAAACCTTGATTTTGATGTAGCACTTTCATAGTCAATTCTGCGGCCTAAAGACCGGAAAGTAAGCCTTGCGAGAACTATTTTACCCCATTTTCTTCGGCTTTTATCGGCTATCATATCGACTATGTTGTCGAATATAGAGGTGCAAGTAAAGTAGTAGAAAGGGATAATCTGTTGGTAATAAGCCTTTTAGAGAGAAAAGGGCGTGTGGGCTTTGTTCCAGTTCCAGTTGTTCCAGTTATTTTTTGAGGGTATGCAAAATCCTATTATCCCTATATATACTATATAACTAATTAGTTATTAAGTAGTTATATATAATTAGAGAAAAATGGGGGTGTCTCGAAATTAATTGGAATACTGGAACAACTGGAACGCTCTTCTTTTCTCCGAGGCTTCTCAAGTGCTGTGATGCCTCTCCTCTCCAAGGCCCTCCCGCGGGATGTTCTCCTCTGAGGCCCTTTCTGTGATGGACCTTCCCCTCGCTGGCCCCAGCCATTTGCTCGAAGCTTCGACAGAAGGGTATTTCCGTCTCCTTGCGTCTCATTGCGTCTCATTCCACCCTCATCACCCGTTATCTCACGTTATCACCCGTTATCTCACGTTATCTCACCCAATCGCATCCAATCGCATCGTATCGCACTATTGAGTTGGCAGAAAGACTTAACTTTGCAGCATGAACACGATTCTTGGGTAGGCCCGCCTCCCGATTGGCCACGGCAGACGTCCCGCCTCCCCTGCAGAATCCATGTCTCCACGGTCTTTGACATACTGACACACAAAGGGCGGGCCCAACCTGTGACAGGCCAGGCGCCTCCCCCCTCAGCCCCAAAGAGAGAAGAGAAATCCCCTACGCCCCCTCGCGCAGGAAGTCGAGCGCCTGGCGAGCCTCCTCGTCGCCGACGGTCTGTTGCATTTTAGCGTGATAGGACGACGTAAAATCTGCATTTTAGCGTGATAGAAACATCAAAAACCTGCATTTTAGCGTGATAGAACGAGGTAAAATCTGCATTTTAGCGTGATAGAAAGGTCAAAAATCTGCATTTTAGCGAATTTTAAAGTCGCTAAATTGCTCGTTTTCAATATTTTCAGTATTTTTGCACTTGAATAGATCAATCAGCTTACGGTTATGGTGGAAGAAAGAATCATACTTCAAGTATTGGCAGAGCAAAAAGAATATGTCAGTAACTATCATCCCGAACAATGGGTAAAGCGGAACGAGGAGGCGTTTTTCGAGTTTGACAGTCCCCTTGCACAAGTCGTGATAGGAGTGAGGCGAAGCGGTAAATCGACCCTTTGTCATAAGGTGCTTTTAGAGCATGGCATAAACTATGGCTACGCCAACTTTGATGACGACCGTTTTGCAAGATTGCAGACAGAAGACCTGAATACGTTGCTTTCTTGCATCTATCAGGTATATGGTACTGATATACAGTATATCTTTCTCGATGAGATACAAAATGTTGACGGATGGCATCTGTTTGTCAATCGTCTTCTACGTTCCAACCTGCACGTAGTGGTAACGGGAAGTAATGCCAAACTGCTCAGTGGAGAGTTGGCAACACATTTGACGGGCCGTTACAATGAAATCCATTTGTTCCCATTCTCTTTTCGAGAATATTGTTGTTTCCGCCGCATCGACACTCGTGGCATCACAACCAAAGCCGAGGCCGAAAAGAAAGCGGCATTTATTGACTATATCAATGATGGCGGTTTTCCGGAAATGCAGAACTTGCGCAATAAGCGCGGATACGTACAGAGCCTCATGGAGGCTATCATCACAAAAGACATACAGCAACGTTTTAAAATCCGCAACACGGACGCCCTGCGGAAAATAGCCAACCACCTGATCAACAATGTGTGCCAGGAGGTCAACTACGATAGCATCTCTCAAGTGTTGAAGATAACGGATCAAACGGCAAAGAAATACGTCGGTTATTTGCGCCAGGCTTTTCTCATACAATTGCTTTCCAAGCATTCCTTCAAGAGCAAAGAGCGAATAAGAAACGCAAAGGCGTATATCGTGGATTGTGGGCTGCAGAACAATCGTGAAAATTCTTTTGCGCCCGAAAATATTGGTTGGCGCTTGGAGAATGTGGTCTATATAGAACTGCTGCGCAGGTGTAGCAACGACTTCTTGGACATATACTACCCCAGTTCGGGATAAAATAGCGATTAGTTGCATGTGAAGACAGATACGCGGGTTCTCTTCCCATGCCATCAGACATGGGCTGTATATAAAGAATCG
>ERZ839489.1773-NODE-1773-length-11968-cov-35.788131_pt1 | contig 11968 bp, 8 predicted proteins | sample MGYA00519938_ERZ839489 | MGnify/ENA primary metagenome ERZ839489 (study PRJEB31850, sample SAMEA3708846) | human gut metagenome | biome: human gut; feature: human-associated habitat; material: faeces | place: China | collected 2014 ... | reverse complement strand
AAGTAAGCACTCAAATTAGGGCTCAATTTTGAAAGGTGTAACTTTGCTGCCAAATTTTAAACATTGATTTATGTACAGCAGCGAAGATTTGGAACGATTCTATTTCCAGTACCAGACGGAGGCAATGCCGAAGGGCATCTCCATTGAACAGTTCTGTTCCCGTAATAAAGTACCTTATAACATATTCTACAAATGGTACAAGGATACACGCAACAAGATTGTGGAAGTAAAGGTGGATGGTCTTCCGGCCTCTTGTCAAAAAGATCCGAAGGAAGAAGCTCATTTGCCGGAGCAATCCTCTACAGAGACGAAGCCCTCTTGTGTTCGTATCCTTGTGGAGTTGCGAATGACCAACGGATTGCATATCTCCCAGAAGAACCTAAACTATCAGGAGTTGAAGCAACTGATAGAGAAGTTGGAGGGCCTATGCTTAATGTAACAGGATTAAACCGTTTCTATTACCTCCGTGATTTCACCGACATGCGCTGCAAGCATAGCCGTGTGTTATCCATCATACGCGAGCAACTTCATCGTGAGCCCGATGATGGCGACGTGTTCATTGTCATGTCTCGTGATCGTCGTATTGTGCGGCTGTTCACGTATGACAACCGCTCATATAGTCTGTTTGAGAAGAAGTTTGTGGCGGGTCATCAGTTTATGAAAGTAGAGCGTGAAGGTAATGAACATGTCTATAGAATAGACTGGAGAGATGTCGCGCTGTTATTGGTAAATCCAATAGTTAAAACATTGAAAATCAAATAATTATGTCGCTGATTCATTCGTTTTTTTTATATATTTTTGCTACCTTTGTAGCTGAAAATCAGAGCGTTACGGATGATCGAACTGCGACATATCATAGAACAAAAGCAAGAACTTCTGACGCGAGAATCAATCTCGCGTCCCGCTCTTGATTATAGCGAAGGTATGACAGCAGAAGAACAAAAACGTTATATCAACTATTTGGCTGAGCGAGTTCGTGAGGCTGATTTAGGTCTTCGTGCCCGTGATGCGGTACTTCAGGATTTTTTGGACAAGCAGAAGGAATATGATGCCCGCTTGTCAAAGCTTGATGCCGTGTTGTCAGAAATGCAAGATCTGAAGGATAGCTTGGCTTCCGAAATGAAGAAGCGTAAGGTCGCCGAACGGAAGGTGGATGACTTGAAGGCGAAGTTGAAGTTTGCCAACAAGAATCGCTTTGGTGACAAAATGAGCGGCTCCAAGAAAAAGCGTTCGGACGCAGAGTCTGATCGTGCCCAGGACGAGGAGAATTTTGATGGTACGTCTTCGTCTCTGCCTGATGACTCGGTAGCCAATAAAAAACCAGAGGCGCCAGCCGCAGTAGCTCCTAAGGAGAAGAAGCCACGTGATTTGTCTAATCGTCCTGACACCTATAAAACCATGGGAGTTCAGGGAACGTCCAAGGAATATAAGTCGGACTTGTCCAAAGTCCCTGGACGTGTACTTGAGAAAAAGATGGTCCCTGTGTTCCATCTTGATGTAAGCATCGTCGAAGAACGTTTCGAGTTGGTTCACTATGTCGAGAAGGGCAAGAAACCCAAGTGGGGTTATTTCCCTGTAGTCGGTAATCCACAGATCGTTACAAAGTTTGACGGCACCAAGGTCACTCCTGAGTTTCTTCAAGCCATAGCATACGAGGTCTATGTGAAAAATGTTACTTTCGGCCTTCTTCATCGTTGGCTTACCGACTTGGGTATGCAGGTGTCTGCCAATACGCTCCGTAACTGGCTGAAGAAAGGCAAGAAGTATCTTGACGAGCTTGTCAAGGTACTGAAGGAAGTGGCGTTGGAGAAAGACTCTATAGTAAACTGTGACGAGACATGGTGCAAGGTCCGCAAGTACGACCATTACAAGAAATGTTATATTTGGGTATTGGTCAACAAGGCGGAACAGACAGTCATCTTCTTCTATGAGGATGGCTCGCGTGGTCGTGATGTGCTGACCAACTTTATCTGTGACGCCGAACTGAAGAGTGTCATGACTGACGGCTATAATGCCTATGTGTTTATTGGTGACGAGTTGAGCACCGTACAGAAAAGTCCTAATCTCAAGAAAGCCATACACCAAGTCTGCATGGCTCATTGGAAAGCCAAGTTGGACAAGGCCCTGGAGCAAGCCGGTGATGTTCGAGCTCTTCCTTTTTTAAGAGGTGTGGATTTCTTTTATGGTAGGGAACACCAATACGACAAGGAAGGCCTTAGTCCAGAAGAAAGGGGTAAACGTCGTCAAGACCTTGAGTCAAAGGAAATGCTGATAACTCTTAGGCAACATCTTAAGATAGAGCTCGACAAAGACCCCTCTGAGACTACTCCTTACTTGAGGGCAGCGTTGAAGTATCTTGATAAGTTCTGGGACAACATCTTTGCTTTTCTAAAGGACGGCAGTCTTCCCATTGATAATAATCTGGCAGAGCGTGTGATTCGTCCTTTGACCACCCAGCGCAATGCCATGCTCCACTTCGGCAGCGACGAAGGGGTGGAGATGGCAGCTACTTATCATAGCATCATCAGTACGGTGAAGATGCAGGGACGGTCTGCATGGGAGTACCTCGGTAAGTTTTTTACTAAAATATTTAACGGTTGCAGGGATTTTTTCAGTATGCGACCAGACAAAATTGGATTGGCAATATGCCAATAGTTAAAAAGCAAGCGAAATTTTAACAACTCAATGTATAGGCACTTGCAAAAGTGCCTATACAAAGGGCTATGCCCTAAATTGAGCACTAACCAGACTCAACGATACCCAGTATAATGAGACCGTTATCGTAATACAGAAATGGTTTGTGGCAATACTTTCATCTGTTCGTAAAGTAGTTTGTATAAAGTATTTGTGATATACAATAATTCAAGTTTCGCAAGTTAACAAAACATGACGTAACTGCCTAAAACAAAAGGGCATGGAAGTTTGCCTATGTGGCAAAATCTTTGTAAATTTGTAGTGACAAAAAACAATTCACAAATACTTCCATACCCATGAGCAAAGGTAAGAATTTTATTTCAGAAATCGGCAAATATTTCAAAGAAAATGATGCCACGAGTGCAATGAACCAGATAATGGACATAACACGAACGCTAAATCTCTCGGAGAAAAGGCTCTTCGGATCGGAAAGCAGATGCAACTGCAAATACTCGCAGCTGCAGGTGCTACAGCTATTGTTGTTGTTTCCATGTTTCATGATCAAGAATGTGTTTAACTATTCTGCTTCGTCCCTATGCGGCATCGCCGACTGCGGTAAGGACGTGTTCTATCGTTTTCTTTCCAGAGAGGACTATGACTGGCGTAAGATCCTCGCCAATATCACAACCCAGCTTTGGCGCAAGACACAGGCAAGCACGGAGAGGGATGCTCATGCTCCCGTGTGTCTGATGGTTGACGATACGGACTATCCAAAGCGAGGCATCCATACGGAGATGATTGGAAAGGTGTTCTCTCATGTTGAGCACAAGATGCTTCTCGGCTTCAAAGGATTGTTCCTCGGCATTACGGACGGAGCGACCCAGATGCTCATGGACTTCTGCCTTGTTGGTGAGAAAGGAAAGAAGGGGACGTACAACCTGAAGCAGAAGCAGTTTGATGCTCGATTCAAGAAGGAACGTAACGAGGACAGCCATACAGTAAAGCGTATCAAGGAGTATGACGAGAGCAAGATTAAGCTCATGATAGAGATGATAAAGCGTCTCATCTCCAGAAAAATACACTTTGACTACATCCTTGCAGATAGCTGGTTCGCCTGCGCTGAGGTTATCAAGTTCGTTACCTCCCGTCATGTCAAGTGCCACTACCTTGGCATGATCAAGATGGGCAAGACGAAGTACCATTACAACCGCAAGGACTATGCCGCCAAGGCTCTCGTTGCTCTTTTTGACCATCCCAAGAAAGGACGCAAGTTTAGCCGTAACCTTGGCTGCTACTACGTCACCGTGGATGTTGAGTTCGCGGGTCGTAAGGTACGCTTGTTCTTTACAAAAAGGAACAAGAAGTCTGAATGGAACGCACTGATTACAACTAACACGGAACTTGAATTCAAGGAAGCCTACCGCATCTATTCCATGCGGTGGTCTCTGGAAGTCGTGTTCAAGGATAGCAAAGGCAATCTTGGACTTGGCAAGTATCAGATGCGCAACTTTGCTTCCCAGATTGCATGTACCGCAATCACTGCCATGCAGTACAACATACTTGCCACGGCAAGACGATTCTCTTCCTATGAGACTATAGGCGGACTCTTCTGCGAAGTGACTCGAAACTCTGCGGAACTTACCATAACGGAACGTATCTGGGGAATGATCGTAGACATTGTCAGCGAGATTGCTCAGTGTTTTGAGATCGAGGACGAGAAAATCTTCGAGGCTCTTATCAACCGTTCTGATAAACTTCAGCATTTTATACAGATTTATGAACTAAAAATAGCAAGCTAAGGAACTTGCGAAACTTGAATACAATAATAAGAAGTTATAACTATAATACAGTTAGCCTACGGAAAAAAAAGTGGCCTGTATTCAAAGCCTATTTTGAAATGGATTTTGTCGGTAACATAGATTTGTTAAAGAGAGATTCTTTTGCATATAGAGTATATGATAAGCTTCTTTCTATTCTTGAAGATAGCGATAGCATTTTATACTATATGTTCCCAGTCTATACAGGGGATATAGATATGGGCAAGGTGGAAGCTACTCTTCTTCTGCTGTCAAAAGAATATGGAGTTTTCTACTTTGACACGATCAGAGATGGAGAAACCGTTGATTTTACAGAAGAAAGAATCAATACGTTGTATTCTTGTATCGCTTCGTGTTTCAGAAAATCCTCTGTTCTCAAAAAGAGACGAGATTCATTGAAATATGATATATCGACGATAATAGTGTCAGATGCTCAGGTTACAGTATCGGATGAATTTTTAATTATAACTTATAATGATATTAAAGACACTCTTAATGAATGTAAATATACAATAGATGATGATGCGTTTGGGATAATGCAGAGCTGTATTGAGGGGTCTTTGCAAGCCAAAAAGAAAGTAATCCGACGTACAAGTACAAACAAACTTACGAAGGGTGAAATTCTCAATTCTATACAAGAGCACATTGCGCGTTTTGATTTAGAACAAAAGCAGGCAGCCTTAATTGAAATAGAAGGTCCACAAAGAATTCGCGGGCTCGCTGGGTCTGGTAAAACTGTTGTGTTGGCTCAGAAAGCGGCATTACATCACCTAAGATACCCTAACGATAAAATTCTTTATACTTATTACACAAAAGCTTTGCATGACACAATAAAAGAACACGTCAGCAGGGCTTATAGGTATTTTTCAGAAAATAAAGAACCGAATTGGAATAATATCTTTATATGTCATGCTTGGGGAGGCGTCTCTGTGCCAGGCACTTATTCCATGTCATGTATGGATAACGAAGCATCAATACAGACATTTTCAGAGGCAATAAGGATAAATAGCAGAGATCCTTTGGGAGGGATTTGTGAGGAATTGATGAGAAACCATTCAATAAACCCTAAGTACGATTTGATATTAATAGATGAGGGGCAGGATTTTACGGCTCCTTTCTATCAGTTGTGTTATAAGTTGTCTAAGAACAAGAAAATTGTTTGGGCATATGATGATTTCCAAAATATATTCGATGTGAAAATTCAGGATGAGCGAGAGACTTTTGGCAAAGATGCAGAAGGAAAATATAATGTTGACTTTGAAAGGGATAAATATGTAAATCAAGACATTGTTTTAAAGAAGTGTTATAGAACTCCAAGATATTCTTTGATTGCTGCTTTTTCATTGGGTTTGGGCATTTATAATGACAAAGTGCTTCAGCGTTTAGATACAAACGAACATTGGAACGTGCTTGGATTTAATGTAAAAAAAGGAAATTGTGTTGAGGGTGATGAAATGGTTATAGAAAGGCCAACAACAAACACGCCCAGTTACTCTAATGATAATTTCAGAGAAGGCTCGATATGTTACAAATGTTTCTCTAATATCACAGAAGAAAGTAGGGCAATAGCAAGAAACATATCAAATGATATAACTGAAGAAAACCTTCGTCCAGAGGATATTTGTGTTATTTGTTTGGATAAAAAGTGCGTGTCAGATTATTTTCAAAAGATAGAGTATTTTTTGGATGTGAATGGAATCAGGTCGTTTAATCTTTTAAATACTAGTAATGGAAATTTGTCTTTCACAAGAGAGAACTGTGTGACATTGACAACTGTAAACAAGGCAAAGGGTAATGAAAAAGGAGCTGTTTATATCTGTGGTGCAGATTATATCTTTATGAATCCTAACAATGTGGTTTTACGTGATGTCTTATTTACAGCAATGACTAGAACGAAAGGTTGGCTGAACATCTCAGGATGCTCTGAAGATTTTAATAGGTGCAATGCAGAGTTGACGTTATTAAAAGAAAACAATTATGAATTGCATTTTATACAACCTTCCGAAGCTGAAACGAAAACTATAGAGAATCATAGTCGTGTACAGGCTGATATATATCAAGATTTTGGTAAGAATATTGAACGATTAAGGCAAACAGGCCTTTCTCCAGATGAAATCTTAAAACAGTTGAAAAGACTGTTGGCAAATGACAAAAAATAGCTTCGATATTAAAATAAGAACAGACATCTTGGAGTTTCTTCGTAAAATGAAACTGTTCAAGTTGGATAATTATATTCCAGAAGACCATTATGCGGATTCTGTTAAAGAAATATCAAGAAAAGGTGCTTTTAGGGATATTTATGAAGAAATCTGTAAGACATATTCATATGATATTATGTTGATAGATGGTTCAATATTTCAGTTCCATAAAGAAAACGATAACTATAGGTATTGTTTCATGCAGTCTCCAAAGGTAAAATATAGTTGGGAAGAATACTTGTATGTGAATGACCTCAAAGAGGACGAATTGACAGAGGAAGAAAGCAATCTATATCGTTCATGTTATGATAATGACGAAGAAGATAGTTTCCGACGCGTCGAAAATCCGATGTACATTCGTTATGATGTATCAGGAGAAGAGTACTTTGAATGCTATCATCCTTATTCACATCTACATATTGGACTTCATAATGAGTTGCGTATTCCTGTGTCGAAAGTCTTGACTCCAGATCAATTCGCAGAGTTTTCTGTAAAAATGACATATCGTGAACTGTGGAAGGAAAAGTATGATCAAAAGATAATTTATGAATTTCACAAGCAAGTAAAACGAAAATGTGAGTCTGTGGATGAGAAATATTGGAGTGCAAACGATCAGTTGGATCTGTTTTTGGTTTAAACGCGATTGTCACTGAAAGTATTATTACCCGATTAATGTTCGATTAACGGCGATTAATGTGAACCCCCTTGGCAGTTTGCCTGCCAACCATACCCTCAACGTCTCTTAGCCTTGTGCCGAGACACCATATTAAACGTATAACCTCTATAAACATAAACAGAAAACATGGTAAAGTATAACATAAATCTCGAGGGCAAAACCGTCCTCGTGACGGGCGCTGCTGGTTTTATTGGCAGCAACCTCGTCAAGCGACTCTTCCACGATGTCAAGAACATCAAGGTAATTGGAATCGATTCAATTACAGACTACTATGATGTTAACATCAAGTATGAGCGTCTGAAAGAAATCGAAGCATTGCATGGTGATTGGACTTTTGTCCACGCCTCCATCGCTGACAAAGACGCAGTGGAGAAAATCTTCACGGAAAACAAGATTGCCGTTGTCGTAAACCTTGCCGCTCAGGCAGGAGTCCGCTACAGCATCACCAATCCTGACGCTTACATTCAGAGCAACCTTATCGGCTTCTATAATATCCTGGAGGCCTGCCGTCACCACGAGGTCGAGCATTTGGTCTATGCCTCATCCTCCTCGGTCTATGGCAGCAACAAGAAGGTGCCGTACTCCACAGACGACAAGGTGGACAATCCTGTATCCCTCTATGCTGCTACGAAGAAGAGCAACGAGTTGATGGCGCACGCCTATAGCAAACTCTATAACATCCCGTCAACAGGTTTGCGCTTTTTTACCGTCTATGGCCCAGCAGGTCGTCCCGACATGGCCTACTTTGGTTTCACCAACAAACTGGTCAAGGGCGAGACCATCAAGATCTTCAACTACGGCAATTGCAAGCGCGACTTCACTTTTGTTGATGACATTGTAGAAGGTGTTGTGCGTATTATGCAGCATGCTCCAGAGAAACAGAACGGAGAAGACGGTCTTCCCATTCCGCCCTACAAGGTGTACAATATCGGTAACAACTCTCCCGTGAACCTCCTTGACTTCGTCACTATTCTCCAGGAAGAATTGATTCGCGCTGGCGTGCTACCCAAAGACTACGACTTTGAGGCTCATAAGGAGCTCGTTCCGATGCAGCCTGGTGACGTCCCTGTCACCTACGCTGACACAACACCTCTGGAGCAGGACTTCGGCTTCAAGCCGAATACCAGTCTGAGGGAAGGATTGAGACGCTTTGCAGAGTGGTATAAAACGTATCGAATAAAATCAAACATAAGCACTTGCTAAACAGCTTAAGCAAGGGAGTCAGGATATAGAGAGTTTTTGTTTCAAATGGAGTGTGCACTATTCACTTGTGCATAGATTTATAGATGTCAAGTAAATCACTAAATACGAAGGTGGCGACAGCCACCAAATGGTCTGGCTTAACGGAGATTGCTGCAAAACTTGTAGCACCGATTACTACAATGGTTCTTGCGCGCCTACTTACGCCTGACGCTTTTGGAGTAATGGTAACTGCTCAGATGGTTATTTCTTTTGCAGAAATTTTTACTGATGCAGGTTTCCAAAAATATATCGTTCAACATGAATTCAAAGATGACGATGAGAAGTTCAAATCTACCGCGGTAGCATTTTGGTCAAATCTTATAATGTCGTTAGTTATCTGGGCAGGAATCAGTATTTTTGCCAACCCTATAGCTCGACTTGTTGGCTGTGACGGTGAAGGGATAGTTATTGCTGTGTCTTGTATATGTATACCTGTTGAGGCTTTCTCGAGTATTCAGATGGCTTTGTTTAGGAGAGATTTGGACTTCAAAACTCTATTTTGGGTCAGAATTATAGGTATTCTCATTCCTTTGATAGTGACGGTGCCGTTGGCTTTTGCTACCAGAAGTTATTGGTCTCTAATTATAGGAATGATAGCTTTGAATTTTACCAATGCTTTAATATTGACCATTAAGTCTAAATGGAAACCTCGTTGGTATTATAACATCCAGTTGTTTAAGGAAATGTTTTCATTTACAATGTGGTCAATGCTTGAAGCTATCAGTATATGGCTGACATCGTACGTGGATATTTTTATCGTCGGTACCATGTTAAGTCAGCACTGCCTTGGATTGTATAGAACGTCTATGAGTACGGTGGGGCAGATAACCTCAATTATAACCGCCGCAACTACCCCTGTTCTGTTTTCTTCTCTCTCAAGATTGCAAAATGACAGAGAACAGTTTAATGAAATGTTCTTTAAATTTCAGAAACTCGTTGGTATTCTAATCATTCCAATAGGTATTGGTATATTCCTTTTTAGCGATCTTATAACCCAAATACTTCTTGGTAGTCAATGGATGGAAGCTTCTCCGTTCATAGGCTTATGGGGCTTGACGAGTGCGATATCTATTGTTCTTGCTCATTATTCAAGTGAAGTGTACCGTTCTATAGGTAAGCCAAAACTGTCTGTATTAGCTCAATGGCTTCACATAATAGTTCTTTGGCCCGTGCTATTGTTTTTTGTGAAAGAGGGCTTTGAAGCATTATATGTAGCAAGATCTTTCGTGCGCTTGGAGCTTGTGCTTGTCCAGTTGATAATAATGGCAGTAGTTGTCAAGATGAACGTTCTTAAGATGCTTACTAATATACTTCCGTCTGTAATAGCAGCATCTTTAATGCTTCTGATATTATTGTTTCCTTCATCCGAGAGCATCTTCATCCAGTTATTATATGTGGTAATTTGTGTTTGCATTTACTTTGCTGTTATTCTTCTATTCCCAGAAGAAAGGAGTATATGTTTTAATTTAAAGAAAATGTTAAAGAGAAAATGAAAGTACTTGTAGCAGGAGATTTTGCCCCACAGGCAAGACTCGCGAAGCAGATAGAGGAAAAGCGGTATTCGGATGTTTTCCCGGAGAATCTTCGTGAAGAAATAAAGTCTGTGGATTTCTCGTTTGTCAACTTTGAGAGTCCTATTGTGGAGGATGCCTATAAGCCGATACCTAAATGTGGACCAAATCTTCATTGTACTCCCGAGGCTGCAGAGGCGATTAAATTTGCAGGCTTCACAGGTGTAACAATGGCAAATAACCATATCCTTGATTTTGGGACCAATGGACTTCATAAATCTGTAGCGTGTTGTAAAAACCAAGGACTTGATGTTGTCGGAGTTGGGAATAGCTTGAAGGACGCAGAGGAAATACTTTATATAAAAAAGAGTGGAAAAACTCTTGCTGTCATCAACTGTTGTGAACATGAGTTTTCTATTGCAACAGACACATCAGCAGGTGCCAACCCTCTTAATCCCGTACGTCAGTATTATGCTATTCAGAAAGCTAAGGATAAGGCTGATCATGTGCTTGTAATAGTACATGGTGGACACGAAATGTTCCAGTTGCCTTCTCCTCGAATGGTTGAAACTTATCGCTTCTTTATCGATGCTGGAGCAGATGCCGTTGTCAACCACCATCAGCATTGTTATTCTGGGTATGAGATATATAATGAAAAGCCAATCTTTTATGGATTAGGTAATTTTGGCTTTGATCTTGATAAAATGGTATCCAAACGTCCGTGGAACTATGGTTATATGGTGAAAATAGAATTTGGCCAATCGGTTCATTGTAGCATTATCCCTTATTATCAGTATGCTGAAGAACCTCAGATCAAGTTGTTGGATAGTATAGCTTTTGATGACGAGATAAAAAAAATTAACGCAGTAATCAGTAATAAAGAAAAATTGCAAGAAGAGATTAATGCTTACTATAAAAAGGTAGCTTCTTATGAGCTTTCTCTTTTAGAACCATATAGGGGGCGAATTCTTGGAAAGGTGTATAGCATGGGGCTATTGCCCAAAATGATTAAGGGTAAAAAAAAGTATAGTATTCTTAATCATATTATGTGTGAGGCACATTATGATAAGCTTCTTTTCGCTTTAACGCAAAATAGTAAATTATGATATCGATAATAAGAGGTTTTAATTACCTGTTATCCAATAGAACGCAGTTTTGTGATTCTATAGTGAATAATTTTTTTGGATTTCTTCCGGACAAGCAGTATCTGTCACTTAGGTACAGAATATTGATGGGAAAGTGGATTAACTGGAGGAAGCCCAAATTGTATCAAGAAAAATTGCAGTGGCTAAAGGTATATAATCGCCAGAAACGTTATACGGAAATGGTTGATAAGATTACCGCCAAAGATTATGCGGCAAGGATTATAGGTGAAAAATACATTATACCAACCTTGGGAGTTTGGGATAATTTTGATGAGATTGATTTTGAGAAATTACCGAATCAATTTGTGCTAAAAACCAATAATGGAGGTGGCAGCATGGGAGTAGTCGTTTGTACAAATAAATCTGTTTTAGATAAGAAAAGTGCAAAAAAACAATTAGAACTCTCGCTAAAAGGAAGTATATATAAATGTTATAGGGAATGGCCTTATAAGGATGTTAAGCCAAAAATATTCGCCGAAGCCTATATGGAGGATGATAGTGAGTTTAACAAGGGTGGACTGGCTGACTATAAATTTACATGCTTTAATGGGAAAGCGGATAATGTGATGGTCTGTTGCGAGCGTCAAACAGGTGAAACCAAGTTTTATTTCTTTGATCAAGCGTGGAATTTACTCCCACTCAATAAGCGTGGAAAGGAAACTAATCCAAATTTCAAACTACCTAAGCCTGATTGTATGGATGAGATGTTTGAAATTGCAGGAAAACTATCAGAGGGAATTCCTTT